>Ga0183100_1000187_pt1 | contig 76813 bp, 60 predicted proteins | sample Biomet2_FD_127789 | JGI IMG/M metagenome (GOLD analysis project Ga0183100, IMG submission 127789) | Microbial communities from bioreactor (seeded with anoxic lake sediment) at LBNL, California, USA - Biofuel metagenome 2 | ecosystem: Engineered > Bioreactor > Anaerobic > Unclassified ...
TGTAGGGATTATCGGAACGGGAAGAATTGGGCAGACGGTAATCAAACACTTATCAGGATTTGAAAATGAGATTTTGGCCTATTCCCTTCATGAAAATGAGGAAGTCAAGAAATATGCAACATACGTTTCTTTTGACGAGATTTTAAGTCGATCTGATATTATTAGTTTTCATATACCAGTAGATGAAACGAATTTCCACATGATTGATGCAAAGACCATTTCTAAGATGAAAGATCAAGTGATTCTTATCAATACGGCAAGAGGAGCGCTAATTGATACAAAAGCACTGCTAGATGAAATTGAAAGCGGTAAAATCGGGGCGGTGGCTTTGGATGTAATAGAGGATGAAACGGAACTCTATTATAATGACTTGAAGTCAGAAGTATTGCATAATCGTGATCTGGCAGTTTTGAAAAGTTATCCCAATGTGATTGTCACGCCGCATATGGCTTTCTATACGAACCAGGATGTACAGGATATGGTGTATGCTTCGTTAAAAAGTTGCCTTTTGGAGGCGGAAGAAAAAGAAAATCCTTGGAGAGTTATTTAAGAATTAAAACTGTTGTCATCAGAGATTTGTCAATTGTTATGTGTATAAACAACCATTAGGAAAGTATTTCCTGATGGTTGTTTTTTATCTATCTGGTTTTACCCATCTCGTTATTTCTAAAAATGTCTGGCACTTGGGCGCAGGGGGAGATAAAAGGGCTCCGGACGTTATTCGGAGGGGAAAGTAGCCTGCGAATGAGCGTGATATACTGGCAAATACAATACCGAATACCACATCATTATGATAGTAAAAATTAGAAATAATGTTAACATTTTAGTTTATACATTGACATTCACATATTCTGTGCTATAATCATTTTTGGAATCCGTTAAATAATTAACAAACGCGTATTTTGTCGATTTGATACGGTGAATTCCAAAATTTAATTTTATGTAGGAGGATTTTATATGATTCGTTTTACATTACCCAGAGATTTATATCATGGAAAAGGCGCTATCGAAGCCCTCAAGACTCTTGATGGTAAAAAAGCTATGGTTTTTGTAGGTGGCGGTTCCATGAAACGAAATGGTTTTCTTGACAAAGCTGTAAACTTATTAAAAGAAGCTGGTATGGAAGTAGAACTGTTCGAGGGAATTGAATCTGATCCATCCGTTGAGACTGTCATGAGAGGTGCAGAAGCTATGAGCAAATTCCAGCCTGACTGGATTGTTGCTATTGGTGGCGGATCTCCTATTGATGCTGCAAAAGCAATGTGGATTAAATATGAATATCCTGATATAACTTTTGAACAAATGTGCGTACCTTTCGGTTTGCCAAAGCTACGTAAAAAGGCACATTTCTGTGCTATTTCATCAACTTCAGGCACAGCAACTGAAGTTACCGCATTTTCTATCATTACCGATTATGAAAAAGGCGTGAAATATCCTATTGCTGACTTCGAGATTACTCCAGATGTTGCTATCGTAGATCCTGATCTTGCCGAGACTATGCCTGTGAAATTGGTTGCACATACTGGTATGGATGCCATGACACATGCTATTGAGGCTTATGTTTCTACTGCAAATTGTGATTACACAGATCCATTAGCTATCTATGCCATTGAGATGATAAAAGATGATCTTGTTGCTTCATATAATGGTGATGTAGCTATGCGTGATAAAATGCATAATGCACAGTGTCTTGCTGGTATGGCATTTTCTAATGCACTGTTAGGTATTGTTCATTCTATGGCTCATAAGACTGGTGCTGCTTTTAAGAATGGTCACATCATTCATGGTGCTGCTAATGCAATGTACCTGCCAAAGGTTATCAAATTTAACAGTAAGAATGCAGTAGCTGCAGAACGTTATGCTAAAATTGCTGACTACATTAAACTAGGCGGCAACACCACAGAAGAGAAGATTGATTTGCTCATCGCTATGCTCCGTAAGATGAACGATGATCTTAATATTCCACAATCCATTAAAAATTATGGACAGGGTGGTACTATCGCCGAGGTAGGTATCGTGCCAGAGGATGAATTCCTCAAAAAGCTTCCTAAAATTGCAGAACTTGCTCTTGGAGACGCTTGTACTGGCTCTAACCCACGTCAGCCTTCTCAAGAAGAGATGGAAAAACTTTTGAAATGCTGCTATTATGACACTGAAGTTGATTTCTAAAAAATATGGGGCAAAGCGGTTTTTATGAACTGCGGTAGTGTTAACTCTGTATTTTTATGATATCATTACATAATCAAAAAAACATCCAAGGTGACGTCGTTCACTTTGGATGTTTTTTTATGAAAATATTGTGAATGGCGAGTTTTTTTGGGGATGGAAAAAAACTGCTTTTTATCAAAATTCTAATAATGATCGACAAATAATACTTGTAGGAATAATATGTCAACAATCGAGTAGACCCCATGTTTTTTTGCTAGCGCGGCAATCCCTGTTGTATCGGTAACTGTCATGAAAGGATTGACAGGGAAAACATACATGGTTTAGAAATGTCGTGTAAAAATCTCGCTATCTTCCAAAAGCTTTTCTACCGTATCAAAGCCGAGGCGGTGAAGCAGTTCAATGACATAAGGGTTGTCAATTGGCGTTTTATAGGTGGCGGCATCACCATATTCATCGACATTACCGGAGGCTTGAGTACGGCCTATGATTGATTTTGGACCACCAACACAACCACCGATGCAGCCCATTCCTTCATAAAAATTTGCGTTTGTATTGCCTGCCGTTAATTCATTAATCATAGCTTTACAAGCAGGTATCCCATCAGCTTGCTGCGTTCGAATAGCGATTGGGCTATTTGGATTTAGACGTTTTACAGTGTCCTCAACTGCCTCACTGACGCCTGCAGTACGAGCATATATGCGTCCAGCTCTTGAGGAATGCTCCTTATCGTTTTCTTCCATTTTTGAAGGGTCAATGTCCATTGCTTCAAAGATATCACGAACTTCTTGAAAGGTTAAAACATAATCTACCGCACCAACCAGATCGGATTCTCTTGCTTCTGCTTTCTTGGCCATGCAAGGACCTATAAAAACAGTGACAGCATCAGGATGAAGGTGTTTAATGGTTCGTCCGCTAGCAATCATAGGAGATACCGAAGCCGGAACATGGGGCATAAGGTCATTATAGATTTTTCGTATCATAGCAATCCATAACGGACAGCAACAGCTAGTTAATTGATAGTCTGTTTCTTTTTTGACATTTTTATTGAATTCTAGAGATTCCTTTAACGTAAGAATATCAGCAAATAAGGAAACCTCTATCATACCATCGAATCCAATTTTTTTGAGAGCTGTACGCAATTTTCCCGGTGTTACTTCCTTGCTGAATTGTCCTAAAAATGCTGGTGCGACAAGTGCGTAGGTTAAACCGGCATTACTTCGAATGGCTTTTAAAGCGGGGATAATATCATGGCTAGTGATTAGTTTTTGTCCTGGGCAATGATCAATACAGAGGGAACATCCCACACAATCTTTTGCACTTATTTGTATGTTGCCTTTTTCATTCGGCCTTATTGCATCAAATGGGCAAGTGTTTACACAGGATTCTTTTTGTTCTTTAGAGCAGGTGCATTCGCCAAGATGCCAAACAGGAGGATGCTTTTCAGGATGCAGGAGGCAATCTAATTGATCGCTGTCATACTGCTGCTGATAGTTTTTTTCTAGTTCTTCTATTGGAGTTCCGTCAATTGTTTCCAATATAAGCTTTTGATATAATTCAGATAAGGGTGTCATTTTCCGTTACTCCTTTTTTAAGAGATTACACATTGGTTAATAGATAAAATCTGCATGTACCATAAATTCATTTTTACAAAGGCTGTACCATTTTCCATTCAATATTTTTCGATTCGGCGTTGCTTACGGAGATCGTGTCTGCGAATACCGGCCTGCCATTCACGCTCTTCTTTTTCAGTTTCCCGAATAAGGCCCGGTACAGGGATTGGGTTCTCGTTTTCATCTAAGGCAACAAGCACGAGATATGCCCTGTTTATAAGTTCTCTTTCGCCGTTTAGGTTTTCAACGAATGTTTCCACTTTAACCTCCATCGAGGTATTGCCTACATAGGTGATACGTCCCCGCAAAATGACGGTATTGTTTATGTAAGCAGGTGCTTTGAATTGAAGCTTATCAATTGCTACAGTTGTAACATTGCAATTTGAGTGTCTTCTTGCAACAACTGCCGCGACAACATCAATCCATTCAACTAATTTACCGCCAAAAAGGCGATTGAATCCATTTAAGTGCTCATGTAAAATTATCTCCACATGTTCGGTTCTTGATTCACTTACACGCTTGGCATTTGTTTTTTCGGTTTCCATAACTATTCCCTTTCGTTAAATCAGATTATTGATAGACTATCTGTTTTTATAGTATTATATAATATCCAATTTGTAAATCCTTAGCCCTGTTTTATTGAACAAAAAAATAACGGAATGTCACGCCTATATATCGTCAAATTTATGAGGCATATATGTACCCAGAAATAACCGTTTTTTGTGGGATTATTTGTTCATTGAACAAATGAGAATTTATGATATAATTAAACAAAAAAGAGGAGTAGTGATGATGTGAATATGTATAAATTAAACAAAAAAATCCCCTTAAAATTACTAGCTTGTATCATTATGGTCGTATCCCTTTGTATTTCTCAGACTACTGTAACAGTAAATGCAAAAAAGCCAGTAGATACACAACCTCCGACAGCTCCACAAAATCTTATTGCTACATCAGTTTCTCAAACATCCATATCTTTAAAATGGACAGCTTCAGTTGATAACAAAGGCGTAGCATCATACCTTGTTTATAAAAATTCTACATATATTGGAGCGGCAACCAGTACAAGCTATACAGTTTCAGGGCTTACGGCAGCAACCACTTATTCGTTTTATGTGAAAGCAAAAGACTATAGTGGCAATATCTCGCTTTCTAGTAATGTACTAAGTGTAACGACATCTGCGGCGCCCTCGCCTTCGCCTTCACCGTCTCCGACACCTTCGCCTTCACCATCACCGTCTCCAACACCTTCGCCTTCACCCACAAAAGTTGTTGCCGGTTATTATGCAAGTTGGGCGGCATACAGCGGGTATACGCCACTTGACATTCCAGCATCAAAACTTAATACCATTAACTATGCATTTGCTAATATCAATAGTGATCTAAAAATCGAATTGGGTGATCCATATATTGACCCCACTAATTTTATAAAACTAAATCAATTGAAAGCGTCATACCCGCATATCAAAACGATTATTTCTGTTGGCGGGTGGGATTGGTCTGGTAAATTTTCTGATGTGGCACTTACGGATTCCAGCAGAACAATATTTGCTGACAGCGTTGCTGCTTTTATCAAGCAATATGGATTTGATGGTGTTGATATCGATTGGGAATTTCCAGTCGCTGGAGGGATGTCTTCCAATGTAACAAGACCTGAGGACAAAACAAATTTTACACTTCTACTTCAAAAACTAAGGCAAAAACTTGATGCGCAAGGAGCAATTGATGGGAAAAAATACATACTGTCGATTGCCGGTGGAGCGGGAACTCCCTATACATTAAATACTGAACTAAGCCTAATTTCGAACTATATAGACTATTCGATTGTGATGACCTATGATATTCATGGTTCTTGGGATACGTATACTGATTTTAATGCTCCGCTATACAATCCAACAGAAACCTCTCCGCAATATAAATGGAGTGTGGATTCTTCTGTGAAAGCATGGACTTCTAAAGGATTCCCATCATCAAAAATCGTTTTGGGTGTACCTTTTTACGGCTATATCTATAACGGCGTTACCAATAGTAATAACGGGTTATATAAAACGTTTACAAGTGCCAGCTCGATTACGTATGATAAAATTGCATCGACTTATTTAACAAACAGCAGTTTTATGAAATTTATCCATCCGGATGCTAAGGTGCCATGGCTGTTTAATGGTTCCGTATTTCTGTCTTATGATGATGAACAATCTATTGCCCAAAAGGCAAGTTACATCAAGCAAAATAACCTTGCAGGGGCATCGGTATGGGAATTATCACAAAATAGAAATGGTATCTTGCTGAATGCCCTTTATACGAATATTCAGTAGATATTTTGCTTTTAAATTACAAATTTTGGAAAGAACCATTAGGATAGCCATCTCCTAATGGTTCTTTTTGTATGTGCGGCTAAAATTATTCAAATGCAGGAATATATGCCATGCGAAAAGCTATTGACAAAGCAGGAGAAAGAGTTTATATTGAATATACACCCCACCTAGGGTGTGGTAAGGAGTGAAATCATGAATCAAAAGTTTAATGTAACTGGTATGACATGTTCGGCTTGTTCTGCCAGTGTGGAAAGAAACGTAAAAAAATTAGACGGTATTCAGTCGGTCAATGTTAATCTGCTTACAAACAGTATGATCGTTGAATATGACGATGCTATAACAGACAATCATACAATCGTTGAAATAGTGGCGGATGCTGGGTATGGTGCTTCCGTATTTGTAAGAGGGGCAGATAAAAATGCGAAAACGGAAAAGAATGTGAGTCCTATGGAGGATCAAGTCAAAGAAATGAAGTACAGACTTATCGTATCTTTCGCATTTTTAATTCCGCTGCTGTATTTGGCTATGCATCATATGCTCAATGAGTGGATTGGACTTCCAATACCGTCCTTTATCAAGGCGGCATTTCATGGTACGGAAAACGGTATTACCTTTGCATTCACACAGTTTTTACTGCTTTTGCCTATCGTATATGTCAACCGTAAATACTTTCAGGTTGGCTTTAAAACGCTTGCAAAAAGGTCACCCAATATGGATTCTCTTGTGGCAATCGGTTCGACAGCGGCAATAGTTTACGGTATATTTGCCATTTATAAAATTGGTTATGGCTTGGGGTATGACAATTTGGCCACAGCGGATAATTATCTGATGAATTTATATTTTGAGTCGGCGGCTACCATTTTGACGTTGATTACCCTTGGCAAATTTCTCGAAACAAGGTCGAAAGGTAAAACATCGGAAGCCATTACCAAATTGATGAATCTATCACCCAAGACGGCAACAGTAATCCGTGATGAGAAAGAACGTGAAATCCCTGCCCAAGACGTCGTCATCGGTGATTTGATTGTCGTAAGACCTGGGCAAAGCATTCCTGCTGATGGCGTTATCATCGAGGGCAGCTCAGCCGTGGACCAGTCGGCTTTGACGGGTGAAAGTATCCCTGTGGAAAAGCAGGTTGGAGACAGAGTCATCACTGCTACGATTAATAAAACAGGATTTTTTAAGTTTCAAGCGGAAAAAATTGGTGATGATACAACCTTCGCTCAGATTATTGAGCTAGTGGAGGATGCCAGTTCCTCTAAAGCGCCAATTGCCAAGATGGCAGATAAGATAAGCCGTATCTTTGTTCCCGTCGTTATCTTAATAGCGGTTATGGCGACAATTGTATGGCTGCTTTTGGGACAATCCTTTGAATTTGCACTTTCTATCGGCATTGCGGTGCTCGTTATCTCTTGCCCCTGTGCTTTGGGTCTTGCCACGCCTGTTGCCATTATGGTCGCAACTGGCAAAGGTGCGTCAAATGGGATACTGATTAAATCAGCCGAAGCTCTGGAAATTGTCCATACGATTCGTACGGTTGTTCTTGACAAAACAGGCACGATTACTGAGGGCAAGCCAATGGTGACTGATATAATGACTGCAAATAGCGTAACAGAGAAACAACTTCTCCAAATTGCGGCGTCTGTTGAAAAACCATCGGAGCATCCTTTGGCAGACGCGATTGTTGAAAAGGCAAATGAAATGGGCACTGCATTAAAAAATGTTGATACATTTACGACTGTTCCTGGTCGTGGCATTTCTGCTGTTATAGAGGGGAAAGCCTATATGGCGGGTAATCTCGCATTCATGAATGACAATAAAATCGACGTGGCGTCTCTTGAGGAGGCCTCTGAAACTTATGCAGAGGATGGGAAAACGGCTCTCTATTTTGCGAATGACAAAGAGCTTTTGGGTGTGATTGCTGTAGCCGATATGGTTAAACCCACAAGCCGCGAAGCAATTGAACAACTTAAAGCAATGGGAATCGATGTCGTGATGCTGACAGGCGATCATAAAAAGACCGCAGAGGCGATTAGAAAGCAACTACGCATTGATCGAGTGGTAGCAGAAGTATTGCCGCAAGACAAGGAAAGTGAAATTCGCAGCATTCAGGAGAGCGGCAAAAAGGTTGCTATGGTCGGTGACGGCATTAACGATGCACCCGCCTTAGCAAGAGCGGATGTGGGCATTGCCATCGGCGCAGGAACAGATGTTGCTATTGAATCGGCGGATATTGTGTTGATGAAAAACGATTTACTCGATGTTGTTACCGCCATCAGGCTTAGTAAAGCCACGATACGAAACATCAAGCAGAACTTATTCTGGGCTTTTTTCTATAACAGCATTGGTATTCCTCTTGCGGCTGGTGTGTTTTACTCGCTTCTTGGCTGGAAGCTAAACCCCATGTTTGGAGCGGCGGCAATGAGTATGAGCTCGGTTTGTGTGGTATCTAATGCGCTAAGGCTTAAGTTTTTTAAACCGAAGCATATAAAATAAAGGGTACGATTTTAAATGAAAATAAAAGGAGAGTATAAATCGATGAAAAAAATAATTGTGATTAACGATATGAAATGTGAACATTGTCAGGCAAGAGTTGAAAAAGCGCTGAATGCCATCGAAGGTGTGGAGGCAAAAGTTAATTTCAAGAAAAATCAAGCTATTGTTGACCTAAAAACCGAAATTGATGAGCAGATACTTAAAAATGCCATCAATGAAGCAGGTTATGAAGCGATTTCCGTTACGGAGAAAAAGGGGCTTTTTAGTAAATAAAACAACAGGTTTATGATGGGGAGGAAACATGATGAAAGCAGACAAAGAAAAAGTGACGCGACTTTTGAAAACCGCAAGGGGGCAACTGGATGGTCTTCTTAAAATGGTGGAAGAAGATCGATATTGTATCGATATATCTAATCAGCTGATGGCCACGCAAGCTATCCTGCGCAGAGTCAACAGTGAGGTGCTTCATGCCCATTTGAATAGTTGTGTGGGGGAGGCTTTTGAAAAGGGAGACGTGCAGAAAAAGATAGAAGAAATTGTAGATGTGATGGATAAGCTTTCAAAGTGATTTCCTGTTTGCGTCTATATCAATATGACCATTCGCATAGAAAAGAAGAAAAAGGAAAGTATCGTTTTAAAATAGAGGTAAATGAATATGACAGATCAAAGTGGAATTAAACTTAATAAGGAAGTATATGAAAATTTGAAAGTTGACTGCGGAAAATGTTTTGGATTTTGTTGTGTTGCTTTGTATTTTTCGAGTTCTGAAGGTTTTCCAACCGACAAGGATGCGGGTGTTCCTTGTCCAAATCTACAATCGGATTTTAGTTGTGCGATTCACAAAAATCTAAGAGAGAAAGGTCTTAAAGGCTGTACTGCCTTTGACTGCTTTGGAGCAGGACAAAAAGTTGCTCAGGTTACATTTGGCGGACACGACTGGCGACAAGCTCCCCCATCGGCAAAGCAGATGTTTGAGGCGTTTTTGATTATGAGGCAACTTCATGAAATGCTATGGTATTTGACAGAAGCACTTACACGACACGAAGTTAGTTCTATTAACCAGGAAATTAGTGACATGGTGAGTGAAACAGAACGTCTTACTCGCCTTGATGCTGATGCTCTCCTAGCACTTGATCTAGAATTGCATCGAGATCATGTTAACTCCCTACTTCTAAAGACCAGTGAACTCGTACGAGCTAAAGCATGCAGGGGGCAAAAGACTGCTTTCAAACGCAAGAAAACAATGGCTGGTAGGTTGGATTTTATTGGCGCAGACCTTAGAAAAATCAATCTCAGAGGAGCAGACCTTAGAGGAGCATTCCTGATTGCGGCAGACCTTAAGGGGGCTGACCTTTATGGCGCAGATCTTATTGGGGCTGATTTGCGAGATGCTGACGTGAGAGGAGCCAATCTCACAGATAGTATATTTTTGACCCAACCGCAGATTAATACGGCGAAAGGGGATTCTAATACAAAATTGCCGCTATCATTAAATCGTCCGATATATTGGGATAAATAATGCCTACCGAATACTAGGAAGCGCATATGGTATCAATACATGTAAAAGACTATTAGGAGAATTATCTCCTAATAGTCTTTTGTGTTTATGAATACTTGCCAGCCTCGTTTGCTGGGAATAGCACAGCAACCATTTTTGACTTTAGTTTAATGCAATATAAATGTCGATATCTGCATTTTCCCAATTGGAATTAAGGTATTCTTCAAAATCTCCCGTAAAGCTTCTGTCTAAGTCCATTTTCCAGATTTCTTCCCACGCTTCGGCAACTGCTTTTTCCATATGACCGTGAACGGAAAACTTCGCATATTTTCCAGCAGGAATGATTTTGACAGTCAATTCATCGTTCTCTGGTTTTGAAACCTCATTGCCAGCTGTCACGCAGTATTGGTCATTTGAATAGTCTGAATAAAGTCCAATGGCATACTCGTTTACCTTGTTCTTGATGGTAGCATTTACTCCGCCTTGATATAAGTTCTCCCAAAGTCCACCAATCACTTGACTCATTTTAGGGTCACTTTTGCTCGTGATGGCACTAACACCGACAACTGTTTTTTGCTCTAAACTTATGATTTCATAATTCATGTATAATAACCTCCTCTATTTGATAAGACTATTATACGATGCAGAATAGGACAACTGCATGTCATATTTAAAGATAATGTTTTAATGTGTTTTCTAGTTTTATTTTCAGATAGTTTCTGACATCGACAGGTTCCAAAATCTCACAATGTTCACCAAAAGAGGTGATATAATTAAATATCCATTCACCTTTTGGAAAGTGAATTTCCGCAATAAAACTGCCATCTTCTTGTTGTTCATAGGTATCAAATTCATCGTATACCCTGTAAGCCATTTGAGATGAAAGTTTCAATTTCAAGGTTACATATTCTTTTTGAAACACATGATGGTCTGAAAAGATCTGTTGTGGTGATGTACGAAGAAAATTTTGATTTAAAACACACAACTTTTTTATTCGTCTTAGCTTGAAAAAACGATAGTCATTTCTTGATTGGCAGTATCCATATACATACCAAGCTCCTCCTTTAAAACACAGTTTCAAAGGCTCTGCTTCACGCGTCATCTGTTCACCTTTAGCACTGGCATAGGAGAAAGAAATGACTTTTTTGCTTAATATGGCGGACTTAATTGTATTGAATATTTCCGTTTCGTTCTGCGCATTAGACCAAGAAGAAAAGTCCACTTCAATCCAGTCGGCGTTCGATTCGCCAAACAAGCTACTGAGTTTTTTAAGTGCCGTATCCGTCTCACTGAGATTAACAGCGTTTACAGCCTTTAGCGAAGATAGAATATTCTCTTTTTCTTTATCTGTTAGCACGGCTTTATTCAGCACGAAATCAGGTAATAGTGAAATACCACCGCCTTTGCCTTTGCTCATATAAACGGGAATGTCTGCAGAGGATAGCGTTTCAATATCGCGATAAATCGTTCTTGTTGAAACCTCAAATCGCTTTGCAAGCTCTTTTGCGGTCACTGTTTTTTTGTCAAGCAGGATATATATGATTTCAAATAATCGGTTAATTTGCATTTTATCACCCTATTTCAGTATACACGGATAATATGACAGTATCAAGTCATATTATAAGGAGACGTCACATCGATAGCAATTATGTTTAAAATTTAACAAAGTATATTGACATATATATTTATATATCGTAATATATAAATATATAGATGAATAGTTATTGGAGAGAAGAAAAAATGATGGAATATGATTACAAAAAATACAATGAAGCTGCAGATATGCTCAAAGTACTAGCGCATCCCATAAGATTATGTATCGTCCAAGGGTTACTCCAAAATGGGGAATGTAATGTGACCCATATGAAAAATTGCCTAGGTGCTCCTCAATCGACGATTTCACAGCATTTGCAAAAATTGAAAGCGGCGAGAATCATTGAAGCAAGGCGTAATGGTCTAGAGATATATTATAGCATTAGTACAAGTAATGAAAAAATCATGGAATTAGTAAAAGCCCTTTTAAAATGAAAAAATGGGGAATCATAATATTGAATGGAGGGAATCTTTATGAGTAAAAAAGTATTAATTGTCGGCGGTGTGGCAGGTGGTGCATCCACCGCAACCAGGCTACGACGATTGGATGAAGATGCGCAAATTATCATGTTTGAAAGAGATGAATATATTTCTTTTGCAAACTGTGGTCTGCCATACTATATTGGAGAATCCATCAAAGATCGAGACAAACTTTTGGTGCAAACTCCAGAGGGTATGAAAACTCGATTTAATATTGATGTAAGAAATAACAGCGAAGTGATTGCCGTTGATACGAAGAACAAAAAAGTGACGGTTAAAAGCAAAGATAAGGGGACATATGAAGAGAGCTATGATAATCTTGTATTATCCCCAGGAGCTAAGGCTTTAAGACCTAATATTCCCGGTATTGAAAGTAAAAAGATAAGGACAGTCCGAAATATTCCAGATACGGATGCGATCAAAGCCTATGTCGATGGGGAGAATATCCGTAGTGCCATTGTCATCGGGGGTGGATATGTTGGTGTCGAAATGGCTGAAAATCTTAAAGATAGAGGGCTTACCGTTACGTTAGTGGAAGCCGCCCCGCATGTTCTGGCACCATTTGATGCAGACATGGTTGTGATGGCTGAAAAAGAATTAGATGTAAATGGGATTGGTCTTGTATTGGGTGACGGCGTAAAATCTTTTCAAGAAATGGGCGATCAGCTTGAAGTAACGCTTAATAGTGATGCTACATTGCGTACGGATTTAGTCATATTAGCCATTGGTGTAACTCCTGATACCGCATTTTTAAAAGATACAGGCATGACACTAGGCCCCAAAGGACACATCATTGTCAATGACCAAATGCAAACAAATATAGACGGAATCTATGCGGTAGGAGATGCAGTTGAAGTCGTTGATTTCGTGACGAAAAATAATACAGCCATTCCTTTGGCAGGTCCTGCCAATAAACAAGGTAGGATTGCCGCCGATAATATAGCTGGTCTAAATGTCAGGTATAAAGGCTCGCAAGGGACAGCTATAATCAAGGTTTTTGGTCTTACGGCCGCAAGTACAGGTGCCAATGAGCGAACACTGAAAAATGCAAATATACCGTATAAAGTTATACATCTGCATCCCGTTTCCCATGCCTCCTATTATCCTGGGGCATTACAAATGTCACTAAAACTAATTTTTAATGATAAGGGAGAAGTATTAGGCGCACAGTGCATAGGGTACGACGGCGTCGATAAGAGAATCGATGTAATTGCAACTGTTATCCGACTAAACGGCTCGGTCGATGATCTGGCGGAATTGGAACTGGCTTATGCGCCTCCATTTTCTTCGGCTAAAGATCCCGTCAATATGGCTGGATTTATGGCTCAAAATGTTTTAGCGGGGATTTCTCATACGACTACATGGCAAGAAGTCCATGAACTGAATGCTGATGACTACACTCTTCTCGATGTTCGTACGGAAGAAGAATTTAACAATGGACATATAGAAGGAGCCGTCAATATTCCTGTCGATAGTCTGCGCAATAGGATCGATGAATTAGATAAAGAAAAACCAATCGTTGAATATTGCAAAGTGGGGCATAAAGGGTATATTGCGGATAGAATACTAAGTCAAAATGGTTTTCATGTACGGAATGTGACAGGTGGCTATACGAGTGAGGTATCGCAAAAATTTACGCCTAGTAAACTTGTTGTTGCTGATGAAAAAAGCTGTAATAGCAAGGCTTGTAGCATAAATAGGAATGCGGTTAAAAGTATGGAATCTTCCGGTGAAAAGTATGATAAAAGTTTGGATGCGTGTGGCCTCTGTTGCCCAGGACCCCTGTTACAGGTAAAAGCGGCAATTGATGGTTTAAAACAAGAACAAATACTTAAGGTTTCCGCTTCCGATCCGGGTTTTTATGAGGATATAAAAGCGTGGTGCAAACGTACCAATAATGAATTATTGGATTTAAAAAAGGATGGCGCTTATATTACCGCTTTGATTAAAAAAGGCACAGGGGAGAAGAGTATGAATGAAAATCAAGCGACGATGCCAGTTAAAGATAATAAGACTATGGTTGTTTTTAGCGGAGATTTAGATAAAGCCATTGCCTCTTTTATCATTGCTAATGGAGCGGCATCTATGGGAAAGAAAGTAACCATGTTCTTTACGTTTTGGGGATTAAATATTTTGAGAAAGCCAGAGCGAATGAGTGTGAAAAAAGGATTTATGGATAAAATGTTTGGCATGATGATGCCAAGAGGTAGCAAAAGACTGCATCTTTCTAACATGAATATGATGGGAATGGGAGGAAAAATGATCAGGAAAGTAATGAAAGATAAAAATGTATCCTCCTTAGAAGACCTGATACAGTCAGCCATTGACAGTGGCATTGAAATTGTTGCTTGCCAAATGTCGATGGACGTTATGGGACTTCGAAAAGAAGAACTTATCGATGGCGTGAAAATAGGCGGGGTTGGTTATTATCTAGGAGAAGCAGAAGATTCAAATGTCAATTTATTTATATAAAATGACAAGCGATGTTTTGCTTGTATAAAGAAGAAAAGGCATTCATGATAATTCATGAATGCCTTTTCTTAACAATAGTAGGAATATGGGTGATGCAGTGACAGTTTAAATAAGTTTTAGATTAAATTTCAACCTTTATTGCTAGTACAGGAACGCTCATGAATTTTTTGCCAAATATGATTGAAAAATGCAATAAAATGTAGTAAACTATTACTAGTTGGGCTATTTAAGACTTTGAGAAGGATGTGTTCTGGCATTTAGAATTGTTTATGACAGAAAACGCGTATGTTTTGATATGAGCCTGGTATCACACATGTACATAGCGATAAGAAGTATGTGTGACAGGAATACATAGAGGGAGATGTGGATTAATGGCAATAATAGACAGAATTAAATTTGATGGCATGCAAAATGGTAGGGAGTGGCTCGTTTACCGTTACCCTGGTGAATCATTTGTTGCTGGAACGCAGCTTATTGTTGGTGAGGGACAAGTTGCTGTTTTTGTTAAGGGCGGTCAAGCTTTGGATTACTTTACAGCAGGAACACATACATTATCCACTTCAAATATACCTTTGTTACAAGGTTTCATTAATTTGCCTTTTGGTGGCAAAACCCCATTCACAGCAGAACTATATTTTATCAATAAAACTTCTAAATTAGATATGAATTGGGGAACTGTAGACCCTATTCAGTTGATCGATCCAAAATACAATATTAAACTCAGGATACGTGCTTTTGGACAATTTGGAATGAAAGTCGATGATTATAGAGTTTTTCTAACCGAACTTATCGGGGCGATGAATCCGTTAGAAGTCGTTAGCTATGAAAAAATGCTTAATTATTTTAAGGGCGTTCTTGTGATGAAGATAAAATCTCTCATTGCACAGGCAATCATCAAAAACAAGGTTTCTGCACTTGAAATCTCTGCTTCTATTGATGAGATTTCGACGTTTTGCAAGGAAGAAATCAGTAGTGAGTTTAATCGGTTTGGATTAAAGGTTGTTAATTTTTATGTTCAATCTATTAATTTCCCAGACGAGGATTTTGAGGAAATAAATGATATTTTACGTGACAAAGCATCATTTGATATCATTGGCGATCAAAGATACGTGACAAAAAGATCATTTGATACGATGGAAACTGCGGCAGGAAACGAAGGCGGTGTCGCAGGTGCCTTTGTTGGCGCCGGAGTGGGACTTGGCGCAGGATTGGGAGTTGGCGGGGCAATGGCTGGTATTGCGTCGAACATGAATACAGCAGCAGTTCAGCAATCCAAGAACAGATGCCCAAAGTGTGGACATGAAAATGATGAGGGCGTTGCTTTTTGTGGTGAGTGTGGGAACAGGCTAACACCAGCAAAAATCAATTGCCCAGAGTGTGGGCAGCAAGTTGCAGACGACGTTAAGTTTTGCACGTTTTGCGGCGCTTCTATGGCCAAAAATCTCACATGCAAAAATTGCAATACTGAAAATGATTTGGGTACTAAGTTCTGCAAAAACTGCGGAACAAAATTGGGGGTGTAGTCGATGAAAAATACGAATATTGTGATATATCTACTGAAAGGGTGTTCATTGCTTGTTTTAGATATTGTCACATTCATGCTAACTTTTTCAGTTTGGGCATTCGTGAATATGCCATTATTCCCTTGGGCTCTTTGTGCGATACTATTCTCGCTTGTTTTGCTGAATCTTGTGGTTTTAGTATCTTCCAAAAGCATTGAATTATTTGGCGTTGGGGCTTATGCTTCTGCACTAATTTGCACCTTTCTTTTCTATATCTTTGTTATGGTGTTTACAGGGGTAACGTATATAGGAATAACACCAAGGTGGTACGTCATTATAACCCTTATTGCTACTTTGCTTTATATTCTTGTTATTTTAGGATTATGTATATCCGGTTTGAATAAAAACAAGGATATGCTTAATCAAGAAACAGAGAAAGCAAAAGTGTTGGACGTAACTTTGCAATTAATGACTATTGATGCCAATATTAAAAGTTGTAGTAATTTTGTGGAAGAAGAAAGTTATGCGGCAATAAATGAAGCGTTTGTTAATATGGACGAACGCATAACGGCATCTACTCCATTTGGTAGAATAACGAAACCTGTTGTCATCAATTTGGAAGACCAAATTGTTTTAAAACTATCTGCTATTAGTGATGACGTCACTTCATTAAAGAGCATAAGCGATCAGCAAAAGGCTTGCAAATCAGTTGTCGAATCGCTTTCTGATGTGAAAAATTTAATCATAAACCGAGAAAAGCTTATAATTAAATAAAGATAAAAGGAGCACGAAAAAATGTCAAAAATTGAAACCAAAGAGTGCCCACAATGTGGGGCACCCCTCGAAGCAAATTCAACTACTTGTAAATATTGTGGGGCAGAGGTAAATGCGCAACCACAATATCAGGCTCCGCAATATGCGCCGCCACAAGCTCCACAATATCAAGCTCCACAATATGCGCCGCCACAGGCTCCACCTTATGCCCCACCATATGCACCCTATGCGAATAACTCTAGTAAAAGCAAGACTACCGCAGGTATACTGGCTATTTTGCTCGGTAGCATTGGCGTGCATAAATTCTATTTAGGTAGACCAGGTATGGGAATTTTGTATATACTTTTTTGTTGGACTTTTATTCCATCAATAGCTGGTTTAATCGAAGGAATTATTTACTTAACTTCAAGTGATGAAAGATTCTACAGTAAGTATGTAAGATAATCTGCTACATCTAGGCTGAAAAAGGGGAGTAATTTATGGCATGTGAACAACAAGTCGATTTTTGCATAAATCGACCGGTCATTGAGGTTTTTGGCTATTTGTCGACACTGACTGAAATTGCCAAAATTAAAGTGAAGTTTATCGATCCGCAAAATTATAGAATACATTTATCCAATGGTGCAAGCCTTACATCTTGGGGAGAAGATATTGTCATTTCATTTTATGACCCTATGAATGGCGGCACGAGAATCATTGTGCACTCTAAGCCAAAATTGTCTACTGTCCTTATTGATTATGGAAAAAACAAGAAAAATGTAGAATCAATTGCACAATACATCGTATCCATGTATGGACGCTGAGATATTTATTGTACATAGTAAAATTCTTAGGTTACGAGAATTCATAAAAAATTCAATCATGCCAAAATCTAATGGGTAAACAGATACCTATTAGATTTTGGCATTTGTTTTTGTTATCACAGTAATTTGTGGTTTCTAAAATGAACCATGCCTAACAATCCAAACACTGTTTACTATTGAGAGGCTTTTATATTTCGTCGGTAATAAGCACGCAATTGCAAATTGAAATGATGTTCCATATATGGTATAATTAGGCCGTTATAGAATGGAGATAAACATATGTTTTTATTTTTAAAACAGTCTAATAAAAGTTTATATAGTTTAACCATTAAACTTATGATAATAACGATAACAATCAGTGTATTCGTATGTTGCAGAGTCCTATTTACTGGCTCTAGAAGTTACTTTTTTTTGATGTGGAATGTTTTCTTAGCATGGATTCCGGTATATTTCAGTTTGGTTTATACAAATCACAAGTTTAAATGGAGATTTTGCCAACATATCATTGGCTTTTTATGGCTTGTTTTTTATCCCAATGCACCTTACATGCTGACAGATTTTATCCATTTATCACAGTATAGTTTTTTTGGAAATTCTAGCGTAAACCTTGCTATATGGTATGATTTCTTTTTGATTAGCATGTTTGTCATTCTCGGTTTAGTGCTTGGGTTTATGTCGTTGTCTGTTATGCACAAATATATAGAGGAAAAATATAATCATATTTTAGGATGGATGTTTGTTTTTATCATTTCTTTATTAAGTGGTTTTGCCATTTATTTAGGAAGATTTGTCAGACTAAATAGTTGGAATGTGATCACAAATCCGAGGTGTTTAATCAATACCATACTTGTTAGCTTTAATTTTCAGACATTGGGGTTTGTTTTATTATTTGGTAGTTTAATTCTTATGATCTATCTGACCTTTTTCTTCGTGAATCAATATTATTCTCAAAATCGTTAAGATAATAACCGTAAATGTAAGTTTGGGGACAAAATAAAAGAGAAATGCTTTCCTCTTTTATTTTTTGTCTCCAAACTTTTTTGTTGTGCACAAATACGGTTGCATGATTGCTGGTATTGTTTTTGAAAGAATTATATTGTAATAAACCCATAGATTCAGCGTTTCTTCACGAAATGGTCACAAAAATATAGTATGATTTTCTTGTAAGAATTTTTAAACTTTATAGAAAGGGGCGAACCCTATGCTGTTAAAACAAACAAAAGTTAAAAAAATAATTGAAAAAACCTTTTTAGCACTCGGCACCATCAATCATATCAAAATTTTTGATGGTGGGAAGGAAAATGCCATCGAAGAAGTGGTTGAGAGAGTGTTGGAAATTGACGATAGAATGTCGGCATTTAAACCCCAAAGTGATATTTCAAAATTGACTAGAAATGCAGGACAAGGGTTTCAAGAAGTACACAAGGATACTTTTGAACTCATTCATAAAGCTACTCAATTTGGTGATTTGTCAAATGGTGCATTTGATATTACGATTCGTCCTTTAGTGCAGTTATGGGGAATAGGCAAAAAAGGGGACTTTGTCCCTACCGATTCCGAGATACAGGAAGTTCTCAAATTAGTTAATTATAGAGACATTGAGTTAGACCCGAAAACTTTAACCATCGCGCTGAAAAGGTCCGGACAAGCTCTGGATTTAGGCGGTATTGCCAAAGGATTTGCAGCGGATGAAGTGAAACGTATTTTACTAGAGAGTAGTGTTAAAAGTGCACTCATTAATCTGGGGGGCAACGTTATGACTATCGGCCATAAGCCTGATGGACAGTCTTGGCAGATTGGTATCCAAAATCCGCTTGCTCCCACGGGTCAATATCTTGGCGTATTACGGGCGGTAAATCAAACGATTGTTACGTCTGGTAGCAACGAACAATTCTTCATAAAAGATAGCGTACGCTATCACCATATTCTTGATCCTCGTACAGGCAGACCAGCACAAAGTTCACTCCTCAGTGTCACGGCGGTTTGCACATGTTCCGTGGATGCAGATGCGCTTACGACGGCACTTTTTATATTAGGACCCGAAAAGGGTTTATTGCTTTTAAGCAAAGTCAAGGCTGAGGCTATTTTTATTAAAAATGATTTGTCAGTTATGGTATCTCCTGGGTTAACCAGTCTATATAAAAGTTAAATAAAAAGGGGCGAATATTATGAAAAAAGGAAAAAAGAAATTTCCGGTTTTACAGGTGGCAAGGTTGCTTTTACAGATTGTCTTTTTTATCCTGTTACCGACGCTTTATATCGGCGCATTAAGTGGGGTCAAACAGATTTATATAGCATTCATTCATCAGAGTTTTAGCGTCGCTTTGTTGCCACAGATTATTGAAGTTATCGCTATCATCCCGATTACCATTGTACTAGGTCGTTTTTTCTGCGGCTGGATGTGTGCTTTCGGTTCCTTTAGCGATTTCATTTATGGCATTAGAAGTAAAATTTATAAAGGAAAATGGAAAGTAAATGAACGTACCGATGCATGGTTGAAACTTGTAAAATATGTGATATTAGTCACATTGATTATTGCTGTTTGGAGCTTTAACGTTACTTTGTTTAGCTCGGCAAGTCCATGGGATGTGTTTGGAATGCTGGCAACGGTAGGCAAAACACCGGATTTCTCCTATGTGCTCTCAAATCTTGCAGTCGGGTTTGTGATTTTAATAGCCATTATTGTCGCTTCCGTTTTTATTGAAAGATTTTTCTGCCGCTATCTTTGCCCGATGGGCGCCATTTTTGCCATTACTTCGAAGTTAAGAATTGCTAAAATTAAAAAACCTTCCGCACAATGCGGAAAATGCAGAATATGTACAACAAATTGTGCAATGGGTATCCCTTTATATAAAATGGATGTGGTGAGTAGCGGCGAATGTATTAACTGCATGAAGTGCATTTCTGCTTGCCCAAGAGGTAATACGGATTTCAATATTGTCAAAAAAGATGTACGCCCACTTCTGGCAGGGGTTGCAGCGGTTGCGACTATAGCCAGTATGGATTACGTCGGAAACTTTGCGGCAAATGCAGCAGGGACCCCCCCAATAGCGACAAGTCAACAAACAGGTCAATCCACATCTACCAATAAAGTTTACAATGATGGGACTTATGAGGGGTCTGGAACTGGGTTTAGAGGAGGTACGACAACCGTCTCCGTTACCATTCAAAATGATAAGATTACCAATGTTTCGACTGTTTTCTATGGTGATGATAAACCTTTTTATGATAGAGCCTATAGTACCATGAAACAGCAAATTATCGATAAACAATCCGCCGATGTGGACGCTGTTTCTGGCGCTACATTCAGCAGTAACGGTATTATGGAGGCAGTCGCTGATGCGTTAAAGAATGCAACTGCATAAAATGGCTTTTCCAATAAAGGTGATAACAAAAACAAAAGAGTGCAAGAAAGAAGTGCTTAATATTCTTTTTTGCGCTCTTTGAATATTTTAATGGGGAGTTCACTAGATTTTAATTGTGAAAACAGTCGTGCGTTTATTCATAGGGTAAGCCATAATAAAAGCAAGTTAAAAAATTAACAGAATAATAAAAATGTTGACAGGCTTTTGCAAGTGTTATATACTAAAATTGCAAAACATTACAAAAAAGCATAAACTTATATCTATGGGAATATATTTTTGCTACATACATATTTGAATAGATGTAGAGAAATTTGGAAAGTATATACAATCAGAACATAGCGTTTTTAAAGGTATTCTCAAATTTTTATCAGCACTATTAAAACTGAAACTGATAAAAATATTAACTTACGATTAGGGTGTGGAATATGCAAAATTCATCAAACAAAAAGGGACTTTATGATGGGGCATTCGAACATGACGCATGCGGCATGGGATTTGTTGTGCATATTGATGGCGAAAAATCTCATGACATTGTAGATGATGCTTTGGGTGTCTTGGAGAACTTGAATCACAGAGGAGCAAGTGGGGCAGATGAAAATTCGGGTGACGGCGCCGGGATTCTTGTCCAAATACCTCATGATTTTTTCAAAAGAGAGTGCGACGTTTTGGGGTTTGATTTACCCGAAAAGGGCGATTACGGCGTAGGCATGATTTTTGCGCATAAGTATGATGATTTCAGGAAAACGCAAATGGAAACTTTTGAAGACATTGTCCGCGCGGAAGGTCAGACAATCCTTGGCTGGAGGGAAGTGCCTATTGATAAGACGACAATAGGCGAGAGCGCCAAAAATGTTATGCCCCGATTTATTCAGGTCTTTATAAAAAAGAGCGATGACATTGCGGCTGGAATGGATTTTGAAAGAAAACTTTACGTCATTAGAAAAAGAGCGGAAAAAGCAATCGTTCCGATGTGCGAAGATAAAGGCGGCATGTTTTATGTTGCCAGCCTTTCCTCCAAAACCATCGTCTATAAGGGCATGCTTACCGCAGAACAGCTCAGAAATTTTTATTTAGATCTTTCGGATCTTGATTTTGTATCAGCATTGGCTATGGTGCATTCGAGGTTTTCTACAAACACGTTCCCAAGCTGGGAAAGGGCACATCCAAACCGCTATCTCGTCCACAATGGTGAGATTAACACCATACGTGGTAACGTAAACTGGATGAAAGCAAGACAGAAATGTATCGATTCACCGCTTTTTGACGATATTTCAAAAGTTTGTCCAATTGTTGATGAGGAGGGCAGCGATTCCTCCATGTTCGATAACTGCCTGGAATTTCTTTATCTGACAGGGAGGTCTCTTGCGCACGCGGCAATGATGATGATTCCTGAACCATGGGAAAAAGACAAGCAAATGTCTGAGACAAAAAAAGATTTTTATAAATTTCAGAACTTCATCATGGAACCGTGGGATGGCCCCGCTGCTATGGCATTTACAGACGGGGATGTAATAGGCGGAATGCTGGATCGAAACGGACTTCGCCCATCTCGGTATTATGTCACCAAGGATAACAAAGTTGTGTTGGCATCCGAGGTCGGTGTTGTGGATATAAAGCCTGAAAATGTGAAATATAAAGGCAGACTTGAGCCAGGTAGAATGCTCGTTATTGATACGAAAGCCAAGAGAATTATTTCTGATGAGGAAATTAAAGAAAGTGTTTCTTCGATACACCCATATGGCGAATGGAACGAAAGACATATTTTCAAACTAAACGATTTGCCTGTTGAAGAAGAAAACGATCAGACTGTCAGGTATGATTTGTTAAAACAACAAAAGGCTTTTGGTTATACGTACGAGGATGTAACCAAAATTATTGAACCGATGGCTTCCCAAGGAGTAGACCCGATTGGTTCTATGGGTATGGATACGCCGCTCGCTGTATTATCTGAAAAACCACAGATGCTTTATTTGTATTTTAAACAGTTGTTTGCGCAGGTTACTAATCCGCCTATTGATGGAATAAGAGAAGACATTGTAACGTCATCTAGCATTCTGCTTGGGACAAATGGAAATTTATTAGATCCGGATAAGAAAGAAAATGCCTGCATTTTTTTAGAGCATCCGATACTCACGAATGAACAGCTCCATGCCATTAAGAATTTGAGCAATGACACATTCAAGACGGCTACTATTTCTATGCTTTACAAGGTCTCGGATGGGGCTGTAGCAATGGAAAGAAAATTATCCAAAATCTATAGAGAAGCCGACAAGGCTATTAGTGAGGGCGCAAACATTATTATCCTATCGGATAGAGGTGTCAATGAGAATTTTGCCGCCATTCCTGCACTTTTGGCATCTTCTGGGCTTCATCACCACTTGATCAGAAAAGAAATCCGGACAAACGTTGGAATCGTGTTGGAGTCAGGTGAGCCTAGAGAGGTCCATCATTTTTGTACGCTAATCGGTTATGGGGTAACAGCCATTAATCCTTACTTAGCGTATGAAACGGTTAAGGATCTTTCGGAAAAGGGATTACTTGGGGATCAAACTTATGAAGAAGGTAAACAGAATTATATAAAGGCTTCGGTAAAAGGTATTTTAAAAGTATTGACGAAAATGGGTATATCCACCATACGAAGCTATCACGGCGCCCAAATATTTGAGGCAGTGGGTCTTAAAAAAGAACTAATCGATAAGTATTTTACGATGACACCATCCAGATTAGAAGGAATCGGTCTCGAAGAAATCGCACTGGAGAATGAAATGAGGCACGAAAGTGCATATGATGAGAACTCACCTTATACAGATACTCTTGAAATAGGAGGATTTTTCCAATGCAAGGAGGATGGAGAGCATCATATTTATAATCCTGAAACAATTTACATGATTCAAAAATCATGCAGGGAAGGAAACTATGAGCTGTTCAAAGCTTGTTCGAAAAAGATTAATGAAGAGCAAATTATCACATTAAGAAATTTATTGGAGTTTGATTATACAAGCAGCAATGCAATTCCTATTGAAGAAGTAGAATCTGTCCAATCTATCGTAAAAAGATTTAAAATTGGTGCGATGTCATACGGCTCAATCAGTAAGGAAGCTCATGAATGCTTAGCGATTGCTATGAATAGACTCGGCGGAAAGAGCAATACTGGTGAAGGCGGAGAAGATATTGAAAGATTTGAGATATTAGAAAGCGGAGACTCCAAGAAAAGTGCAATCAAACAAGTCGCTTCGGGGCGTTTCGGCGTAACCAGCAACTACCTAGTCAATGCAAAGGAAATACAAATTAAAATGGCGCAGGGAGCAAAACCAGGCGAAGGCGGACAACTTCCGGGACGTAAGGTTTATCCTCCCATTGCCAAAGTAAGGCATTCGACGCCGGGAGTCGATCTTATTTCGCCGCCACCTCATCATGATATTTATTCCATCGAGGATTTGGCGGAGCTTATACACGACCTAAAAAATGCGAACAGGGATGCCAGAATAAACGTCAAGCTGGTATCTGAAATAGGTGTTGGCACGATTGCTGCAGGGGTAGCAAAAGGGAAAGCCGACGTCATTTTAATAAGCGGTTATGACGGTGGGAGTGGTGCAGCTCCTTGGACAAGTATCAAAAACGCTGGAATTCCGTGGGAACTTGGACTTGCAGAGGCACATCAAACATTGGTATTAAACAAGTTACGAGATAGAGTGATTCTGGAAACGGACGGGAAGCTTTTGTCGGGAAAAGATGTTGTCATTGCTGCTATGCTTGGTGCTGAAGAATTTGGATTTGCAACGACTCCGCTGATTGCTCTTGGCTGTGTGATGATGAGAGTGTGTAACCTTAACACATGTCCAGTAGGTATTGCCACACAAAATGAGCTTTTAAGAAAGAATTTTACGGGAAAACCCGAATATGTTGAAAACTTTTTGCGATTTATCGCACAGGAAATGCGCGAAATCATGGCGAGATTGGGTTTTAGGACAATTAATGAAATGGTTGGACGCACGGACAGACTGCAAGTTAAGGATACGATTAAGCACTGGAAAGCTACAAAATTAGATCTTTCTCCTATTTTATATCAGCCATATGCTGATGCAGATGTTGGCAGATACAACAAGAAGTCGCAGAATCATTTGCTTGAAAAATCGTTAGGAATGAAGAAACTTCTAAGAATGTGTAAGCATGCGCTTGAAGACGGAAAACCAATTCGAGCGAAGCTAAAGATTAATAATGTTGACAGGGTTGTCGGTACCATCATCGGAAGTGAAATTTCTAAAAGATATGGCGAAAATGGACTTCCTGAAGATACCATTAAACTCACCTTTGTTGGATCAGCAGGACAGAGCTTTGGGGCATTTGTACCCAAAGGAATGACACTGGAATTAGAGGGTGATGCAAACGATTATATCGGAAAAGGTCTTTCAGGTGGTATTATTATTGTGTATCCTCCCAAAGTTTCTGATTTTGAACCAGATAAAAACATCTTGATCGGGAATGTGGCTTTCTATGGGGCAACAGAAGGCGAAGCCTATATCAATGGAATCGCTGGGGAAAGATTCTGTGTAAGAAATAGCGGTATGAAAGCAGTTGTTGAAGGTGTGGGTGAACATGGCTGTGAGTATATGACAGGTGGTACGGTCGTAATCCTGGGAACGACAGGGAGGAACTTTGCCGCTGGAATGTCAGGAGGCATCGCCTACATTCTTGATTTTGAAGAAAAACACTGCAATACGTCTCTGGTTCTCTTAGAAAAGATTGATTCTAACGAAGAACAAGATGAGCTGCAGGCAATGATACAAAAGCATGTCAAGTATACAGATAGTCCTCGTGGCAGAGAGATACTTGGTGACTGGGAAAATTATAGTGCCAGATTTACGAAAGTCATACCGAAAGATTATAAGCAAATGCTTGAAAATATTAAGGAAGCCCATGAGGCAGGCTTGAGTGGCGATGAAGCGTTGATGGCAGCTTTTGAAAAAGAAATCTAAAACTATCATGGATTATAGGAAATAGGTGGGAATGATAATGGGAAAAGCGACTGGATTTTTAGAGTATGAAAGAGTTGTTCCGAATAAACGACCTCCGGAGGAGAGAATCAAAGACTGGGGTGAGATTAGGCTTCCACGTGACGGTGAGATTGTCAAATCACAGGCAGCAAGATGTATGAACTGTGGGATTCCCTTTTGCCATGGAGGTGTACTGCTAAATGGCATGGCGGCGGGCTGCCCGGTGCACAATCTTATTCCCGAGTGGAATGATTTAGTGTATAAAGGGCAGTGGAAAGAAGCTTACAAAAGGCTTATTCGGACAAATCCTTTTCCAGAATTTACGGGAAGAGTTTGCCCTGCGCCCTGCGAGGGTTCCTGCACGGAAGGCTATAATATGGAGCCTGTTACGATAAGCAGTCTTGAATATGAAATTATTGAGAAAGCCTTTAAAGAGGACTGGGTGGAGACAAAGAAAGCCAAAGAAACGGGCAAGAAAATTGCTGTGGTTGGGTCTGGACCTTCGGGAATGGCGGCAGCGTACTATCTAAATATGGTAGGCCATGATGTGACCGTATATGAGAGAGCTGACAGAGCCGGCGGACTTTTGATGTATGGTATCCCGAATATGAAACTGGATAAGAAAATTGTTGAAAGACGTCTTGACATTATGAAAGCCTCCGGAATCAAATTTGTCTTAAATACAGAAGTGGGCAAGAGTATCAGTGCGCAAGGATTGGTTGACTGCTATGATGCTGTGGTGTTATGCACAGGGGCAACCAAGCCACGAGGACTTCAAGTGGAAGGCAAAGACTTAACCGGTGTTCACTTTGCGGTGGATTTTCTAAAAGCAAATACAAAAAGCCTTCTTGATTCTAAACTTGAAGATGATGCGTTTATTAGTGCCAAAGGCAAAAACGTCATCATCATAGGTGGCGGTGATACAGGAACGGACTGTGTAGCGACATCGATAAGACATGGATGCGAAAGCGTATACCAATTTGAAATATTACCGGAACCTACTCATAAGCGAGATAAAGACACGAATCCGTGGCCTGAATGGCCTAAGAAACTGAAAGTGGATTACGGTCAGGAAGAGGCAATTAGCCTCAATGGAAGGGACCCAAGGAATTACCTCATATCCACTAAAAAAATCGTTGGAAATGAAAATGGTGAGGTAAAAGAGGTTCACACAGTAGAGGTGAACTGGGAAAAGGATTCTTCGGGTAGATTTGTGCCACGGGAAGTTTTAGGTAGTGAAAAAGTTTGGAAAGCTGATCTTGTACTTCTTGCCATGGGATTTTTGGGTCCCGAGGATACAATTTCTGATGAGCTTTCGTTGGAGAAAGATAATCGAGGCAACGTGAAATCGGAATATGAGGTTTTCCAAACGAATGTGGAGAAGGTATTTGTCGCTGGCGATACGAGAAGAGGGCAGAGCCTGGTTGTTTGGGCGATTCAAGAAGGAAAACTTGCGGCGAGGGAAGTGGATAAGTATCTCTGCGGCAAGAGCGTTATTAGGTAGACAGTTTGTTTTATGTTTAAAAGGTATCAGAAACGGGGGACGTGGACAGAGAAAAAACGTCAATAACATCCCCTATATTGATAAATTTGCAATTCGGCAGAACGAAAATTTCAAATTGTAAATAATTAACGATGATGGATATAAATTATTATGAGTTTTGCATTGCTTTTTATCATGACTTATGCTATACTGTTTCCAAATTGATTTTGTAAATGCAGTGGCAAAGGGGCCGCAGTCTAAAACGCTTTTCGCGTATTTAGGCTACGGTCCCTTTTTTTATTTAATTTCAGATTAAACCAATTGTTAATGTGTACAATTATGTGTCATGCTTGCTTGAAATTTTAATTTATGAAATTTTTTGTGCTTCAAAATGCAAAATAGAGAGGTAATTAAAGGAGGGTATACTTATGAATGCATTAAATTCAGGTGATATTTCTTGGATGCTCACTTCATCGGCAATGGTGCTTTTAATGACTCCCGGTTTGGCATTTTTCTATGGCGGATTGGTTAAGCGCAAAAATGCACTCAATACCATGATGTCATCTATTTTTATGATGGGTCTAGCATCGATACTATGGGTGTTAATTGGTTACTCGCTTTCTTTTAGTGGCGATCTTGGCGGTATAATCGGAAATCTGAAATGGTTTGGCCTTTCAGGGGTCGATGTTACCCCAGGTCCTTTTGCGCCAACGATACCCAATCTATGTTTCGCTATATTTCAAATGATGTTCGCCATTATTACGCCTGCGTTAATCACAGGTGGAGTTGTAGAAAGAATGCGTTTCTCTTCGTTGTTTATTTTTACAGGAATTTGGTCACTCATCGTTTACTATCCATTAGCACACATGGTATGGGGTGGTGGTTTTCTCCAGAAGATGGGAGCATTAGATTTCGCCGGCGGAAACGTTGTTCATATCAGTTCGGGTGTCAGTGCTCTTGTTCTTGCGATCATTCTCGGAAAACGTAAAAATCATGGAAAAGCTATTTATCATCCCCACAATGTGCCTTTTGTATTATTAGGAGCCGCTTTATTGTGGTTCGGATGGTTTGGATTTAATGCGGGTAGCGCTGGTGCAGCAAATGGTTTGGCTGTGCGTGCGTTTATGACGACTAATACGGCAGCAGCTGCTGCTATGCTTTCCTGGATACTCATTGAAAAATTACAGAGTGGAAAGCCAACTTTAGTAGGAGCATCAACCGGACTTGTTATCGGTCTTGTCTCTATCACGCCTGGCGCTGGTTTTGTGCCCATTTGGGCTGCTATTATAATTGGAGCATTGGTAAGCCCGATTTGTTATTTCTTTATTACACTTATCAAACCCAAACTGGGTTATGATGATGCTCTGGATGCATTCGGATGCCACGGAATTGGGGGCATATGGGGCGCCATTGCAACTGGTATATTTACGCAAGCTTCTTTGAATCCAGCTGCGAAGTGGAATGGTTTGATATTTGGAGAGTGGCATCTTTTTGGCGTGCAGCTTGCGTCGATCGGTATAACGATAGGAATAGCGATTGTTGGTACTCTAATAGCAGTCGGTATAGCTAAACTGGTTACAAAAGACTTACGTGTATCCTCAAGGGATGAAGACAATGGGCTTGATGCCACTGAGCATGGTGAATCAGCATATCCTGCTTTTAACGGTATGGATAACTTCGTTGGATGACAGATATACTATTAAGGGGTGATTATATGAAAAAAATTGAAGCGTTTATGCGACCTGAAAAACTAGAAGATATAAGAGAAGCTCTCGTTTCTCTCAAAATTAATGGTTTAAGCATCAGCGAAATCATGGGATGTGGAAGTCAAAAAGGTTGGAAAGAGTATGTGAGAGGTTCAGAAGTTGATTATAACTTTTTGCCTAAAATAAAAATCGAAATTGTGATACGGGATGAGCAGGTAGAAGAAGTCATCGAGAAAATCTGCGAAAAAGCGTATACTGGTGAAGTTGGTGACGGTAAAATCTTTATTTCAGATGTTGCAGATGCCGTTCGAATTAGGACAAAAGAACGAGGAGAGGCTGCCATCAAAAAATCAAGTTTTATTTAAGTTGGTTTTGTACAGAAAATAATAAAAAGCAATCATGGTGATACAATACCATGATTGCTTTTTTCACGAAAAATGAAATTAATGTAAAAAGAGTTTAATTAATTTAAGCTTTTTCTTAGAATAAGGGAAGTAGCGGAAAGGTAAATCAATCCAGTAGGATTTTTTAACGATGCTTTTATAGTGGCTGAATGTTTCGAAACTAGATTTTCCATGATAACTTCCCATACCACTGTAACCAACTCCACCAAAGCCCATATGCGAGGTCGCCAAATGAATAATGGTGTCATTAATGCACCCACCACCAAAAGATAGTGAAGTTAAGACTTCCTTTTCCACGGCTTTATCTTTTGTGAATAGATAGAGTGCAAGCGGCTTTTCACGTTCGACTATAAAAGAAATTACTTCGTTCATATCGTCAAAGGTGAGAATGGGTAAAATCGGTCCAAATATCTCTTCAGACATGATAGGTGATTCTGTGGTTACACCGTCGAGCAGAGTGGGAGCTATCTTCCCTCCGTCACTAAATTCCCCTCCAAAAAGAACATGTTCACCGTTTACAAGCTCTTTGATTCGATTATAGTGTTTTTCATTAATGATTTTTGGGTAGTCATCATTCTCCAGCGGTGTATCGCCGTAAAAATTCGTTATCTCAAGCTTTAAATATTGGATAACCTCATCCTTAACACGGCTATGTACAAAAAGGTAATCAGGCGCCACACAGGTTTGACCCGCGTTAAGGAGTTTCCCAAACGCAAGGCGTTTCGCCGCAATTTTCAAATCAGCGGTTTCGTCGATAATGCAGGGACTTTTACCTCCCAGTTCAAGGCACAAAGGAGTCAGATGTTTGGCCGCACTCTCCATGACTAATTTGCCGACTGATACACTCCCTGTGAAGAAAATGTAATCAAATCGCTGTTTTAGCAAATCACCAATTTCTTGGCGTCCGCCCTGCACAAGAGCGACATATTCCGGCGGAAAGCAGCTCCCCATAATATCGGCGAGCAATTTTGATGTTTGAGGTGCATAGGCAGACGGCTTTACAACTACACAGTTTCCAGCGGCAATAGCTCCGATTAATGGTTCAATGTTTAATTGAAATGGATAATTCCAGGGTGCCATAATCAAAACAACGCCATATGGTTCAGCAACTTTAAAACTATGGGAACAAAATTGAGCCAGAGGCGTATGTACTGCCTTTTTTCGCGCCCACTTCTTAGTATGTTTGGTTACAAATCGCAGCTCATCCAGCACCATGCCAAGTTCTGTCATATAGGCTTCAAATTCTGATTTGTTTAAATCGGCTTTTAGTGCGGTATATATTTTCTGCTCACTGGCAAGTATGGCTGTCCTTAATTTTTTAAGAGCGTTTATGCGAAAACATGTTTCCTTGGTGGCACCTGTCCTATAGAAAGCATGCTGGATTCGTATAATTTCTTCAATGTTCATGGATAAATCACCCCTTTTTATTGCAAAAAATTCGACTCTGATTTTATTTGTATTGAAGTTCCGTTCCCACTCCTGTTTCAATCAAGTTATCTTCTTGCGATAAGGCTATTTTTGACTGGAGATCGGTACAGTGACAGGCGTGTATCCGTAAAGGTTTTCGCTCTTTTATAAAGGCAACGGTTGCATCCAGTTTGCTTTTTTCAGGGTTTAAAAGGTGAAATCCTCCCACAATATCAATAATTCGGCTGTCACCACAAACCTTGATTGCATAGTCGATGATATTGCAGATGCCGGAATGAGAGCATCCTGTAATAATGACAAGCCCTTCATTCGTTCGATAGACAAGTGCCGAATCATCCATCAAAAAATCGTCTTTTTCTATGCCGTTTTCAATTGTTACTCCTATCGGGTTCTTGTTTTCAAACTCGTATAGCCGCTCGATTTCTCCAAGAAAGACCATTCGTTCACTGAGCCAGACAGGGCTTTTTGATGCAGTAATGTGAAAGCACCGATTTAATACCTCAGGCGACATGGTCACGCCAATCTGCTCACCGTTATCCTCTTTGGGATAAAAGGCGGAGGGGTGGGCAATCAAGGTTATTTCCTTTTTCGATTTCCCATAATAGTCGACCGCATCAAGTAAATGGTTAAGCCCCCATGAATGATCAAGATGACCGTGAGATAGTACGACATAATTGATTGTTTTCATATCAATGCCCATTTTATAGGCATTTTTCAGAAAAATATCAGAATAGCCAGTATCAAATAAAATGTGATTTTTACCTTCTTCTATATAAAACGACAGCCCAGGTTCGCCAAAGTAATTTTTATCGATGAGTGTATTGTTGTCCACAAGTACCGTTAATTTCATGTTTATCATCCTATCCTATTAGAAATAGTAATCACTGTAAGTATCTTTAATATAAAATAAGTTTTTATGAAAGTCAAGATTTATAAAAAATTTAAAAACTGATTATCAGCTTGGCAATACGCACCGTTTTATTATGAACAAAATGGCGTGAAATAATGTGAGGGGAATTCACCTCTAATATTTCATTTACTATTTCTTTTATTCTCGTGATTGTTTTGATGAAACAAGACGGTAAACAGTGAAGGTTATCATATACAAAAATATGAGGATGGCTACTACAAAATATGACCATGCCATGCCAAAATAATGGGGTGGACGGCAGTGATTGTACATTGTTGCAAAAAGAACGAGATATATCATCTTAACGCAATCTTAGTGTAATCTTTATGCAATCTTAATGCCTTTCATCATTCTCTAACACCACGTTAATTTTTTTCATGATATAGTTAGTGCATAGAAAACAGAGGAGGAATTTTCATGCAAATCATTGTGATGATAATAGGGGTTATCTCACTATTACTACTTTTATACTTGGGAAACATATTATTTCGAGGTGATACAAAATGATTGATACGATATTGCAGTATGTACTATATGTTGTGATTCTGATTGCTCTTGCCATTCCCTTAGGCCGATACATAGGCAAAATCATGAATGGCGAAAAAGTTTTTTTATCTAAAATAGTCGTTCCATGTGAAAACTTTATCTATCGAATCATAGGCATGGATAAAGATGAAGAGATGACATGGAAAAAGTACGCACTTAGTGTACTGTTGTTTAGTGGCATTGGATTTGTTTTTCTATTTTTGCTACAAATTCTGCAAGGGATATTGCCTCTGAACAGGGAGGGACTGCCTGGTTTTAGTTGGCATTTGGCATTTAATAATGCTTCTAGTTTTTTAACAAATACAAACTGGCAAGCTTATTCTGGTGAAAGCGCCGCTAGTTATTTGACACAGATGTTAGGATTTACTGTGCAAAACTTTCTTTCGGCTGCTGTTGGAATTGCCGTTTTATTTGTATTAATACGTGGGTTTATTCAGGTTAAAAAAGAAGGACTCGGAAACTTTTGGAAGGATGTAACAAGAATATTACTGTATATTCTTATCCCACTTTCTCTAGTGATATCTGTTGTATTAGTATCACAGGGTGTTGTGCAAAACTTTAAAAAATACGATACGGTATCTTTAGTAGAGCCTATTAAACTAGAAGATGGCACGGTAGTTACGCAAGAAGTTGTACCACAGGGTCCGGCTGCTAGCCAAATCGCTATCAAACAATTAGGAACCAATGGCGGTGGATTTTTCGGAACGAACGCGGCGCACCCTTTTGAGAATCCAAATCCGCTTACGAACCTAGTAGAAATGCTGTCGATTCTATTAATACCAATGGCACTCTGCTTCACGTTTGGACGTAACGTTAGAGATAAGCGCCAGGGGGTCGCCATTTTTATGTCGATGTTTATTCTGCTCGCGGCATGTTTAACCATTGTTGGCATCAGCGAACAGATTGCTACACCGCAGTTGTCGCAAAATCAAACGGTTGACACCTCTATGGTAGATCAGGCCGGCGGTAACATGGAAGGCAAAGAATCGCGATTTGGCATTGCCTCGTCAGCGACATGGGCAACCTTTACGACTGCCGCCTCTAATGGTTCCGTAAATTCCATGCACGATAGTTATACCCCCATCGGTGGCATGATTCCTATGCTACTTATACAGCTTGGCGAAGTAGTATTCGGCGGTGTAGGATGCGGACTTTATGGCATGTTGGCCTTTGCCATTTTAACCGTATTTATTGCAGGGCTCATGGTAGGGCGAACACCGGAATATCTCGGTAAGAAGATTGAACCGTATGAAATGAAAATGGCAGTTTTAGCATGCCTCGCAACGCCTGTTGCCACATTGATTGGCAGTGGTATGGCAGCAATGATTCCTTCTGTTGCGAATAGCTTGACAAATCATGGTGCACATGGTTTTTCCGAGCTTCTCTATGCGTTTTCATCTGTTGGTGGTAATAACGGATCGGCTTTTGCGGGATTTAATGCCAATACGGTTTTTGTCAACACTAGTACGGCTCTAATCATGCTATTTGCTCGTTTTGCTCCCATGATGGCTACTTTAGCGATTGCTGGAAGTTTGTCGCAGAAGAAAAAAGTGGCGGTAAGCGCGGGTACATTGGCCACACATAATGCTATGTTTGTCGGACTTCTGATTCTTGTTGTTTTAATTATCGGAGCCTTAAGTTTCTTCCCAGCATTAGCTTTAGGACCAATAGCCGAGTACTTTCAAATGCTAGGTTAGAGAAAGGGTGAAATAAAATGTCGTCTAAAGAGAATACAAATAAATTTTTTAATAAAAAGATGTTTATAGGAGCGGTTGGTGATTCCTTTATAAAATTGAACCCAAAAACACAAGCGGCTAATCCTGTTATGTTTTTGGTGTATGTATCTGCTATTTTAACCAGTATTTTATATGTGATAGCTCTTTTCGGTCTGCGCGATGCCAAACCAGGATTTACGCTCGCCATAGCCATCATTCTTTGGCTTACCGTTTTGTTTGCCAACTTCGCCGAGGCGATCGCCGAAGGGCGGGGAAAAGCACAAGCTGATTCACTTCGTGCTGCCAAGAAAGATATTTTGGCACACAAGATCCCATCGATTGAACAGAAAAATCAAATATCTGATATTGTGTCTGTTAATCTAAAAAAAGGTGACATTGTGGTTGTCCATACAGGTGAACAAATCCCAGCCGACGGTGACGTTATCGACGGAGCCGCTTCGGTAGATGAAAGCGCCATTACTGGCGAATCCGCTCCCGTTATCCGCGAAAGCGGCGGTGACCGCAGTGCTGTCACTGGTGGCACGACCGTCATTTCCGATGAACTCATTATACGTGTCACCAGTGAAGCGGGCGAAAGCTTTTTGGATAAAATGATCGCCATGGTTGAAGGGGCGGCGCGCAAAAAGACGCCAAATGAAATTGCTCTTCAAATTTTTTTAGTCGCGCTTTCTATCATCTTTTTATTGGTAACGATGTCGTTATATGCGTATTCGTTGTTTTCAGCCAAAGAGGCCGGCATTGTCAATCCGACTTCCGTCACATCGCTCGTTGCTCTACTTGTATGTTTGGCGCCTACTACCATTGGTGCGCTTCTTTCCTCCATTGGTATAGCTGGCATGAGCCGCTTAAATCAGGCGAATGTCTTGGCTATGAGCGGGCGTGCCATTGAAGCCGCGGGCGACGTCGACACACTGCTTCTCGATAAAACAGGAACGATTACATTAGGCAACCGTCAAGCTTCTGATTTCATTCCTGTTGACAATACTCCAGTTGAAGAATTGGCAGATGCTGCACAGCTTTCTTCCTTGGCGGACGAAACGCCAGAAGGACGTAGTATTGTCATTCTGGCAAAAGAACAGTTTAATATTCGCGGTCGCAACATGAGTGAACTTCACATGGAGTTTGTTCCTTTTACCGCCAAAACGCGCATGAGTGGCGTGAACTTTGGGGGCAATGAGATTCGTAAAGGTGCGACTGACTCCATCAAACAATATGTCGTAGAAAACGGCGGTACTTACAGCGAAGAATGCGATAAGGCGGTCAGACAGATATCAAATCAGGGTGGTACGCCGCTCGTGGTTGCTAAAAATCACAAAATTTTAGGTGTTATCTACTTGAAAGATATTATTAAAGAGGGTGTCCAAGAAAAATTTGCTGATCTTCGAAAAATGGGCATTAAAACGGTGATGATTACGGGAGATAACCCGTTAACCGCCGCGGCTATTGCGGCCGAAGCCGGCGTGGATGACTTTTTGGCGGAAGCAACGCCAGAAGGAAAACTAAACATGATTCGCGAGTTGCAAGCAACAGGACATCTGGTCGCTATGACAGGCGATGGCACCAATGATGCGCCGGCTCTGGCACAGGCGGATGTAGCTGTTGCGATGAATACAGGCACACAAGCCGCCAAAGAAGCCGGCAATATGGTAGATTTGGATTCATCTCCTACAAAACTGATTGATATTGTCCGCATCGGTAAACAGCTGTTGATGACGCGCGGCAGTTTGACGACTTTTAGTATAGCGAATGATATTGCCAAATATTTCGCCATCATTCCGGCCTTGTTCATGGGTTTATTCCCCGGGCTTGCGGCTCTTAATATCATGGGGCTTCACAGCTCCCAAAGTGCTATTCTATCCGCCATCATTTACAATGCACTCATTATTATTGCCTTAATTCCATTGGCATTAAAAGGTGTAAAATACCGCGAGGTTTCCGCCGGTAAACTTTTATCACGCAATCTTCTCGTTTATGGTTTGGGCGGCATCATCACTCCCTTTATCGCTATCAAAATAATTGATGTATTGATAACAGCCCTAGGACTTGGCATATAAGACTAACAAAAAAGAAGGTAAATATATATGAAAACAATAGGTAAAACATTTAGAATAGCTACTGCATTTTTTCTTGTTTTTGCATTGCTTTGCGGCGTATTATATACATTGACTATAACAGGAGTGGCGCAAGCAATTTTTCCGCACAAAGCAAATGGCAGTATTATCGAAATAAACGGCAAAAAATATGGAAGTGAACTTTTAGCACAGCAATATACCGATGACAAACATATGTGGGGACGCATTATGAACATCGACACTAAGACGTTTAAGGATGAGACAGGAAACAAACTGATGTATGCATCTCCCTCTAACTTAAGTCCTGCCAGTGATAAATATAAAAAGCTTGTAGCCAAAAGAGTGAAAATGATTAAAGCGGCTCATCCTGATAAAAAAGATACGCCTATCCCTGTCGATCTTGTCACATGTTCCGGCAGTGGACTTGATCCGCATATATCTGTCGCGGCCGCTAGGTATCAGATGCAGCGTATTGCCAAAAATAACAATTGTTCCGTCATGGAAATACAAAGCATTGTTGATAAATATACGGAAGGTCGCACATTCGGTATTTTCGGAGAACCACGTGTTAATGTGTTAAAAGTTAATCTAGCCTTAGACGGTATTCTTAAATAAGTTTTCTGTTTAACAAGTTAAAAGTTTGTGCTATACTATTTTTATATGTAGCCTATTTTATCGATCGAGGTGAAGTTTTATGAACGACGAACGACCCAATCCTGATTCTCTTTTAAGAAGCTTGTCATTAAAAGAAAAAAGAGATAAACGAGGAAAACTCAAAATCTTCTTCGGATATGCTGCTGGCGTTGGCAAAACCTACGCGATGTTAGAGGCTGCTCATATTGCCAAACAGGCAGGAGTCGATGTTGTTGTTGGTTATATAGAGCCTCATGCCAGACCAGAAACGATGGAGCTTTTAAATGGGCTAAACGTTTTGCCACCTCTTTTAGCTGTTCATAAAAAAATTACATTAAAAGAATTTGATTTAGATAGTGCTCTCGCTCGCCATCCAGGGCTGATTTTGGTGGACGAAATGGCCCACACAAACGCCGATGCTTGCCGTCATCGAAAACGATATCAAGATATTGAAGAGATGTTAAAAACGGGTATCGATGTTTATACAACAATCAATGTTCAACATATTGAGAGCCTTAATGACATTATTGCATCCATTACCGGTATTGTTGTTCGTGAACGTATTCCTGATAGCGTATTTGATAGCGCTGATCAAATTGAATTGGTCGACATTGAACCGGATGATCTGATACTGCGATTAAACAAAGGTAAAATTTATAAAGAAGAGCATGCGCAAGAGGCATTAAATCATTTCTTTACCAGAGAAAATCTGGTGGCTTTGCGCGAAATCGCGCTGCGTCGCACAGCGGATCACGTGAATAAAATAGCCGAAAAAAGTAAGAATCCTGCGCAAAAAAACGACTATTTTACAGAAGAACATATCTTAATTTGTCTTTCTGCTTCGCCATTTAACGCAAAAGTAATTCGTACAGCTGCACGAATGGCCAATGCCTTTCATGGCTCTTTTACCGCCCTTTTTGTTGAGACTCCTCGTACAACTGAATTAGATACCGAAAACCGCGAAAGGTTAAGGAAAAATTTGAAACTGGCTGAACAATTAGGCGCGACCATTGCTACTGTATATGGGGAAGATGTCGCTTACCAAATTTCAGAATATGCCAAAGCAAGTGGCGTATCGAAAATTGTTATTGGTCATTCAAATAATAAAAAAAGACTATTTTCTACTAAAAAGAATTTTGTTGAACGATTGACTGAGATGGCGCCTAATATCGACATACATATCATTCCAGACAACTTGGCATCTTCTGTTGAGCATCGATATTATCGTCGATTAGCACTATCTGGTTTTTCCATTCTCAATGTCATGAAAACGATTGGTATCCTAGCATTAACCACTTTTATTTGTTTGGGATTTTACCATCTTGGTTTTAGTGAAGCCAATATTATCGTCGTATACATTTTGGGAATTTTAGTAACAGCACTCATGACAACAGGGAAAGGGTATGCCATCGCATCTGCTTTTTTTGGTGTTGCCGTTTTCAATTTCTTTTTCACTGAACCGCGTTTTTCATTCCAGGCTAATGATATTAGCTATTGGTTTACCTTTGTCATCATGTTTATCGCTTCTCTGATTACAAGTACTCTAACCACACGAGTAAAAGAGCAGGCGCGCCAGTCTTCGCAAAAAGCCTATCGAACGGCTGTACTATTAGAAACCAGCCAAAAATTGCAACGCGCCAAAGATAAACAGGAGATCTTCGAAAACACGGCTCAGCAGATTATGAAATTATTAAACAAAATTGTTATCATTTATCCTACTTCTGAGAATCAATTAGGTGAGCCACAGGTCTTTGGAAAAAACATGGACGAAACCGAATTAAAAGCCTATATCACCTTGGATGAACGTGCTGTGGCAGAGTGGGTTTATAAAAACAGTAAGCACGCTGGTGCGACTACCAATACTCTTCCAGGCGCCAAATGCCTTTACTTAGCCGTCCGCAACCATGATACAGTTTTTGCGGTTATTGCTATACCCATAGGCGAAAAGGAAAGTTTGGAGGCTTATGAAAAAAACTTATTAATTGCTATGTTGGGAGAATGTGCTCTGGCATTAGAAAAAGATCAGATTAATGAAACCAAAAATCAGGTGGTTGTTGAAGTACAACAGGAAAAATTGCGTGCTAATATCTTAAGGGCTATCTCTCATGACCTACGCACACCTCTTACTAGCATATCCGGTAATGCCGGCATATTAATGGAGAATTCCAAAATCTTAGACGAAAATAAAAAGCATCGACTGTATGTGGATATTTATGACGATTCCATCTGGCTCATCAATTTAGTGGAAAATTTGTTGTCGGTTACTCGGATTGAAAACGAAAGCATCAATCTCCATTTAGAGCCTGAGCTTTTAGAAGAAGTGATACAAGAAGCACTCACGCACATCGACCGAAAACGAGAGGAACACGCAATAAATGTCCAACTAGAGGACGACATGTTGATGGCTAAAATGGATTCTAGGCTGATTGTTCAGGTTATCATCAATATAGTCGACAATGCCATTAAATACACGCTACAAGGATCACATATTACCATTTCGGCTAAGAAAGTTGAGCAGATGATTTTAATAGAAATTGCTGACGATGGTGCCGGAATAAGTGATTCCGTTAAAGAAAAACTGTTCGATATGTTCTTTACCGTTAATAGTGCACAGGTGGATGGCAGGCGTGGTTTAGGCTTAGGTTTGTTTTTGTGCAAATCAATTATTACGGCACACGGTGGTACAATTTATGCGAAAGACAACAAACCACACGGAACGGTGTTTTGTTTTACCTTACCGGCTGAGGAGGTTATGTATCATGAATAAACCAAAAATTTTAGTGGTAGAAGACGATAAAGCGATTCGAAATCTTGTCACCACGACGCTGGAGACGCAAGATTATCTATATCACACAGCGCCTAATGGGCATGCCGCTATTTTAGAGGTGGTTTCCTATTCGCCGGATATTATCATCTTGGATTTGGGTCTGCCTGATATCGACGGAATTGATATCATTCACAAAGTGCGTTCTTGGTCAACTGTGCCAATTATCGTTGTCAGTGCTCGTAGTGAAGATCGCGATAAAATTGACGCGTTAGATGCCGGTGCCGATGATTATTTGACGAAACCTTTCAGTATAGAAGAATTATTGGCTCGACTGCGTGTCACATTAAGAAGAATTCGTTATGATAGCGATCCCTCTAAAAATCAAGAATCCATTTTTATGAATGGAGGTCTCACGATTGATTATGCGTCTAATTGTGTTCATGTGGATGGAGAAGAAATTCATTTAACGCCTATTGAGTATAAACTTCTCTGCTTACTTTCCAAAAATGTTGGAAAGGTTTTAACCCACAATTTCATTTTAAAAGAAATATGGGTGAACGCTCTTCCTAGTGATACGCCTTCTCTGCGCGTTTTTATGGCGACTCTCCGAAAAAAAATCGAACCGGTTCCATCTCATCCACGGTACATTCAGACGCATATCGGCATTGGGTATCGCATGCTTCGCATTTTAGAGGATATTCCTTCTTAATTTATCGGTTTTGAAAAGCACGTCCGAGTTTTCGGACGTGCTTTTTCATGCTTTAAAAAGAAAATAAATACACGTTATATGGTAGTGTAAAACATGATAGGGAGTATAAAGATGGACAAAAAGCCAATAATATTGACTAGGTAAATTAAATTGAGTTTTAATTAGTAGCAGTTTGATATGGGGATAGAGAGATTTTGAGGTGAATTGTGAAAACATTTAAGCATATCGAAAAAAAAAGTAATGGAATACATGGTGCTCCACAGACAGATTCGAAAGAGACTCAAAACCAGAGTATCCTTTCAACTATTGACGAAAATTTCGACACGATTGTCAGTATTCTGGGAAATGATGCTGGTGTAACCAACGGAAAATATAGTATCTCTAACAATGAAGTGGAAATTGGAGTGGCTTATGTTGGATGTATGGTGGATAGAGCAACAATAAGCCAACAGGTGATTGATCCTCTTCTTAACTGCCAATTTGATTCTAGTCTTAATGATATCCTCATGAAGGTTCAGTCGAAAATCAATCTGCCTGATGTGAAAATAGCCAGTGATATAAAGCAGGTTATTGACGGCCTTTTAAATGGAAATACCGTACTATTTATTCAAAATGTAAATGCTGCTCTAATTATAGGAAGTAGAAAAGTAGAAAAACGTTCCATAAATAAGCCCAGTAATGAAGCAACCGTTTTGGCTAGTCTGGACACTTTCACAGAAGACTTGGACACCAATTTGAATTTGATTATCAGAAGATTACCAACTGCAGATTTGTGCTTTAAAGAATTTATAGTGGGAAACCTTTCTCATACGAAAGTAAAATTGTTCTGGATTGGGGGTCGTGTTGATAAAAAAATACTGGAGGAAGTTGAACATCGGATTCTCCATATTAGCTTAGATAACATAAATGGCATTGGTGAATTGGCTGAGCTTATAGAGGATAAACCTTTGTCTGTATTTCCAAAATATAGGCAGACTGAACGCCCAGACGTTGTAGCAAGAAACGTTGTAGAAGGGAAGTTTGCCATACTTTGTGATAACAGTTCTTTTGGATTTATTGCCCCTATATCCCTTTGGGATAATTTTAAAACGATGGACGACTATTCGGAAAGAGTACTCGTCTCCACTTTTCTTAGAATGGTACGTTTGTTATCATTTTTTATTGCGACAACTAGTTCGTCGATATATCTGGCCTTTGTTACGTATGATCAGTCTATAGTGCCTCCGTCGCTTGCCTTAAATATTGCAATGGGCAGGGAGGGAGTTCCTTTCCCGTCCGTTTTGGAACTGCTTGCCATGACTTTTGCTATTGCTGTTATTCGTGAAGCATCACTGCGCATACCAGGTTCTGTGGGTTATTTCATCGGTTCACTGGCGGCTATTGTGCTAGGTCAGGCTGCTGTTAGTGCGGGCTACGTGAGCGCATCTGTTATCATCGTTGTAGCGATTGCTGCCATAGCCGCATTTGCTGTTTCAGCAACGACATTGGTATTCCCCATGAGGTTGATTAATTATTTCTTGATTTTGATAACGGGTGTATTGGGGATGTTTGGACTGATATGTGGTATGACAATTCTAATTTGTCATGCGGTATCGTTAGAATCTTTTGGGATGCCATACCTTTATCCACTCGTTCCCTTTAATAGAAAAGCTATGATGAATACGTTTATTCGTGCTCCTTTAGAGATTATAAATAGGGGCTCAAAAAAAGCCAAAAAAGAAAAAGCGAGGGGATAGTGATTAAATGGAGAAAAATGACAAACTTCCCATTGAGCAGATTATCGCTTTTTCCTTTCTTGGTATAATCGGTAATGTGGTTTATATACACACATGGATTGATCATGATACGGACAGATCATCATGGCTCGCAGCATTTTTGGGCATATTACTCTTGATTCCGTTTGCTTTGTGGATTTTATACTTGGGAAAACGGCACCCTCAATACAATATTTTTGATATTTTATACAATAGGCTTGGGAAAATACCAACCGGCATTATATGTATACTATTTATATTCATTAATGTAGCTGTAGCAGTCACTCAACTAAATATGTTTACACAAATGGTACATGTATTCCTTTTGCGTAGTACTCCTTCATGGGTGATCATGTTTTTAATGGTTTCCATGTGTACATGGATTGTGCAAAAGGGAACCATAAAAATGGGAAGATTAATTACAGTATTAACAATAATCGGATTAATTAACTATCTAGGCTGCTTCGTTTTTGCATTTCCTAGCGACGTTAGCGTGAAATCCATTATACCTATATTTGATACAACACTTATCGGATTCATAAAAGGAACGATATTTATTACATGTGCTTCTTCGGAATATTTGCTGATCTTCATGGTTATTGTACGTCATATTAATAAGTGCCCTAAATATGACAAATGGGTCGTAGGGGGTATTGTCATTACGGCAATCATTTTTTCAATTGCTATACTAATCATTATCGCTATGATGAGCCCAGAACTTGCAAAACGTATCGCTTTTGGGGGAGTTAACGCTGCTAGGATAATTCACATAGGAGAATTTTTACAAGGTTTAGAACTGCTTGTTTTTATCACGTATCAATTTATTGCAACAGGGAAAACTATCATGAGCTTGTATTGCTCTTGGGATTCAGCGAAAATTGTTTTTGCAAATAAGAAACCAAATCTGCAATTAATGATTCTAGCATTTTTAATAATTGTACCATCGATTTGGCTAAACTCATATAACGTGGCATACTACCTTGCCGTTTTTATGAGTAAATTCATTATATTACCATTCGTTATACTCGTTCTTTTACTGACTACGGTTAGTTCACGTATAAAAAGAAAATGATGGGAAAGAATTCTTTATGATAAAGAGAATGATAAGTTTAATATTAGTCATTGTATTATCGATACCCCTTTCAGGTTGCTGGGATTATTCAGAATATGATAGTTTGGCACAAATTATTGGAGTTGGAATTGATTTTAATCCTCAAACTAAAGAAACAACCGTGACCATTCAATATATTTCAACCAGTAAACCAGAGCAATCGAGTAGTGGTTCTAGTACTACTAAATCATTGTCGGGTTCGCAAGGAATTGTTCATTCTGCATCAGATAAAACTGTTGTAGGTGCATTAACAAAACTTCAACAGATAATCATTAAGAAGTTTTTCTTTGGCTATATGAAAGTGGTGGTGGTTGGTAAAGAGGCTGCCAAACGTGATATGGCGGATATTATAGGACTTTGTGACAGAACACCGTCCATGCGATCGACAACTTACATTGCTATTTCATCTGGAAAAGCAAAAGATACCTTAAGTACCATTGATATATCTGGTACCGTATCTTCAAGTCAAGAAATTTATAGTTTAATAAAAAAAGGTACAGGTATTACAAATCCCACTACGATAGAACAATTTGAAGAAATGCTTACCATCAGTGGTTGGGAAGCGACGGCGCCACGTGTTGTAACTGTAGAAAAAAAATCAGAAAATTCGAAAACCAAGAATACACAGAAAGACATGGATCAAGTGCTTTTTGGAGATCAAAAAGTAGAAGGTATCGCTGTATTTAAAAAACAATATTATAAGGGAGCGTTAAATGAAAAAGAAAGTTTTGGCTACTGTTGGATAACTGGCAAAAAAGTAACTCAATATAAGACATCGAGTTTGCCAAAGGGAGATAAAAGGGAAAATTTGCTTTATTTTACTATGTCTGATTCAAAAAGTAGTATCAAAGTTAAACTAGAAAAGGGTAAACCGAAAGTATATATTGCTATTAACGTCAAGGCTGAACTAAACAAGTATAGTAAAGATGCTTCAGATGAAATCACACCCGAAGTGATAGATAATATGCAGAAATCACTATCGGAGAGTATATACCAAGATGTTAAAGCAGCTTTAGAAAAATGTCAGCGTAAATATAAAACTGATGTGTTTGGTTTTGGCTTTGAATTATTCAGAAAGTATCCAAAATTATGGCAAACAGAGTATATGGAAAAATGGGACAAGATTTATCCTAAACTGGATGTTGTGATTCGTGTAAATGCGAAAATTCAGAATACGGGAACAACTACTGGAAAGCTAATAGTTGAATAGAAAACGAGGAGGAGTTATATTATGGAAAATACTCATAATTTTCTTGTGCCGAAAACGAATCTTGCTGGTGTCGGTGCAATCAAGGATTTACCGATGGAATTATTGCAATGGAAACTTCATAAGGCACTTATTGTTTGTGACATGAATATGATCAAATTGGGATATGTTGAAAATGTAGAAACCATATTAAAAAATTTGTTTATTTCCTATGATATATTTGATGGAATTACGAATCCAAATTCAAAAGTATCATTTGTTGAAGATGGGGCGACTTATTTTGAAAAGGGACTTAATTTACTGAAAAGAGAATATAAGTTCATTATATCGATTGGTGGTGGAACAACCCACGATACGGCATTAGGGATAGCGACTGTTGCCTCTAATGGAGGTTCCATCATAGACTATGAAGGATATAATAAAATTACCAAACCTATCATACCTGTTATAGTTATTAACACAACTTCCGGATCAGGTGCGGATGTATCACAGACAGCAATCATAACAGACACTTCTCGAAAAGTTAAAATGAACATTACTTCACCTAGGTTAGTACCTTATATATCGGTTAACGATCCTATTTTTATGCAATCTATGCCCAAGGAGGTAACGGTTAGTTCGGGATTCGATGTAATCGTGCATGCCATAGAATCCTATTGCGCAACAGAGGCATCCCCGATAACAGATTCTTTGGCGCTCGGTGCGTTGAGGACTGCTATAGAGTTTCTTCCAAGGGCATACGAAAATGGAAATGATCTTGAAGCGAGGGAAAAAATGATGTATGCTGCCATGATGGCGGGTATGGCATTTGGTAATACAGGATTAGGATATGTTCATTCACTGGCTCATCAGCTTGGTGGATTTTATGATCAAACCCATGGAGATTATAACGCTGTGTTGCTTCCTTTTGTTTTTGAATTCAATTCGGTTTCCATACCTGAGGATAGAATATTTAAAATATGGGAAGCTATGAGTGGTGAAAAAATTAGCAATAAGTCTGAAGCTGTTGATAAAATCATGAATTTTATTAAAAAATTCACGTCTGATTTAGGTATGGGTCAAAATCTAACAGGGATGGGACTTGATCCTAATGATATTGAAGCGCTTGCACAAAATGCGCTAAAGGATATTACGTGTTTTACAAATCCACGTCAGGGCACAGCTCAAGATTTTATCAATATTTTAAACGCTGCCAAGTAAACTTCTAGAAGTGAAAAGTTGGTCAGAGTTTATTAAAAAATGTCATAGGTGTAAAGTGGATAAAACAAGATTTACATTGGATATGTGTTTTGTTTCTGTAAATGGAACAAAACACATTAATTTGTCAAATAAAAGCTCCTATTCCTTGAAAATCACTTGACATTTCAGAGCATCAGTATATTATATTCATATAACACTCATGCATGGAGGGGAAGGATGTGAGTGTGGACAACAAATATTATGCCTGAAATTGATTGCTTTGCGCATCAAAGACCTAATTGTACGTTCAAAGTAGAGCGCCGAAGGTCCACTTTGAACGTTTTTTTATGCTCATTTTTACGGTAATAACTCTCAATTTCTGCATTTTGATGCCTATCGGCATAAATTAAAATAGAATGAGATGTTTATGGCTATTTTCATGTCATTTATATAAAAATATTTTTGTATATAAATGGTGGGATGAAAACCAACATCAAAGAGTATACGCAGTCCACTAATAGGAGGGTTACAATTGGAGAATAATTCCACATCTAATAAAGATCAATTGGTACTTGTGAATATTATTGAAGAATTTGTTAGAATACAAGTCAGACATTCTATGAAAGAACATGGTGCATGCCAATGTGAGACGTGTTATTTGAACGCATGCGCTCTGGCACTCAATGATTTGGCGCCCAAGTACGTTACAACGACAAAAGGGGCTCTGCTTGCAGAAATTTCAGCTATGGAGCCCAATAATCATATTGGTATATTGGTTGCCGTGACAAAAGCTGTTATGCTAGTAGCAGAAACCCCACATCACTGATATTTAAAAAGGGGTGCAGTTCATTGTGGGACGTGTTTTCTGTATACCAAAAGTCTAAAATCGGAAAATTGAATTTTAACGGGTGATCATTACATTTTTATGAGTATGGAGAAAGTGCGTTTCCAGAGTAGTGGAGCGCACTTTTTCTATGTTAAGCTTTAATAGAGGCTTATGGTTATGAATAAAATGAAATTTTTTGGATTGTAAATGTTACCTATTAAACAAGCCTTCAAAGCAGGAGCTACAGGTAAAGGTTTTGCGGTTGTGGCTGATGAGGTTCGCAATCTCGCCGGCAAGTCCGCTAATGCTGCAAAGGAAACAACAATACTGATTGAAGGTTCCATCAAGGCGGTTGCTGAAGGTTCAAAGACGGCAGAAAACACGGCAAAAGCGCTTGAGGATGTCACGGTTAAGGCAACACATATTAAAGACATTATCGGTAAAATTGATAATGTTTCATCCTCACAGGCAATGGCAATTACTCAAATCACGCAGGGGTTAGAACAAATCTCAGCTGTGGTACAAACCAATTCGGCTACTGCTGAAGAAAGTGCTGCTGCCAGCGAGGAGCTGTCCGGTCAGTCTGCTCTGCTTCATTCTGAGGTTGGCAAATTTAAGTTAGCCAGTATCAATCGTCAATCAATCGAAATGCCTGATTATGATTTGCAAAAAGAGCCATGTATCCGTTAAACAATCATAAATAAGTGATTAAAATAAACATAAAAGAACCATTAGGAAAAACGTTCCCTAATGGTTCTTTTATGTTCTAGAAGAGAGATATGTGACATGTAATGGTTCTGTTTTGACGTATCACTTTCATATGAATTCGTTGTTTGAAGATAATATTAAAATTTTAATCGATTATTCTGAATTTTTTTAATGAGTGTGCTATAATTATACCAATGATACCGTTTGTTCGGCTAATTATTGGAGGATAACGATGCGCATATTACATACTTCAGACTGGCATTTGGGTATTATGATAAATAATACATCTATGCTACCAGAACAAGAGCATTTTATTGAGCAGTTAATTGATATTGTGAGAAATGAGCAGATTGATGCAGTTGTTGTCGCGGGCGATGTGTTTGATAGTAGCGTATCAAACAGTGATGCGATAGCCTTATATAATAAAGCTGTGACGGCTGTCTGCGGCGTGCTAAAAACCCCTATGCTCATTATCGCAGGGAATCATGATGGCGCTGCGAGGCTATCGTCATGCCGAGAATTGCTCAAGAACTCGGGTCTTTACATCACAGGGAAACTCACGAAAAACATGAGACCCACGATTTTAGATGATGTCCATTTTTACAGCATCCCACACTTTAACATTGATGAAGTCAGGTGCCTTTATCCGGAACTTGAAATCAAGTCATATGAGTCGGCTTTTCAAACAGTATGTGACAACATACGGCTTAATATGGACAATAGCAAGGTTAACATTGTTATCGCCCATGCCTTTATCAGCGGGGCGGAATTATCAGACAGTGACAAATCTGCCATGATAGGTACGGCTAATATGGTATCAAAAGATGTTTTCGATGGATTTTCATATGTGGCATTAGGGCATCTTCACAGACCGCAAAAGGTTGATAATCATATCGTATATTCCGGCTCGCCTCTCAAGTATTCATTCGGTGAAGTAACCCGAGACAAAAGTGTTATGATACTGGATACCGCCGATATGACGAAAACCAAAGTGGAAATCAAACCAATTAACAATATGCGCTCTATAAAAGGTACGTATGATGATGTTTCGGGTGACGCTATTTGCAGTAATGACTATATAAAAATTGAAATAACAGACAGGTATATTGGACTTGAAGCGTTGGACTTTTTTAGAAGTTATTACCCTAATTTGCTCGCCATCAGCGGGAAAGCAGCCTCATTAGATAATGAGCAAATGACGTTATCAATTGATGATGTGGAAAACCTAACGCCTTTAGAAATACTAAACAGATTCTTTTTGGAAACTTTGCAATGCGAACCTGAGAAAGAACAAATTGAACTTTTTAATGCTGCTCTTACTGCCATAGATGATGGGGGGGATTTGTCGTGAAACCAATTTCACTGAAGTTTACCGCATTTGGACCCTATGTTGAAGAGCAATCTATTGATTTTTCGCAGTTGTCAAAGGCAGGCCTGTTTCTAATATGTGGGGAAACAGGTGCGGGAAAAACGGCCATTCTTGATGCCATGACATATGCGTTATATGGAAAAAGCAGCGGTGGCAGTCGCGGCGATTTCACGACAATGCGATGCCAATTTGCACCGATTGAAGTAAAAACATCGGTTGAATATGTCTTTAAAATAAAGTCGCGCATATATAAGTTCACGCGCGGCTTAAAAGCAGTCAAGAAAAGAGCAGGCGGCTTTGAATTTCATGCGGAACAAAACGCATTATTTCAAAACGAGCAGGGCGTTTTCGAGCCTTTCTTTGAAAATCCCAAAATAAAGGATGTCGAAGAAAAAGCAAACAATCTTATTGGCTTAAATTACGAACAATTCAGGCAGGTAATCATTTTGCCGCAAGGGCAATTCGAGAAATTATTGGTGGCAAAATCTGACGAGAAAGAAGAAATCCTCGTTTCCCTGTTTAACGCAAACAAATGGAATAAAATTTCCGATTATTTAACCGGGATTATCAATACAGAAAGAAATAGACTGGATATCGAAAGAGCTGATATTGACGCTGTTTATAAGAATTATGAGTGCAATAATCAGGGTGAATTAAATAATTTGCTTACAGATAAACAAAATATGTTAACCGAAAAAAAAGAAAAACAAAAAAAGGTTAGCAAGAATCTGGAAATGGTCAATAGTGAATATGAAATGGCAAGCAAATTGAATGATCGTTTTTCTCAAAAAGAAGAGGTCGAGAAAAAGCTTGCATTATTAAAGGCGCAAGAAGAGAAATATGCCGCGAAAAGAATGCTATTTAAAATGGCTGAGAAAGCAAACGGTATCAAGCCTATCTATGATAACTTGAAAACCGCCAATAAAAATGTTGCCGAACGCCAAAAAAATGTGAATGCCGAGAAAAACAATCATTCTGAACTCAGTAGCAAATTTGAGTTAGCAACCAAGGCAAGTGAGGAATTGTCAAAACAAGGTGAAGCTCACGAAGCTGAAAAAGTGAAATTGACAAAACTCACTTTTTTGATAGAACCCTATCAGAATTTCGACATGTCTAAAAAATCCGCTGATAAAGCCCAAGAGGATTACAAGCGTGCAAAAGAAAAAGCGGATGCTCAAAAAATGCTTCTTGAAAAACTCGAACAAGAAAAATTGAGTTTGCAAGCGGATGTTGCTGACCTTAGAGGCGAATATTTTTCCATGTTTAATCAGTACAGGGCTAATATTGGCGGGCAATTAGCGAAAGACCTTAAAGAGAACGAATCATGCCCGGTTTGCGGCAGTACACATCACCCCAAGCTTGCCACATTAAAAGAAACCGATATGACAAGCGAAATGCTGGAAAAAAAGGATAGTCAAATTAAAGAGGCAGAACAAAAGCTTGAAAAAAAGGATAGTCATATTAAGACGGAAAATGAAAAGAACCAGTCATTAAACACGAAAATGGAGAAACTAGTTACTAGCAAAGAAAAAACATTGGCCCAATATACCACTTTGCTTAGTAACATTGATAAAGATATTCCGAATATGGATGCGCTGGACAGTATGATTAATTCTTTGCAGAAAAAAATTGATGGCTATATAAAAAGGGTAAAAGAGACCACCGAAACGCTTAAGCAAATCACGCAACAATATACGGCATCCCATTCAGCTGTGGAACTAGCCGTCAAAGAATATGAGAAAGCATTAGCAGAAGAGACTGCTCTTAAAGCAGAATTTGACACAGAATTAGGCAAATGTGCTTTTGTCAATATGGATGAATTCTTGCGACACATACTGACTGCTGATGAACAAGAAGTGCTTTCAAAAGAAATCAATACGTACGACACAGATATAAAAGCATTAAGCATGAACCTATCTAATTTATGTGAGGAATTACAGGGTAAAGAAAAGCCAGATATAGACGCTGTCAAAACAGCTAAAAAAGCGATTGAAGATGAAAACCAAACAGTATTAACCGCTATTGGACTTGATGAAAAAAGTGCACAGGATTTAACCAAACTAATTCAAAAATTCACCAAACGAATTAAAAAACAGGAAGCGGATAAGAAAATATTTGATAGTAACCTATTATTTGTGAAACAAATTCGCGGGGATAATGGAGTGAGCTTGCAACGCTACGTTTTGGGCGTCATGTTATCCGCCATTACTAACGAGGCAAATCGGCTATTGGAGAATGTTTATGACGGTCGGTATAAACTATACCGGACAATTGAAACGACTGGAAGAACGCGAAAAGCTGGGCTGGAACTCGAGGTATATGATTCGCTGTCAAATGAGCGCAGAAGTGTTGTCAGTTTGTCGGGCGGCGAAAAATTTTTGGTTTCATTATCGTTATCAATTGGACTATCAACAGTTGTTCAGGCGCAATCCGGCGGTATCAAGCTTGATGCCATGTTTATCGACGAGGGTTTTGGTTCGCTTGATCGGTCTTCAATCGATGACGCATTTATGATTTTATCAAAGATTAAACAAAATAGTGGACTTGTCGGCATTATTTCTCATGTGGCTATTCTAAGAGAGAACATTGATTCAAAGATTGAAATTGAAAAAGGTAAAAATGGGAGCAGACTTACCGTTAAAGCATAGATTTTAGCACTTTGTGAAAGTTAGGGGTCAATCAATATTACGGCATAAAATTAAGTGTTGACAGATGTTTGGTTACCATATATACTAAACCATAATATCCTAAAAGGAAACAAAATCAAAGCAAGAAGAGCGATATACTTGCAAAATTGTGATAGGAGAAAAAATGATTAATCCAGCTAAATTACTAAAAATAAAAAATGCCTGGGATGTATTTACACAGAATCATCCCAAGTTTCCAAAATTCTTGGAGGCCGTGAATAAGAGTTCCATTGAAGAGGGGACGATAATTGAAGTAACTGTAACAGATGTATCCGGAAAAAAACTTAGTTCCAACTTTAAACTCAAGCAAACAGATGTGGAATTGTTTCATGAATTGTCAGAATCCTTTAAAAGTTAATAAGAATCCGCATTTGCAATAGTTTATCGAGAGATTGTTAAGTACAAATTATTCATAAAGGAGAAAAACCATGAGATTTAAAGATACAATAGCAAGGTTTATGTATGGAAGATATGGCGTTGACAAATTGTGTTATGCACTGGTTGTCCTTAGTCTCATTCTTACCGGTGTCAATTCTTTTGTAAGAACATATACGCTTCAAATACTAGCGATGCTCTTGATGGTGTATATACTCTTTCGCGTGTTTTCCAGAAACATTGGCAAGCGCCAAGCAGAAAACGCAAAATTCGAAGGCATGTGGCGAAAGGTCAAACCGTCTTTTATACGATTTGGCAAACGTATCAAGGAAATAAAAACGTATCGTTACCGCACATGCCCAAATTGTAAGGCAATACTCCATCTTCCCAGAAAAACAGGAAAACATACCGTGGTATGCCCTTGTTGTAAAAAAGAATTTGATGTAAAAATACTTTTTTAATAATCGATGCGGTTTTAAACTAGTTATGTGCTAAACTAATTTTAATATTGAGGTAAGGGACTGTGGGGAAACCGATTACATTTAGAGCCATTGAAAAGGAGAAAAAAGTATGGAGTATAGACAATTAGAAAAACTGGGGATTCAGACATCCTTACTGGGTTTTGGATGCATGCGTTTTCCTAAGCATAGAGATGGAAGTATCCATGAAGAAAGGGCAGAGCAACTCATAGATACAGCTTTTTGGAGCGGTGTCAACTATTTTGATACGGCATACATTTACCATGATGGTACAAGTGAGAAGTTTATAGGCAAGGCTCTTGATAAGTATGACCGAAATTCTTATTATTTGGCAACGAAACTTCCCTGTTGGATGGTAAAGACAATCCAAGATGCAGAGAGAATTTTTAATGATCAGCTAAGTAGATTGAACAAGGATTATGTGGATTTTTATCTGCTCCATGCATTGGATAAAAAGACATTTGACCGTATGGTGGATTTGGGTGTATTAGAGCTTATGGATCAATTAAAAAAAGAGGGGAAAATTCGTTATTTCGGTTTTTCTTTTCATGATGATTTTGATGCTTTTTCATACATTTTAAAGTATAGAGACTGGGATTTCTGCCAAATTCAATTAAACTACATGGATACGGATATACAGGCTGGTATGAAAGGATATGAACTGACCGAGGAACTTAATGTACCATTGGTGATTATGGAGCCTGTCAAAGGTGGTAGGCTAGTCAATCTTCCGTCAAGTGCGGCAAAACATTTTGAAGCCGTAGCACCTGGAAAGAGTGCGGCCTCTTGGGCACTACGATGGGTGGCATCTCTTCCAAATGTCAAAGTAGTATTAAGTGGGATGTCAGACGCACAGCAAGTGAAAGATAATTTGGATACCCTCGGCAATTTTGAGCCACTTAATGAATTGGAACATCAGACAGTAGAAGATGCAGTAAAAATATTTGAGAAAAGAATGAAAAATGGTTGTACTGGCTGTGCCTATTGTATGCCATGTCCTGCAGGCGTCAATATCCCCAAAAACTTTAATGTCTGGAATGATTATGGAATGTATCACCGTCATGCAGAATCAAAGTGGTCCTGGGCAAATGAGATGATTGAAAAGGAAAAAGCGAAAAACTGTATTGGTTGTGGGAAATGCGAAACCGTTTGTCCTCAAAAACTTAACATACGAGAGAACCTGAAACAGCTGCAAATTGAGATGGACAGAATTAAATAGAGTAATTCACTTGAGAGTATGGTGGATACTCTGGCAAATAAAAAAGAGCCTATATAGGCTCTTTTTTTACTTATTTGGGATAATTTTCGAGAAAGCTGTCAGTGAATATCATCGTCATCTGTCTTGAAAAATGAATTCGTATTTAAGTCGAACTTTTCAATTGGTTCCGGTCCCCTCATGATATTCCTCACAACGCGCATAACGCCATCTTTGTCAGCTTTTATGCTCCAGTCTACCATCATAATTTTACCATCTAAAATTTCAATGCCAGTGATGCCTCGGGTATGAATACAACATCCTGTATTAAAGTAGGGGACTTCTTCGCTTTTGGGGAATTTTTGCCTGTGGGTATGACCACAGATGAGCATCATCTTATGTCTTAGAATCCACTTTTTGTATTTTCTTTCAATCCGATCCCTTTTAAAGTGATTTCTAGCGGGGCTCGATGGGTTTTGAAAACCGACAACATGCATGAATCGCCAAAAATAACGCAATAGAAACATGGCTACTACCCAAAGCTGGTCATTCATAAAGTCACCCTGATGACCATGAACTACGAGAATGTTTTGCCCACTATCTTTGTTTTTCAGCACTAATGCTTCATACGGAATAATTCCCTTAAAGAGTTCGTGTATATCCTGATTATATTCGTCGTAAAACGTGTAATAATTTTTGGCGACATACTCTTTGGATTTTAAATAGTTATTATGGTTGCCGTAGAGCATGATCAACCTTTTCTCATCAAAAAACCGTTTGAGGTTTAAAAATATATCGCTATGAGCTAATCGGATATATTTGAATTTGGAGTATTCCCAGAGTTCGTCTCCATCGCCAACCTCCACATACACATAGCCATTATTGTAATAATAGTCGAGCGCATGTAATAAAATATTCTGGTTTCTCGTAAATTCATCTGATACACTGTCATCGCCTCGGTGACAATCACTGAAAAAAACAAATTTCGAATTTTTATCAAAGTATTCTACTTTTGCACTGTTATAAGCTCCCATCAATCGTTTATCGGTAAACAGTTCAATCACCCCCAACTTTATAATCCATACCTATATTATGTATATACCAAATCTGTTGTTTTATTTCATCTCATAGCCGCTTTGCTAGCATTATTTTGTGTGCTTTTTTCTAATCTATTCTCTCTTATATAAAATTTGATAAGCGGTTGGGATATTCTGTATTGGGGGGTGGGGGCAATCGCTTTTTGAAAGTTAAACTTAGTCATATGAAAGGGAAGCATTTTTGGAGATTTTATCTTTAGGGATGCTTCCCAGTGAATATTTTGTTTTGTTTTGACATAACAGTAGCATGGGGAAACACAGTATCAAAGTGTGGCTTTAAGGGCGATTTTTTATGTGACAAAAGTATGTATATACATCATTATTTGCCAAGAAAATAAACATAAAATAATTTTCCATTTCGTATAGACATTTCCAAAAAAGGTGTTATAATTTGGTCACAAACATCTCATATCATGTTTTTGTTGCTATCAAAAAGGTATGCGTTCATAAAAAAGATAAGAGAAGGATTTGGTAAAATGGGAAAAAAAGAAAACAAGGAAGCTATCGTAATCATAAAAGGAAGCATTTATAAATTACCTGTTGATCAGGTCTATGAGGCACTTAAAACCTGCCCTCAGGGACTAACACAAGCTGGTGCAGAAGAAAACCAGAGAGAACAAGGAAAAAATGTCATTGTTCAGAAAAAGAAAAAATCAAAGATATTAGTTTTTCTGGGTAACTTCACCCATTTGATGGCTGTTCTGTTATGGGTGGGAGGCGCCATAGCCATTCTTGCCGATATGATTCAATTAGGCATCGCGATTTGGTTAGTAAACGTTATCAATGGCGTTTTTAGTTTTTGGCAAGAAAATCGCGCGAGTCAAGCAACAGAAGCACTAAAAAACATGTTGCCATCTTATTCGCGCGTCATTCGTGACGGCGAAGAACAAAAGATTCAATCCGAAGATTTGGTTGTAGGGGATATTATCTTATTAGAAGAGGGGGATAAGATTTCTGCGGACGCTCGCCTGATTGACAGTAGTGATTTGCAAGTGAATCAATCAACGCTGACAGGGGAATCGAATCCCGTTCGTAAGTCAAAGGATGCTGTATTACGAGATGATTTAACGCTTGCGGAGATACCGAATTTAATTTTTGCAGGTACCAGTGTGTCAGAAGGTAATGGAAAAGCCATTGTCACGGAAATTGGCATGAGAACGGAATTCGGTAAAATTGCAGATTTAACTCAAAACATGAAAGAGGAATCGAGTCCTCTGCAAAAAGAATTGGATCGTTTAACAAAACAAATTTCAATCATTGCGATTGCTTTTGGCATTATTTTCTTTGTGGCTGCTGTGTTTTTTGTCAAGGAACGTGTGGCGGCTTCATTTGTTTTTGCTTTAGGTATGGTTGTTGCTTTTATTCCAGAAGGATTGCTTCCTACGGTTACTTTGTCACTTGCTAAGGCTGTACAACGTATGTCTAAACGAAATGCGCTAGTGAAGAAACTTTCTTCTGTTGAAACATTAGGGAGCACTTCTGTTATCTGTACAGATAAAACTGGTACGTTAACGCAAAATGAAATGACAGTCAGTCATTTATGGTTAGCCCAAAAGGAATATGAAGTGACCGGTGTTGGATATGGCCCTCGCGGGGATATCTTAGAAGCTGGCAAAAAAGTGATGGCGAGTGACAACCAAGACATGAAACTCCTATTAACAGGTGCTGCCTTATGTAGCAATGCGCGCCTATTGCCACCAAATGAAGAATCAGCTCGTTACACGGTATTAGGCGATCCGACAGAAGCTTGTTTAGGTGTGGTAGCCGAGAAAGCCGGAATTAATGTACAAAAGCAAATAGAGCTAACCCCTCGTTTAAGAGAATTACCATTCGAATCACGTCGCAAAAGAATGACAACTATCCATGAGCTGAAAGGGCCTATTGAAGACACAAGGCTCATCGCTTATGTAAAAGGAGCGCCTAAAGAGGTCATGGAACTTAGCACATCGATTCGCATAAATGGCGAGACTCGCCCGATGACGGATGAAATGCGCAAAGAGATCATGGCAGCTAATGATGGCTATGCTCGTGATGGGCTGCGTGTTCTAGCTGTTAGTTATCGTCTGCTTCATAAAGAGGATGCTATTCCAACTGCTATGAGTGGTTATACGCCAGAAATCATTGAACAAAACTTGATTTTTGTTGGTTTGGTTGTGATGGCGGATCCTCCGCGTCCAGAAGTGGCAGAGGCTGTTTTAGAGTGTCGTCGTGCTGGTATTCGTATCATTATGATTACCGGCGATTATGGTTTGACTGCAGAAAGTATTGCTAAACGTATTGGGATTGTAAAGGGACCTAATCCACGTGTTGTATCTGGTTTGGAATTAGCAAAACTTTCCGATGATGAGCTAAAAGAATATCTAAAAGAAGAAATTATTTTCGCCCGTGTTGCACCTGAGCAAAAATTGCGTGTGGTAACAAATCTACAGGAAATGGGTGAAATTGTTGCCGTGACAGGCGACGGTGTGAATGATTCGCCCGCCCTTAAAAAAGCCGATATTGGGGTGGCTATGGGGATTGCCGGTACCGATGTTGCCAAAGAATCGGCGGATATGATTTTAACAGATGATAACTTCGCCTCCATCGTACATGCCATTGAAGAGGGGCGCGCGGTTTATAGCAATATTCGCAAATTTTTATTATACATTTTAAACTCGAATGTGCCTGAGGCCGTTCCTTCTGCTATGTTTTTGTTATCTCGCGGGGCTATTCCACTGCCATTAACTGTCATGCAAATTCTTGCCATTGACCTAGGTACGGATATGTTACCAGCATTGGGATTGGGAACGGAAAAACCTGAAAAGGACATCATGGATAAGCCGCCTCGTAACCAAAACGAGTCATTATTAAGCAAAAAGTTAATTGTTAAAGCTTTTCTATGGTATGGTATCTTAGGTTCCATTGCTTCCGCTATCGCTTACTTCTTTGTCAATATACAAAATGGATGGCCAAAAGTAGCACTGGCAAGTGGAGATGACCCTATTTATATAAAAGCAACGGCTATGGCGCTTGCCGCGATCGTATTTAGCCAAATTGGTGCCGTATTTAACTGTCGTACAGAAAAACAATCTGTCTTTAAAGCAGGGTTGTTTGGTAACAAGCAAGTAAATTTTGGAATTTTCTTCGAAATTCTCTTGATTATCGCCTTTGTTTACTTGCCGCCATTACAACCTATTTTCCATACAGCAGCACTTAATTTATCAGATTGGTTAATCTTATGTGTGATGCCACCGCTAATCCTGTTGATCGAAGAAACAAGAAAAGCATGGACTCGTAGAAAAAAGATTTAAGAATATTATAAAACTAGAGAGGTGAACGGCATGAAAGTTATTGTAGTAGGTTGCGGAAGAATGGGAACTGGCTTATCGCTCAATCTTGTTAAAAAGGGCCATAAAGTAACCGTTCTTGACTCTAATCCTGAAGCTTTTGAACGATTAGGAAAAAACTTTACCGGATTAAAAGTCGTTGGTGTTGGTTTTGACCGAGATGTATTAAACAAAGCAAAGATTGACAAGGTAGATGCTATCGTATGCTGCACAGAAAGTGATGAAGTCAACGCGGTTATTGCCAGAATGGCGAGAAATGTTTATCGTGTACCCCGTGTGGTTGCTAGACTTTATGATCCTAGAAAGGCGAATATTTATCATCGATTAGGCATTCAAACAATTTCCACAACGATTTGGGGAATTGAAAGAGCAACAGAAATCTTGACGTATAATCAATTAGACAGTGTTTATGAAATGGGAAATGGAAATGTGAAATTGGTGCGCATGGAGGTGCCATCTTTGCTCGTTGGTCATATGGTTAATGACTTAACGGTCATTGGTGAAATTAATATCGTTTCAATTAGGCGAAACAACAAGACTTTTATTCCAACGGCTGGTACTATCTTTGAGGCGGAAGATAGTCTGTATATTTCAGTCATCATTTCTGCTACCGATAAATTAAAATCCATGTTAGGCTTATTATAAAAAAGGGGGAATCAAGATGAAAATCATCATTATAGGCGGAGGACAAGTCGGATCCTACCTTGCCTCCTTATTATTGTCTAACGGTCACGAGATACGGGTCATTGAGCATCGAGAGAAAATCTATGACAAATTAGAAAAAGAATTACCCCCTGAAACGCTCATTTTGGGGAATGGCTCAGATCCTGATGTGTTAGAAGAAGCGGGAATTGCTTCGGCTGATGTAGTGGCTGTCGTTACAGGTGCAGATGAAATCAACTTAGTCGTTTCGACGCTTGCTAAAATGGAGTTTGGTGTACCACGTGTTGTCGCGCGGGTGAATAATCCCAAAAATGCATGGTTATTCAATAGTGAAATGGGTGTGGATGTCGGCGTTAATCAAGCGGATTTAATGGCACATTTTGTCGTGGAAGAAATGGACCTTAAAGATATGTTTACCATTTTAAAGCTCAATCGTGGTGACTACTCGATTGTCCAGATGCAAGTTCAACAAAATGCTAAAGCTACTAATCAGCTACTGAAAGATTTATCCATCCCACAAGAGGCGGTCTTTATTGCGATTACGCGTGATGAATCGATACTGATTCCAAAGGGAGATACGAAAATTTTGGCGGGTGATGATATATTAGTACTGACAAGTGGTGCTAGTCGCGAAAAATTAGAAGAAATTTTCGGTTAAGCCATTGTGTATGAAAAAAACAAAAAGCCATGATGAATATATCATCATGGCTAACTTTTTTACTGCTCATATTCATCTAAAAAGTTATAGAATTTATCACCTTTGTGATACCCCATAACGGTTTCTAAATTGACATTGTGCATACTTTCGAATATATTCATATCGATATATTGACTCGTTTGCCTTAATTTCTTGATGAGTACCTTCATTTCTTGACGTTTTGAACCACCACCGTTATCTCCCAAAACACAACTTTCCGTAAAGCGGCAAGCACATTGAATGAAGTTCAAATCGTTATATTTTTTCCAAGCTAAAATATCCGCTTCTTTTACCATATATAGAGGCCTAATGAGCTCCATTCCTTCAAAATTGGTACTGTGTAACTTAGGCATCATGGTTCTAATTTCTCCACTGTAAAGCATGCTCATGAGAGTGGTTTCAATCACATCGTCAAAATGGTGCCCGAGGGCTATTTTATTGCATCCAAGCTCCTTTGCTTTGCTATATAGATGGCCTCGTCTCATTCTGGCACATAAATAGCAGGGAGACTCATCTATGCCTGCGACAATGTCAAATATACCTGTTTCAAATACTTTAATGGGAATATCTAAACACTTGGCATTGTCTAAAATTGTCTGTCTGTTTATTTCATTATAGCCGGGGTTCATGACTAAGAATTCCAAATCAAAATGGAATTTCCCGTGACGCTGAATCTCCTGCATACATTTTGCCATCAGCATGGAATCTTTTCCTCCTGAGATGCAAACGGCAATTTTATCATTCTCTTTTATAAGCTCATATCGCTTAATTCCTGCTATGAATTTTCTCCATATTGGTTTTCGAAATTTTTTAATAATGCTTCTTTCAACTTCTATATGCTTTTCCATAAAAATCTCCTATTTCGTTAAGCTTTTATAACATTTGTCAAAGCAATCTATAAATATGTCGATATCTTCCTCAGTAGTCATATGAGAAGGATTAGTACTCATTTTATCATAAAAACTATGTTTAATCAACATTGAGTGGTGCGCAAAACCTGTTTTAGATGTCGTTTGAAATGATGCTAACAGAATCGCTTTTATTGTTTGGGCACAGAGGTATATTGAAAAGTTGGCAGAAGGTGTAAACCCTCTAACCGATGAAGAACTATGCGATGATACAATTTTGTATTAATAAATGAGCCTCTCCCGTTGCTTTGACAAAGCTTATATCGTAATAGCAGGGATTGATGTGGCGGATGATCTTGATTGGCTCAATTTTGCCCAGCAACATGGTAACTTTAAGAAAACGTGGCTAAGTGAGCGTAAGATAGTCGCCGATAACCATGGAGTTGACAGATGGTTTTTTGTATTATATACTTAAAACATCGAAGCATTTCAGAATTTGTGTTTTGATTTTAGGGGGGCGTAGCTCAGCTGGGAGAGCGTACGGTTCGCATCCGTAAGGTCGAGAGTTCGATCCTCTTCGTCTCCACCAACCAAACCCACGACATTTTGTCGTGGGTTTGGTTATTTTAATTTATGTGGCATTTTTGCAGAACCATTAGGAATTTATTTCCTAATGGTTCTTTTGCGTTTGTAGAAGAGACTCCGCTCAATATATTTTAACAAGAACTTTACAAAGAGAGAGATTTTTTAACGTGAACTTCACACCTTTTTCATGGCAAATTAATAAGGGGTCGGTACAATTGAGCTATAAAAGAAAAAGGAGGAAAAATGAATGGCAAGAATTATGATTGTAGATGATTCCTTAATCGTGAGAATGAACCTGAAAAAGATATTGATAAATAGTGGACATGAGGTAGTGGCAGAGGCATCAAATGGTGAAGAAGCGTGCCTGAAATATGAAGAGTGCAAACCAGATGTCGTTACATTAGATATTACCATGCCAAAGATGGATGGGATTGAAGCTTTATCCAAGATTTGTGAGGAAGACAGAGACGCCAGCATCATCATGATCTCTGCTTTAGGGCAGGAACTTAAAATTTTAGAAGCGCTTGATAAAGGGGCCAAGCATTACATTGTCAAACCTTTTAAAGAGAGCGATGTACTCAATAAAATAGACACTGTATTAAAGGCTGCGGTATAAATCGGAGGTTTTCGAATTGAATAATACGATAGTTAAAGAGCCAACCGAAGAGATTATAGGTAATCTGACCATTGAAATACCATCTGTATTATCAACGGATACTAGCAAGACCTTGTATGATCTATTTGAAAGCATGCCAGGGCTTGAAGGGGTTGTCGTCTTAGAAGGTGGATATCCACTCGGACTTATTATGCGAAATCTTTTCTTTCAAAAAATGGCCGAGCAATTTGGCTTTTCTATATATATGAACAGACCTGTCACTCTCCTTTTTGATACTTCACCAATGATTATGGATTACTATACTGAAATCTCTAAAGTTGGTATTGCGGCCATGAATAGACCGAAAAATAATCTGTATGATTTCATTTTGGTTAGCAAGGATGATGTGTATATTGGTGCGGTAAGTATACGCTTGTTTTTAATTGAGCTGTCAAGAAAAAGTGATGAGAAACTTAAAATTTTGAATCTCCAGCATGAGAATTTGAAGAAGGCTAACGAGCAGGAGATAGAACTCAGAAAGACCGTAGATGAAAATAATAAGGTAATTCAATTAAAATCAGCCTCTGTTAAAAATTTGCTTGATCATGCAGGGCAAGGGTTTCTCTCGTTTGGCGACAATTATATCATTGAAGATGAGTATAGTTTTGAATGTATCAATATCATCGGTAAAAAGCTCGACGATGTTTGTTATCTGGATTTAGTGACAGAGCTTTTTCCTGCGGAAAATGCCGCTGTTCAGAAGCTGACACTTAAAAGCTATTTTAACAGTCAGTCTGAAATAAAAGATGATGCTTATCTTCATCTTTTGCCGAGAGAGTGCCAGATTGGTCATCAAACCATACGCTTTGACTATAAGCGGATAGAATTCTTTGGCGAAAAGAAAATCATGGTGATATTAACCGATATTACTGAAAAAGTTGTCATGGAAAGGCATTTAGATGAGGAAGGCAGAAATCAACGTTTGGTGGTAAAGGCACTAACCAGCACCGATGAATTTAAGAGAACCATTGAAGAACTTTACGATTTCTTTAAAACGGATGCCTATTACATTATCCAAAATAGCACCACAGCTAGTGACGCATTGAACGAAATTTTCAGGTGTGTTCATACGTTTAAGGGAGATTTTGCTCAATTTGGTCTTCATAACAGTTCAAAGAAACTACATATTATCGAGGATAACCTGCAGTTGATGTTAAATAGCGGTGGTGAACTTGGTAAAGAGACGATTAAAAGCATGGTAGAACAAATAGATTCTGCAAGAATTACAGCAGAAGATACCATGGTTATATCCAATATTTTGGGTGAAGATTTTCTTCAAGAAAGTAAGAAAATTACGATTTCAGAGGACAATATACGGGAAATTCAATTAAGTGTGATCAGAACATGTGGTCAAAGACAATGCGCAGAAATTCTACCATCCGTGAATAAGCTTCGATTCAAAAACATTAAGGTTCTTATGGATCAATCTAAGGATTATGTGGAATATATAGCCGAGCGCCTTTCTAAAACAGTTCCCCAATTTATCGTCACGGGTGAAGATATTTGGATAGAAAAAGATAAGTATAGTAAGGTATTTAAATCAATGGTGCATCTTTTTAGAAATATGTGTGATCACGGCATCGAAATGTCAGATGAACGTTTAGCAGCGGGAAAAGATGAGGTTGGTACCATCACATGCCATATAGAAGAAGATAGTTACCATAACATTGTCATTAAAATTTCAGATGACGGACGTGGAATAGACGCTGCAATCATTAAAGAAAAAGCGCTAGAAAAAGGCTTACTTACAAAAGAGCAGTTAGATAGGTTGAGTGAAAAAGAGATCATACAAATCATTTTCATGCAAGGGTTTTCGACAAAATCCGATGTAAGCACGCTTTCCGGAAGGGGAGTAGGCATGACAGCCGTAAAAGAGGCAATCATGCACATGAATGGTCACATGGAAATGGAAACTGTTTTCGGAGAGGGTACAAGCTACATAATAACAATTCCAAAAATTTAAAGAAAAAGGTGCCAATATGAAAGAAGACTACATACAGAACTATATAGATGCGTTTGAAGCAGTCTTAGAATCCTTTACAGAAAGTAACGCCATATTTAAAATACTTGATAATAGAAGTGTATCAGACTTAAATTATGATATATCGGTTATTATGGGGTTCGTCGGTGACTTTAGAGGTCAGGTCAATTTTATTATGGCAAAGGGCGTTGCCATGTCGCTCACTTCGATATTGGCGGGAGGCATGGAAGTAACAGAGATTAATGAATTGGTTAAAAGCGCCATGGGTGAATTTTCTAACATGGTAATGGGGAATGCTTGCACACTTTTTTCGGAGCAGGGTATTTCGATGGACATCACGCCGCCATCCGTTATTACGGGAGAGGATTTTCATATCAGCAATCTTTCACCCACGTTTTGCCATGATATCATCATAGATGGCATTGGCAAGATTTGCTTTGACATTGCCGTAAAGAATTAGTTTTTTGTTCTATAGTTTGAAAAAGAGGTGTGGTTAATAAATGATAGATAATACAAAGGAAGAATTGGATAATATCCTAAATAGTAAACAAATTAAAACGGTTTTTCAGCCTATTATATCACTTAGAGATGGCGATGTTTTAGGTCATGAAGCGTTGAGCAGGATAACATGTGAAGGAGAAATTGATAACCCTACCACGCTTTTTGAGGTCGCTTCACAATATAATCGTTTGTGGGATTTGGAGCTGCTTTGTAGGGACAAGGCGTTTGAAGCGGCATATGAGATTATGAAACCGCCTTACGAGAAAAAGCTCTTTGTCAATGTCAATCCTAATATTATGCATGATGAAAAATTTAGAAAAGGGCTCACGAAAGATTTTTTAAAGAAATATAATATGACGTCTCATAATATTATATTTGAGATAACGGAGAGAAATATCATTAAGGATATGCATGGTTTTATGTCAACCATTGATCATTATAAGAGCCAAGATTATAAGATTGCTATTGACGATGCTGGAGCGGGATATTCGGGGCTGAATTTAATCAGTGACTTAAGCCCCAATTACATAAAACTTGACATGAAACTCATTCGTGATGTTGATACGGATAGTCTTAAATATGCCCTAGTCAAAGGCATGGTGGAGCTTTCAAAAACTTCAAATATTTTTATTATAGCAGAGGGTATTGAAACCTATGATGAATTAGAAACACTGGTCAGCTTAGGCGTGCAATATGGACAAGGGTATTATCTTCAAAGACCTGACGAGAAAATAAAAGAAATCAGCTCACATGTTTTAGAGACACTCAAAAACATGAATCGTAAGAAAAATCATGAATTGAGCAGCGGCATTTCATCGATATATATCGAAAAGTTATGTACGTGTACAGATACAGTTAAGCCTACGGAAACGGTTCCCAAGGTTTATGATTTGTTTAAGAACAAGTCGAATTTCTTAGGTCTATGTGTCATAGAAAATGAAATGCCTGTTGGGATCGTTACCAAAGAAAATTTAGCCTATCAACTTAGCGGATATTATGGATTTACGCTAAATCAACACAAACAAATTTCATGTATTATGGACAAGGATTTTTTATCGGTCGATTATAAAACGCCAATCAGTATTGTTTCCTCCATGTCGATGGCACGCTCAAATGATAAGCTATATGACTTTATCGTTGTAACTAAAGATGACAAATATATTGGAACGGTAACGATTCGCGATTTGCTTAGAAAAACAACCGAACTTGAGGTTACAACGGCAAAGCATCAGAACCCTTTAACTGGTTTACCAGGCAACATGGTTATTGAACAAAAGATAAGCGAATGTGTAGCAAGTAGCGTAGATTATAGTATTGCCTATTTTGATCTTGATAATTTCAAGGCGCATAATGACGTTTATGGTTTTGGGAATGGCGATTTGGTTATCAAGCTTTTAGCGGATATTTTAAGCAGTCATTTTTCGGATGAGCAATTTGTTGGCCATATAGGCGGCGATGATTTTGTTGTCATCGCAAATGGGCATATGAGCGCAGATTATTTCGAAGATGCTAAAAAACAATTTGAATCAGAGGTTTTGAAATTTTATAATGAAACCGATATTCAAAATGGATATATTACGACAACCAATAGACATGGTATTGTGGAAATTTTTCCGCTTGTCACAGTCACCTTTGTTGTAGTGAACAATAAAGATTACAATTTCAGAGATGAATTAGAGTTGACCGAAGTTTTAGCCGCAAGAAAAAAATTAGCAAAACAAAAACTAAAGGGATTTAATAGAAAGGTCATATAATTTTGAACTTGAATGGAAAATAGACGGATGCGTAATACAAAGTCACTCCCTAGTAAGCTTCACTTAAACTGATCGGTGTGTTTTGCTAAGAAGAGACTTGTTTTTGTTTATGAGTGGTTGATACTATCTAAATTCTGCTTTTGAAGCTTTTCTGCCAAAAAAAGTAGTGCTCCATATGATATGGGACACTACTTTTTGCTTTTTTTAATATTTTAGATGGATCTAGCTACTTCGTAGGCATCCCAAATTGCCGCTCGGATATTTCTAACTTTTTTGCCGTCGCCAAGATTGTAAATTTGACCATAGTCAAACTTCAACTGTTCAAATAAGGTGTTTTTTGATTTGTAACCGACAGCAATAATGATATTGTCGGCAGAAATGGTTTTTTCAGTGCCACCTGTTGCAATAACGGCACCTTCTGGCGTAGCCTTTAAGAGAGAAGCACCTGTTACTAATTGAACTTTATTGAAAGTGAGAAGGTCTCGTAGCATCCATTCATTCATCGGCGCCATGGGAGCTCCGGATTTTAGAATATCGGGAAGCGCTTCTACGATGGTGACTTCATGCCCACTGCTCTTAAGATGAAGTGCTAGCTCACATCCGACAAGACCACCGCCGATGATGACGCAGTTTGAACCAACTTGCATTTTGCCTGAAAGCACATCACTGGCATTCACGACTTTTTCGCTATCGATACCCGGTAGTTTCAGTCCAATGGGGGATGAACCTTCGGCAATATAAACGATGTCGGGCTTTAGCTCGTCGATATTCGCTTTCGTTGCTTTTGTATTAAGCCTGACATCAATTTTGAGTTCCTCGAGTTGGTGCTCATACCATTTGATTAGAGCTAAATCATCCTCTTTGAAATCAGGCACGCCGCCAATTACCAATTCACCGCCAAGCTTGTCAGTCGCCTCGAACAGGGTGACATCATGTCCTCGCAAAGCACTTACTCTGGCGGCTTCCATGCCTGCGGGTCCTCCGCCAACTATGGCAACTTTTTTACTTGTCGTTGCAGGTGTGATGCCAACAATTAATTCACGCCCACATTCGGGGTTGACCGCACAGGAGCCACGCCCACCTTGTAACAGTCTGGTAAAGCAGCCATCATGGCATCCTAAGCAGGGACGGATACTTTGAATTTGACCGCTTTTTAGTTTGTTCGGGTATTCAGGGTCGGTTAAAAGTGGTCTACCAAGTCCCACTGCATCTAGTTTGCCCTCATGGAGCGCTTTTACTGCCATATTGGGGTTATCCATTCGCCCAGCCACCATGACAGGGACATGAACAACTTTCTTAAGTTGTTCGGAAAGAGGCAAATACATGCCTTTCTTAAAGTACATTGGTGGATGTGCCCAATACCACGAATCATAGGTACCGGCATCCGCATCAAAAGCGTCATAACCGGCTTCTTCAAGAATTTTGGCAGCTTCGAGCGCTTCGGTAATATCGCGGCCTAATTCTTCAAAATCTTCTCCGGGCAGGCCTCCTTGCCTCAATGCCTTGACATAACTCTTGATACTAAAACGCAAAATGACAGGGAAATCTTGCCCACAAGCCTTTTTAATTGCCTGAACAATCTCGATGGCAAAGGTCAGTCTGCCTCGAAGATCTCCACCATATTTATCCGTTCTTTGATTAAAGAGAGTCATTGTAAAACAGTCAAGTAGATACCCTTCGTGTACCGCGTGAATTTCTACCCCATCAAAGCTTGCCGCTTGTGCAATTTTAGCCGATTCTACAAATTTTGCGACAATTTGTTCGACTTCTGCTGTGGTAAGTTCCCGACATTGCACACGCGGGTCCCATCGATTAGTCGTTGGTGATGGAGCAATGCATTCGCCTTTGAGCGCGTGGGGGATGGCCGAACGACCAAGCCCAGCGGTCAACTGCAGAAATATTTTGCTGTCAAAAGCATGTACCCTTTCGGTCATCTCAACAGCCACTTTTTGATACACGCCGGGTGCCTTAGTGGGCGAGGGGAAGAATGCATCGACATGTTTTTCAATATCGCTTTCCACCCAGTTTGCACCGGTAATAATGAGACCGACGCCTCCCTTGGCTCTGGCGACGTAATATTCCATGGAATCGTAAGTGTAGACACCATTGACATCACATGTTGCGGGAGTCGCCATCGGGGCCATGAAAAATTTGTTCTTAATCTCCAACTTGTTAATTTTGAAAGGTTCAAATAGGGATTGATACGTTTGATTCATAAAGCACCTCCATCATATGATTTGATTTCCATTTTATTGAAAATGTTCTTCTGACATCATTATAATACTACTCTTATTGAAATTCAATACTTTATTGCCTATTTTTGTAATGTCATAAAGGATATTCCTATATGGTATGTGCGTGTCATAGGTATGAAAAAAATGTCGGATTTGGTGTTGACATTCCAATTTTTAATTGATATAGTTAACTGTTGAAGTGTATTAAGGAGGAATAAACAAGATGCCCATAACTGAAATACTTTCCCGTAATGCCACTCTGTACGGCGATGACATCAGCCTGATTGAAATCAATCCAGAGTTACAGGAAAAACATGAAACCACATGGCGTGATTATGAATTGGTTGAACCAAATCTGATGGCAGAATTCAGACGAGAAATTACATGGCGTGAGTTCGACGGCAAGGCAAACCAATTTGCCAATCTTCTGTTAGGTAGAGGTATAAAAAAAGGCGATAAAGTGGCTATTCTCTTAATGAATTGCCTAGAATGGTTGCCTATTTATTTTGGTATTCTTAGAACTGGCGCGTTAGTCGTTCCGTTAAACTATCGCTATACCGCCGATGAAATAAAATACTGTTTGGAATTATCAGAATCCGATGCGCTAGTCTTCGGACCGGAATTCATCGGTCGCGTGGAGACAATTTCCGATCAGATTCCTAATGTTAAATTGCGCTTTTTTGCAGGAGAAGGGTGCCCTTCATTTGCTGAAAGCTATCATAAGCTTGCCGCAGCTTGTTCTGCTGTAGCTCCTCAAATTAAACTGACAGATGAAGATGATGCGGCATTGTATTTTTCTTCAGGGACGACTGGTTTTCCTAAGGCGATTCTTCATACTCACCGCAGTCTTGTATCGTCATGTTATACAGAGCAAAACCATCATCAGCAGACGCGAGAGGATAATTTTCTGTGCATTCCGCCGCTCTATCACACGGGAGCTAAGATGCATTGGTTTGGTAGCTTTTTGGCTGGAAGCAAAGCTGTTTTGCTTCGTGGCGTTAAACCGGAATGGATACTGAAAGCGGTTTCCGAAGAACAGGCCACCATCGTATGGCTTCTTGTTCCTTGGGCACAGGACATTCTGGATGCAATTGATAGAGGAGACGTGAAGCTTGAGGATTATAAGCTTGACCAGTGGAGACTAATGCATATTGGTGCTCAACCGGTTCCGCCTAGCCTTATTCGTCGTTGGAAAAAATATTTTCCAAATCAGCTCTATGATACGAACTATGGGTTGAGCGAATCAATTGGCCCTGGTTGTGTCCATCTTGGAACCGAAAACATTCACAAGGTTGGGGCAATCGGCAAACCAGGCTTCAATTGGGAAGCAAAAATTGCGGACGAATCAGGTTGCCCTGTGACGCAGGGTGAAGTGGGCGAACTTGTTGTAAAAGGACCAGGCGTGATGAAATGTTACTATAACGATCCAGAGGCGACTGAAGCTGTATTGAAAGACGGTTGGCTTTATACCGGTGATATGGCACGCATGGACGAAGATGGTTTCATTTATTTAGTTGACCGTAAAAAAGATGTCATTATATGCGGCGGCGAGAATATATACCCTGTACAGATTGAAGATATTCTTCGTGGTCATGATGCGATTAAGGATGTAGCCGTTATTGGACTGCCGGATAGACGCATTGGCGAAATCCCAGCGGCTATCATCGAATTAAAGCCTGGTCGCGAGTGTACGGAAGAAGAAATAATGGCATTCTGTTCTGCCATGCCGCGATACAAACGCCCACGCAAGATTATATTTGCTGAAGTTCCTAGAAACCCAACCGGCAAAATTGAAAAGCCGAAGCTTAGGGAAAAATATTGCGGAGGAAGCTTAGTAGCAGCTCAAACACAGGATTAAAAATGGACATGTTTACGATTAGATAAATGTTTTTACCCTTTTTCCTGTTCAAAGACAAAGCGAAAAACGTTATTGATTTAACGTTTTTCGCTTTTATTTATATCGTATATTAAAAAATGACCATTAGGAGAAAATCTAACTCCTAATGGTTCTACGATTTCACTAAATAAAATACATGAAGTCTTTTCCCTGCTGATTCTTTTGAGCTTCTACTAATAACTCGCTAAGAGTAATGGTGCTGAGAAAATGTTTGACGGTATTGTCAAGTTCGTCCCATAAAAGAGATTGAAGTGCATGATCGACACAGGAAGAATTTTTTGCTGTGATGGCTTCGGTTGGTTCAAAAAGAGTTATTTCGATGGCATTTAAAATATCAAATGCCGTTATTTTCTCAGGCGAATGACTTAATTGATACCCACCGCTAGAACCTTTTATTGAAAAAACTAAATTAGATTTTTTCAGCAATGCAAAAACTTGTTCCAAATAAACTTTGGAAATTCCCAAGTCTTCGGATACTTTTAATACCGTTGCACAATTTTCTGTTGCGAATTGTGCTAAGTAAATCATGGCAGATAATCCATAGCGCCCTTTTGCTGAAATTTTCATAACTTTTTTCCTCGATCCTCTTTCATTTTTCTGTTTCTAGTATACCACATTTTTGGAAAAAACGGAAGAAAAAATCATAAAGAGGCTAATGAGGTTGGGTAAAATTATAAAAATTACACACATAATTCATGTTATATCATACTATACATATTAATATAATATGAATTATGTGAAAAGGTATTGACAATGAAAAAATGTCGTGATAACATAAGCCTATAAAACATATAATTACTATATGTTTTATAGGCTACGAAATACAGTATATAAACATATAAAATTTTAAATGATAAAGGAGTGCATTTTTATGTCAAACATCAGTAAAAGTCTGACGGATTTAATTGGAAAAACCCCATTATTGGAGCTAAGTAACTATGAAAAGGAAAATGATTTAAAAGCAACGGTCATTGCGAAGCTCGAATATTTTAATCCAGCTGGGAGCGTAAAGGACAGAATTGCAAAAGCTATGGTTGATGATGCAGAAAGCAAGAATTTATTGAAAAAAGGTTCGGTTATTATTGAACCGACAAGCGGAAATACCGGTATTGGTCTTGCATCAGTGGCAGCTGCTAGGGGCTATCGAATCATACTCACCATGCCTGAAACGATGAGCGTTGAAAGACGTAATCTTTTAAAGGCTTATGGTGCAGATATCGTACTTACAGAAGGTGCAAAAGGGATGAAGGGCGCGATTGCAAAAGCTGATGAACTTGCAAAGGAAACGCCAAACAGTTACATTCCAGGTCAATTTGTCAATCCTGCAAACCCTGCTGCTCATAAAGCAACGACAGGTCCAGAAATTTGGGAAGACACAGATGGTAAGGTTGACATTTTTGTTGCTGGTATTGGTACTGGCGGTACCATAACAGGAATCGGCGAATATTTGAAGAGCCAAAATCCTGATGTGAAGATTATTGCTGTTGAGCCAGCAACTTCTCCTGTTCTTTCAAAAGGGACACCAGGTCCTCACAAGATTCAAGGTATTGGCGCAGGATTCGTTCCAGATACATTAAATACATTCATTTATGATGAGATTGTTCCTGTAAAAGATGAAGATGCTTTTAGTACTGGTAGAGCAGTAGCAAAGACAGAGGGGCTTTTGGTAGGTATTTCGTCAGGCGCTGCATTATGGGCAGCAACAGAACTTGCGAAACGTCCTGAGAATGCAGGAAAGACCATCGTTGCCCTGTTCCCTGATACGGGAGAAAGATACCTTTCTACGCCACTCTTTGCAGAATAAAATAAAAAATGATCATCGAAAGAGGGGGGATAACCATAGTGGTTATCTCCTCTTTTTCATAAGCGAGCAGTTTTGTATTTGACTTTTTATAGATAGAGCGGTAAAATATAAGTCTATATCATAGCATGATGATGGGAAAAATACAGTGGAGAGTAACGATTATGATGAAACCACATAGTTCATTAAGAAGAACGCAGTGGTATGTATCAATGAAAACAAGAAAGGCAGAAGAATCATGACGACAAATCTTACGAGAGAAAAGGCTTTTGAATTACTAAAAGAATATAACCAAGATGAATTTCATATCGAGCATGCAGAAATTGTGGAAAATACCATGCGCTATTTTGCGAAAGAACTAGGATATGGCGAAGAGGAAGAATTTTGGGGCATTGTTGGCCTGCTGCATGATTTGGATTTTGAACAATTTCCCGAAGAGCATTGCATTAAGCAGCAGGAAATTATGCGTGAGCGTGGCATAGAGGAAACAGTGATTCATGCCACTGCGAGTCATGGATATGCTCTTACCGTTGATATAAAGCCAGAACATGAAATGGAAAAAGTGTTATATGCCGTGGATGAACTGACAGGACTAATTGGTGCCGTGGTTATTATGAGGCCGTCTAAAAGCGTTCAAGATTTGGAACTGAAATCCGTGAAAAAGAAGTATAAGAGTGCTAAATTTGCGGCAGGTTGTTCTAGAGAAGTCATCGAGCGTGGCGCCGACATGCTGGGATGGGATTTAGATGATCTCATTCAAAGAACAATAGATGCGCTAAAAACCTTTAGAGACTAATAATTTTTAAATTTCCCCAATTGAATGAGAGGTCTAAATATGTTAAATGAATTTTCTAGAACGGAGCTTTTGCTTGGCAAGGAAGCTATGGAAAAAATTGAAAGCTCGAGAGTAGCCGTTTTTGGTATAGGTGGAGTGGGCGGATACACGGTAGAGGCTTTGGCAAGAAGCGGTGTTGGCTGTCTTGACCTGATAGATGATGATAAGGTATGCCTGACCAACATTAACCGCCAAATTATCGCCACAAGAAACACAGTTGGCCAATACAAAGTAGATGTGATGAAGTCGAGAATTCTTGAAATCAATCCGAATGCAATTGTCAATATTTATAAGTGCTTTTATCTGCCTGAAACAAAAGATGAGTTTGACTTTAACGAATACTCCTATGTTGTCGATGCGGTCGATACAATCACAGCTAAAATCGAGCTGGTGCTACAGGCGAAAGAAGCTCTAGTGCCCATTATCAGCAGTATGGGTGCAGGAAACAAATTAGATCCCACAGCATTTGAAGTGGCTGATATCTATCAAACATCAATTTGTCCGTTAGCAAGAGTGATGCGCCGTGAATTGAAAAAGAGAAACGTAGATCATTTAAAAGTGGTCTATTCAAAGGAACAACCGCTCGTGCCTGTTGACGATATGGCCAATAGCTGCAGAAATCATTGCATTTGTCCGCCGGGAGCCAAACATAAATGTACGGATAGAAGGGCTATACCGGGTAGCATCTCATTTGTTCCTTCTGTAGTCGGTCTTATTATGGCTGGAGAAGTCATCAAAGATATTGTCAAAACGGCAAAATAAAGAACAAAAAAGCATCCATGGTGATTTCTCATCATAGATGCTTTAACTATATCTTGATGTTGGCGTCTATCTTTAATTTCCTGCATTTACTTTCTCGTATATAAATCTGTTTGAATTGATATCATACTTGACCCTGATATAGTGATACTTCGTTACGGGATAAGCGCTATCATACGTTCGTGCAGAATCGTTCCCTCAGCCTCCTGAGATGACGCATTGCAAATTTTGATTGGCTTCTGGGAGTGGAAATGGATAAAACGTGTGAACATGCCCCATGAGGAGAAGTTCCACTTTTTTTCTGTTTGTACTGTTTTTAATGGCATCAACAAACCATTTTGTCGAATCATTTTTATCAGCTGTGCTGTTTCCATGCACTAACATCCAAAGATTGCGGTAGTAAGTCTTTAAATCTTTCATGGTGATGATAGGATTTGCTTTTATACATTTTGCATATTCATCCTGTATAAACTTATCCAGCATAGATGGCAGTGGGTCCTTTCGCGGCGGAACATGCATGGTCACGATAATATGGTTTCCCTGACTGTTTTTTAAATAATCAGGAAAATGGCTAAATTTTTCTGGTGCTAGGGAGCTTTCCACAATATAGTTATTGGGGAAATAAAACAGATGTTTTGTGTTTGTTTTTTTCGCACAGTTTTTATTTTTCCCGATATCTGGATACGATATTTTTTCTAATTTGTGCGGCTTTGCATCGTTAAAGGCAATGACTGTAACCGAATCTTTTAATCCTTTATTGGAGATTTCTAATGGATAATTGACACTACCCATATATTTTTTATATTGATTTATTTCCGTGATACTTGCCTTTACACCGTAAAACTCATGGTTGCCCATTGTTGGAATAATGGGTATCCCAGTTTGTGCGTAGAATTCATCACATTTGCCTATAAATGCCGTATAATTTGCATCGCTACCCTTATCGACCATATCTCCGCCGATGAGAATAAAAAGCGTTTTATCTTTTTCTTGATCTTCAATCTGTGCCAAAATTTTTTTAAATCCATCGTTTGTCTTACTAGAATCAAAGTGGACGTCTGCGAGATAGATAAATTGTTCATAGGGAGCGCTGGCGCTTGCTATTCGCGTGTTGAGTCTGCCTATCATTGTATTAAGAAGTGGCATATAATCCCTCCGGTGATTATCTTATTTTCATTATTACGAGGCAACGGCGGTTGCTGCTTCTAAATTTATCAGCACTCGATTGATTGAAAACAGAGTACTGCCATCTCCGCCAGGTGCAAAAATATATTCCGTTCTAAGTTTCACTGTATTTTGTTTAATGCTTTCTAATTCACCTGCTATTAAGAATCCTCCCAATGTTGCAATCGTGACAAGCGGCTCAAGGGCTTTAAGCTTGCCTATTAAGGCATCATGGTTGCATTCGCTTTCACAAGTATCTACTAGTGATGGGGAAGAGGCATCCTGTGCAGGCACATCTTCTTCGTCTTCATCAGGCAAAACAAATGGGTCCGCCTCAATTTTATACCCAAAACCGACAATATAGCAAAGATCAATGCTTGCACTGTTTTCTACAGCGGCTACCTCGGCAGGATTTTGAATTTCAACAAGATCAGTAGAAGATAGAGCAGCCGGATTTAATGTGGCAATATTGTCTGTATCTATTTCCACTAATTTTCCGTAATAAGACATCCCGTCTGCACCAAATAATATAACATCCTGGTCTATCTTATTTTTTAATTTATCGATAAAATACGAATTTTCAAATTTATTACAAATAGTCATATAGTCATGCTCCTTTTATAATATTTATAGGTTTTTTTGTCGTTAAATCCACTATTATAGTATGAGAAATACTTCTATCGGTGAATGGCTTAATATGGGTAGAGGCAGCGAATACACGCCAAATCAGGCTCTCTCTTTGGAAACCAAGGTAATTGTAATGGCACAGTGAATTTTTGTTTTTTTGTTTGAGCATCGATTCCTATTGTGGTATAATCAGGACAAGACCGTAGATGTATGTACGTCCGTATCGCTTTGATTAGTAAGTACGACGTTAAGAAGATAGTATAGTTTTACTATTTAATAGGAGGATTTTTATGTTAAAAATCGGATGTCATCTTTCTTCCTCGAAAGGCTACCTTGCCATGGGGAAAGAAGCTTTGAAAATTGGAGCCAATACTTTTCAGTTTTTTACCCGAAATCCGCGAGGCGGTAGTGCCAAACCTTTGGATGAAGCGGACATTGCCGCTTACTTTAATTATGTGGATGAGCACGAATTTGCACCCATCCTCGCTCACGCGTCCTATACGCTAAATGCCTGTGCCGCGGATGAAAAGCTTCGCACTTTTGCGCGAGAGACCATGGCTGACGACCTTTCTCGCTTAGAGAATATACCAGGGAGCATGTATAATTTTCATCCTGGTAGTCATGTCAAACAGGGGGTCGAAATGGGAATTAACTATATCGCTGACATGCTGAATGCTGTTTTACTGCCTGAGCAATCGACGACGGTGCTTCTTGAAACAATGGCGGGAAAAGGCAGCGAGGTTGGCCGAACATTTGAAGAACTTCAAGCTATTATAGGCATGGTGGAGCAAAATCAGCTTCTTGGCGTCTGCCTTGATACCTGCCATGTATTTGACGGCGGATATGATATTGTAAATGGTTTGGACAGCGTATTGGAACAGTTCGACCGTGTCATTGGGCTTAGTAGGCTGAAAGCCGTGCATCTGAATGATAGCATGAACACCTGTGGCAGTCATAAGGACCGCCATCAAAAAATCGGCGAGGGTAATATAGGGCTAGAAGCGATTACGCGAATCATTAATCATCCCGCACTTAGCAATCTGCCATTCTATTTGGAAACGCCAAATGATATAGCCGGTTATGCGGAGGAAATTGCGTTGCTGAAAAGCCTCTATCGGGGGGAATAGCGAATCGACAATGGTGGCTGCCTAAGTGACTATGAAAACAGAAATGATGGGAAGTAAAAAAATGAACATATTTGACATTCCAAACGTGCCAATGACCGAGGAATTGACCGAAATATTAACCCAGAGCAAAAACGTGAGAATTGAACGCGTTGTATCCACAGGTCAAGTCTCACCAAATGGTTTTTGGTACGATCAAGGCGAAAATGAATTTGTGCTGCTCGTCCAAGGTGAAGCGGTTATCGGATATGAAAATGATCAGATCAAATTAATGGCAGGGGATACATTGTTTATTCCAGCACATCAAAAACATAACGTTCAGTATACGAGCACTGAACCAGCTTGTATTTGGGTGTGCGTGTTCTATTATTAAGAGACATGCTAAAAAATTAGGTCATATTATCCTTTAGTAAATTCATACCATTTATCAAGATGAAATTTAATGTGGTGCTTTTTAAAGCATTGCCGTTTAATTTGCTGAATGGCATTGTCATTTTAGCCACACAATATTCATCTATAAAAGGCTTAGTCCTATTTCGAAAGGAAGAATTTAGGATGGATACAAAATATTATCTTTCATTTCTTAAAAATGAAGTGCATTCCACGGTATGTGCAACGGTGGATGAAAACGGACTGCCGCAAACTTGTGTTATCGATATTATGTTGTGTGATGATGACAGTTTGTATTTTATAACCGCGAAAGGAAAAAACTTTTACGATAGACTTACCGATAATCAATATGTTTCCATCAGCGGTATGAAAGGGCAAGACACAATGTCCACGAAAGCCGTTTCTGTTCGTGGAAAGGTGCGAGAGGTTGGGAAAGATTTACTTGCAAAAGTTTTTAAAGAAAACCCGTATATGGCAGAGATTTATCCGAATAAGGACAGTCGTTCTGTGCTGACGGTAT
>Ga0183100_1000188_pt1 | contig 76328 bp, 50 predicted proteins | sample Biomet2_FD_127789 | JGI IMG/M metagenome (GOLD analysis project Ga0183100, IMG submission 127789) | Microbial communities from bioreactor (seeded with anoxic lake sediment) at LBNL, California, USA - Biofuel metagenome 2 | ecosystem: Engineered > Bioreactor > Anaerobic > Unclassified ...
TCCGATTTTATTAATAATGGTTTACTCTTTTGGGTATTCGAAATATATGACTTGCCTGCAAACAAAAAAGAGCCGTCGGATAATTCATGGGCATCAAAAACGAGATCACTGCCTTGAGGCATGGTTAATGATATAACAAAATCCGTTTGGGCTTTTGAAATAAGGGAGATTCCGCAAAAGATAGCTAAAGTGATAAATAATTTTCTAATCATAATTTTGATGGATTATAAGATTGAAATAGGATTACACATTCATTTTATGTTTCCGGTTCTTTTGATCCCATCCATTGGGTAATAGTCCGAAATTTAAATATACTCTAATCCTTTCGGAAAAGGCCCGGAAGGATTAGAGGTGCCTGACGGGACAGATTATTATCAACCCAATCAGGGATCAGAAACATTTAGCTTTTGGGGTAGGGGACGGATTATTTTACCTTATAGCGCACCAGTTTCCATACCATTTTGGTCCGAGTCATGGCAAAGGTGTTATTATATTGAACCAACCCTACATTTTTCGAATAATAGTAATTGTTATACAACGGTTCCGTGTAAGACATGGCTTTGGTTGGTATCAAGGTCCCCTTCCAATTCATGGTAGTGAATGTCCCGGCAGGTACCGTAACCGAAAGGTCTTTGTCCGTCATTTTGTAAAAATATGAAAAGAGTGTGTCGGGATAAGACATAATAGCATAACCTTTCGTTAACGTGTCGCTGAAATTTACAGGCGAAAACATCTTTGTACCCAGCGAATTGACCAGGTAATTGGAAGAATCGCGAAGGTATTCCGCAGGGGACGTCATTACAGTATGATTTTTCTTGGCGTAAACGTTTCCGTTAATCGTAGTGTCGCCGGAGATATAAATACTGTCATACGTATTGGTAAGCAATTCCACTCCCAGGGTATCAATATACGAGATACGGTATATCCAGTAATTGCCGGTTTTTAGTTGTACATAATCTTTTGTTTGTTCCGGGTCGGAATCATCTTTTTTGCAGGAAGCTAAGAGCGTTAGCGCTGCAAGGAGCATAAATAGTGCGTTTTTCATTTGATGTTTGTTTTATATGTTATCTTAAAAAAACGAGATAAATATTTTAAAATTGCATGAATCATATAAAATATTTTCAGAGCTATCTAACCTGCTACGTTTCTATAACTATAAAAAATAAAGGTAGCACAATGTTGCATCAAGTTCCGGTACCAAGTTTTCTATAATAACAACTTTTAACTTAGAAAAACTTCCGGTTCTTCTGACCCCACCCATCCAAAAGCAATTACGAATTGAGTGATGAAGTGATGAAGTGATGAAAGTGATGAAGTGATCTAGGAATTATGAAAATTTTCCTAAACCTGACAGCGTACGCAGTACCTGACAGCGTTTAAAATTGGCCATTAGCCGTTGGCTTTTAGCAAACCGCCAACAGCTAATAGCCAACAGCCATACACGGTAGCACAAATGTTGCACCAAGTTCCGACACAATGTTTCACTATGTTTTTTCCGTAGCCGTCTATACGCCTGCCGGTTTCATCACCAAAGCCAAATCAAGTGTGGTGGCGGTATTACCGATGACAATCTTCGATTCGTAGTCCTGGTAACCGGCAAGGCTAACTTTTAGGTTGTATTCACCGCTTGCCACTTCATCAAAGGAAAATTCACCTTTAATGTCGGTTATATCGGCATAGTCGGTATCCACAAACTGAACCATCACATTGGCCAGCGGAGCCCTGGTAACCGAATCGATGATTATACCCTTGAAACTGCCAAATCCGGTAGCTCCTTCACGATGATGAGGACGGCGGATGATGCGCTGATCGAAATAAACCATTCCGCCCGTGGGGTCGTTCACATGGTCAGCGGCTATTTTAAGGACGATCTTCTGCATCTCCGTTTCTAAAGGAATGCGCTGAGCCGACGAAGCGCTACGGCTTGAAGAGGTGGCTCCTTTTTTCTCAAGCTGTTCCTCGCGGGCAAGCTGATAGCCGGATTGCAGGCCTGCAAAACGGGTGTAAACCGGTTCGCCCAACGTACTTTTATGAGTGTTGAGAAAAGTTACCATGCGATTGAGCAGGTTCTCTATCGTTGTCTTGGTAACATGGGAATATTCTTTTAATCCTAAAGGAAATGCCTCTTCGTATTCCGGCGACTTTTTGCCGAAATTGCCTGAAATCAAACCTTCACATTTCTGGATTTCTGTTTTAAAAGATTTGATGATATCATCTACATTCACCGTATGGCTTTGCTGCTGCGAAAAACTAAGGTCTTCGGCAGCCAGCGCCGTTGAAAAGATAGCAAGAACGGCTTCCAATGTTGCTATTTCAGCATCGTACTTTCCGCCGGGATTATTACTGCGAAGGCTTGCCAGCAAAGCATGGGCAAATTTGTCAAGCCTCAGATCCGTGATGTAGGCATCACGGAAAAAATTCAGAAAAAGCGTTTCGAGATTTAACATGATGTTTTTTTAAAGGTTTAAAATTAGTACATTAGTACGTTGATTAAGGGTATAAAAATAATAAAAAAATAATTATAGTAAACAACAATCAGTAAATTTTTTTTGCCTCTATTTTAACTTAGCGAACTTCCGGTTCTTCTGACCCCACCCATAAAAGCAATTACGAATTGAGTGATGAAAGTGACGAAAGTGATGGAGTGATGAAGTGATGAAAGTGATGAACCGCCATACACGACAGCACAACGTTACACCAAGCTCCGGCACAAAGTTGCACTACACGGTTTTAGCCCATCAGGCTACAGTGATAATCTTTTGTTTGTATTATTGTATCTGCAAAGTTGCGGATACAGCATTCCGTTTGTATTATCGTATCTGCAAAGTTGCGGATACAGCATTCCGTTTGTATTATCGTATCTGCAAAGTTGCAGGTACAGCATTCCGTTTGTATTATCGTATCTGCAAAGTTGCAGAGGCAGTATTCCGTTTGTATTATTGTATCTGCAAAGTTGCAGGTACAGCATTCCGTTTGTATTATTGTATCTGCAAAGTTGCAGGTACAGCATTCCGTTTGTATTATCGTATCTGCGAAGTTGCAGAAGCATATCTAAAACTTTATTATTGTATCCGCGAAGTTGCAGGGGCATGTCTAAAATTTTATTATTGCATCTGCAAAGTTGCAGGAGCATGTCTAAAATTTTATGATTGTATCTGCAAGGTTGCGGGGGCATATAGAAATAAATCGCTTTTGGCCATTAGTTTTTGGCTAATAGCTAACAACCAATAGCCAACAACCAAATGTCATTTTGAGAAACCTGACAGCGTACGCAGTTACCTGTTAGCGTTTAAGACACAATCTAATAATGGATACAACGTTTCCTCTCTTATTTTCAACAAACTCACCCTAAATCCCTCTCTTGGAAGGAAGAGAGGGACTCTTGTTGCTTTCTTTCATTAAATTAACGTTATGGACACTTGCCGCTTTCTTCCGCTCCCCCTTCTCTTTTTTCCAAGAGAAGGGGGTTGGGGGGATGAGTTGGTTTTCAGCATCCGGTCTGAGTTGGTTTATTCCGCAACATTAACCTGACAGCGTACGCAGTTACCTGTTAGCGTTTAAAAGACAATTACGAATTAAAAATTACGAATTACGAAAACATTCCAAAACCTGACAGCGTACGCAGTATCTGTTAGCGTTTAACCTTAGCCATTAGCTGTTGGCCAATTGCTAATCCCTTGAGTACTTAGGATCGGGAAGACTATGTTTCGGACTTAGCTATCAACTAACAACCATCAATCCCGAAAAGATCGGGACTAAGCCTCCGGCTTAGCTATCAACTAACAACCATCAACAAACAACTGGCGATAGCCAACAGTTAACGGCCCCCTTCCCGTTCGTAGGCTTCGATGATGCGGGTAACTAATTTGTGACGTATCACATCGCGGTGGTCGAGAAAAATAAACTCAAGTCCATTAACGCCCTGTAGTATTTTCATAGCATGAATCAGTCCCGAGCTCTGGTTGCGGGGCAGGTCCACCTGGGTGATGTCGCCGGTTACCACAAATTTGGACGTCCTGCCCATGCGGGTAAGAAACATCTTCAACTGGCTTTCGGTTGTATTCTGGGCTTCATCCAGAATCACAAAGGCATTGTCGAGCGTACGTCCGCGCATGAAAGCTAAGGGAGCAATCTCTATGGTGCCATCTTCGAGAAACGTAAGCAGTTTTTGGGTAGGAAGCATATCGCGTAACGCATCGTAGAGTGGTTGCAGATAGGGGTCAAGTTTTTCCTTAAGGTCGCCGGGAAGAAATCCGAGGTTTTCGCCGGCTTCCACCGCCGGGCGGGTAAGGATAATGCGCCGCACTTCCTTGTTTTTAAGCGCCTGAACGGCTAATGCCACGGCGGTATAGGTTTTGCCGGTACCCGCCGGTCCGATGGCAAACACCAAATCCTTCTGATGACTGCTTTCGACCAGGCGCGCCTGGTTGACCGTACGTGCTTTGATAAGCATACCGTTTTTGCCGTGTACCAGTATTCCGCTTTCTATTTCTGCCGTATTATAGGCATCGTCGCCATTGGACTGCATGATCTGTTCCAGATCGGTATCGGTTATTTTCCCAAATTTATCATAACTGAGCAGCAACAGCGCAAATTTCTTTTCAAACAGGTTTATCTCTTCCTCGTCGCCAATAATTTTAAGATCTTCACCACGGGCTATGATTTTAAGCTTGGGGAAAAAGGTTTTGATGTTGTTGATGTTTTTATCGTTTACCCCGAAGATATCCAACGGGCTGTATGAAGCAATACTGATTATTTTTTCTGTCATTACATTATATTTAACATATCCGGCCTGCGAAAATAATGCCAATTCTGTTATCAAAAATTAATTTACAATTATTCGGAAAAGGTTTTTTATTATAAAAATTAACGGGATATATTTGCACTTTAGAATTTATATTAGCATTGTCCAATAAAAAATTTCTTTGAAGGGCTAAAGCCCAATGTTTACTGTATTTTACTAACTCCAGGCTTAAGCCTGGAGTTACAAAGCGTAATTACTTGGAGGACTTTAGTCCAGATACTTTTATCGGGCAATAGTGAATTTATATAGATTTAAAATACAAAATTAGCGAATTTTCATTGGTATATAATTTTTTTTAAAGGTCTGATGAAACCCTCGTATTGCAAATTATTTTACTTTCGTGTTTGCATTTGGCAAAACATGAAGGTTTGATTGTATTTTTACAAAATGAAATTCCTTGCAGCAGGCGTATACCTGCCGGAGGCAACAGCGAAAGTACTCAATGAAAAATACCGTTGAATAAATTATGGCAATTATTACATTAACCAGCGACTGGGGAACAAAGGATCATTACATCGGTTCGGTAAAAGGTTCCATTCTTAGGCAGATGCCCGAAGCTGTTATTGTGGATATTTCCCATCAGGTGGCCAGCTACGACCTTAATCAGGCAGCATTTATCATCCGGAGTTCGTTCAGGGATTTTCCGGATGGAACGGTTCATATTATCGGCATTAATTCCGATGCTTCTAAAACCACCCCGCATACCGCCGTATTTGCCGAAAAACAGTATTTTGTTTCCGCCGATAACGGCATTTTCACCCTGCTTTTCGACCACCAGCCCGATGCTATCGTGGAAATTGTCATTCCGGCCGATTCGAGCTATTTCACATTTTCCGCCCGCGATGTTTTTGCCAAAGCGGCCGTTCACCTTGCCAAAGGAAAGCCCATCGAAGGACTGGGACCTGCCAAATCGGCCTTTTCGACCAACCGTATTCCTTTCCGCCCGATTACCGAAAATAACAATACCATTAAAGGACAGATCATTTATATTGACGCCTACGAAAACCTGATTACCAACATTACCTCTTCCCTGTTTAAGGAAACCGGCAAAAACAGGAGGTTCACCATTTACCTGCGCAACTCGCATTACCGTCTGAATGAACTGAAACTTGCCTATAGCGATGTGAAAATCGAAGGCGAAATCGTTGCCCTTTTCGGTTCGAGTGGCTTTCTCGAAATTGCCCTTAACCGCGCTCCTGCTTCCAGCCTCTTGGGATTGGAAGTGAATGATCCGGTGAGAATAGAATTTGAAGATTAATCGCAGCGTTTTTACCAATACAACGGGCATCTTTTACAAATATATGCTGAACGGTTTAAGCATTCTTTAACATTAATTAATCATTTTACCCGTTTACCGCTTATATAAAAAAGCGTAACTTTGCCAGCCAAATTAAGTAAAGCATCCAATTATGCTCACATTGTTGTTAAAAGAAGTCCGCGGCTTTTTAAGTTCGCTGATTGGTTATATCGTTATTATTGTATTTCTGCTGATTAACGGTTTGTTTTTGTGGGTTTTTCCGGCCGATTTTAATATTCTGGATAATGGTTATGCCAATATGGACGGACTGTTTATGCTGGCGCCTTTCGTCTTTTTATTTCTCATTCCCGCCATCACCATGCGCTCGTTTGCCGATGAAAAAAAGAGCGGAACCATCGAAATGCTGCTTACCAAACCGCTGACGGACCTACAGATTATACTGGCCAAATATTTTGCCGGACTTGTGCTCGTCGTATTTTCGCTGCTCCCGTCGCTGATTTATTTTTTCAGCGTTTATCAGTTAGGTTATCCTAAAGGCAATCTTGATATGGGAGGAATATGGGGTTCGTATATTGGGTTGTTGTTTCTCGGATCAGGGTTTGTTGCCATTGGTTTGTTTGCTTCTTCCATCACCGACAATCAAATTGTTTCCTTTATCATTGCCGTGTTTCTGTGCGGATTTGTTTATCTGGGCTTCGAATTTATATACTCCCTTTCTTTTTTTGGGTCGATGGACTTGTTTATCAAATCGCTCGGAATAAGTGCCCATTATGCTTCCATGAGCCGCGGTGTAATTGATACCCGCGACATTCTCTATTTTTTAAGCCTTATTTCCATCTTCATTTTGCTGACTAAAATTTCACTGGAAAGCCGGAAATGGTAATATTCAGTTACAACCTACAATCGCTTAAAATAAATTATTCGAAAAAATGATCAGTAAAAAAAGAACAATCAAACAAAATAATGTCATCCAGTTATTACTCTGCCTTGTTATCATTATTTTATTGAATATCATCGGATCGTATGTTTTTACCCGTTTCGACCTTACTTCCGAAAAGCGTTATTCCCTTTCGCCTGCTACCAAAAAGGCACTCCGCAACCTGGATGATGTGGTCTATTTTAAAGTTTACCTTCAGGGCGACTTTCCGGCAGGATTCAAGCGATTGAGAAATGAAACCATGGAAATGCTTGATGAATTCAGGGCTTACAGCGATAATATCCAGTACGAATTTATCAATCCTTCGTCGGGTAGCGATAAAAAAGAACGTAATTCGGTTTACCAGCTTTTAATACAACGCGGCTTAAATCCAACCGACCTCCAGGTTAAAACCAAAGACGGATCGAACCGTCAGATCATTTTTCCGGGCGCACTGGTTACCTATAAAACCCGCGAAATTCCATTGCAACTCCTGAACAATCAGATTGGAGAGGCGCCCGAAGCCGTTCTGAACAATTCCATCAAAAACCTTGAATACAATCTGATTAGTACCATCCGCAAACTTTCGGTAGTCGATAAACCCAAGATTGCGTTTATTGAAGGACAGGGCGAACTCAATTCCGGTCAGGTTTACGATATCATGACTGCTTTAAGCGAATATTATGCCGTCGACAGGGTTAAAATAAATCAGAAAGTTTACAGTCTTACCCGTCGCGACAGTTTGAAAGGCGGGAAAATAGCCATTGTTAATAAATATAAAGCCATCGTAATTGCCAAACCCGATTCGGCTTTCGATGAAAAGGATAAATTTATCATCGACCAGTTTATTATGCGCGGAGGTAAAGTACTCTGGCTGATTGACCCGGTGTTTGCAAGCATGGACAGCCTTCAGAAAAATAATGAAAGCATGGGCGTTACAAACGACCTGAAGCTCGATGACCAACTTTTCAATTATGGGGTTCGTCTTAATTATAATCTGGTGCTCGATTTAAATTCGGTTCCTATTCCCATTGTTACCGGACGCATGGGAAACCAGCCTCAGATTGAATTTTTCCCATGGTATTATTTTCCCGTCGTCATGTCGTCGGGCGTTCATCCCATTGTGAATAATCTGAATGCCGTTAAGTTTGAATTTGCGAGCAGCCTTGATACGGTGGAAGCTCCCGGCATTAAAAAAACCATTTTACTGAAAACTTCTAAATATTCGCGTATTGTTAATGCTCCGGCAAGCATAAATCTCGAAATTTGTCGTAATAAGCCCGACGAACGGATGTTTAACAATCCTAACCAGCCGGTGGCTGTATTGCTCGAAGGGGAGTTCCAATCCCTTTTTACCAATCGGGTACCGCCCGAAATTATGAACAACAAACTTATAGGATTTAAAGGAAAGAGCATCCCCACCGCGATGGTTGTTGTTTCCGACGGCGACGTAATTAAAAATCAATTCAATCGTTCGCAAGGCTATCCTCTCCCTCTGGGATACGATCAGGATACACGTCAGACGTTTGGAAATAAGGATTTTGTTCTGAATATTCTTAACTACCTTTGCGATGATTCAGGTTTGCTTTACACCCGTACGAGGGAAGTTCAGCTTCGGTTACTCGATAAAACAAAAGTTGAAAAACAAAAGATTTACTGGCAACTTACCAATATCTTTCTGCCCATTATATTGGTTATTGGTTTTGGAATTGTCCAGGGCATCATCAGAAAACGAAAATTTACCCGGATTTAGCATAATTGATTTCTTAAAAAGTACGAAATGAAACGAAATAAACAGACCTTAATTATCACTCTCGTATTGGCAATAATAGCCGTTGTTCTTGTTTTGAACAATAAGAACTTTACCATTCGCAAGGAGTTACACAATTTTGCACTGGACGATACGACTAACGTTTCCAAAATTTTTCTTGCCGATAAACAGAATCAAAAAGTTACTCTTGTCCGGAAAAGCCCGGGATTGTGGGTGGTAAACGACAAATATTCTGTTCGCAAAGATGCCATTGACCTTTTGCTGAAAACGATGACGAATATTGCGGTAAAGGAACCCGTTGCTACGGCTGCTCATAATAATGTTGTAAAACTTTTGGCTGCCCGCTCGGTAAAATGCGAGATTTATCAAAACGTTTACCGGATTAATTTCTTGGGTATTAAACTTTTTAAACACGAAAAGTTAACCAAAGTATATTATGTGGGTGATGCTACCATGGACAATCTGGGCACCTTTATGCTTATGGAAAATTCCTCTGTGCCTTTTGTTACCTATTTGCCGGGATTCAGGGGATTTGTTTCTACACGTTATACTACCCGTGAAGACGACTGGCGCAGCCACAACATTTTTAATTGCAGCGCACGGGAAATCAGGTCGGTAAAAATGGAATTCTTTAATAAACCCACGGAGTCATTCATAGCAAGCGTTGACAACTCACGGCAGTTTAAACTCGTCTCCCTGACAAACAATCAGGAAATACCCAATTTTGAAACCATTAAAATAATGGATTTTTTTACAGCCCTGAGCAATGCTAAATTTGAAACGCTGCTCAATACCATTATTGATAAAAAGCAGATAGATTCTATTTCTTCGTCCCGGCCAATGAGTATCATCACGATAACCGATAAAATGGGGAAAGTTTATGTAGCAAAAGCGTTTATTAAAATTATTGAAGACGAAGGAGAACCGATCGAAGGAGCACCAATAGATACCTATCGTTTTTACATGTCGCTCAACGATGGAAAAGATTTTGTGCTGACACAGTATATGCCGCTTGATAAAGTAATGAAACCTTTGAGCTTTTATATCAAAACCACAAAATAAACCGGGTATCAGTCATCAAATTCTTATAAAAAAGAAATCCGCTTCCCTTTCGGTTAGCGGATTCTTTTTTTCCAAACAGGTGGATGTTATACGAGTCCCTGAGCTAACATAGCTTCGGCAACTTTTACAAAACCACCAATATTGGCACCTTTCACATAATTAATAAACCCATCGGGCTCTTTTCCGTATTTTTCACAATTCTTGTGAATGTTACACATAATAGTATGTAGTTCTTCGTCAACTTTTTCGCTTGTCCAGCTTAAACGCATGGAATTCTGGCTCATTTCCAAACCTGAAGTGGCAACACCACCGGCATTGGAAGCTTTTCCTGGAGCGAAAAGGATTTTGTTAGCAAGGAATACTTCAACAGCATCGGGATTTGAAGGCATATTAGCTCCTTCCGAAACGCAGATGCAACCATTCTTTACAAGAATTTTTGCTTCTTCACCGCTGATTTCGTTCTGGGTGGCGCAAGGTAAAGCTACATCGCATTTAATACCCCATGGACGTTGTCCGTCGTGATATTCGCAACCGAATTTATCTGCATAGTCTTTAATCCTGCCTCTTTTAACATTTTTAATTTCCATCAGGTAAGCTAATTTTTCGGCATTGATACCTGCTGCATCATAAATGAAGCCATTGGAATCGGAAGCGGTAACAACTTTTCCACCTAATTGGGTTACCTTTTGAATAGCATACTGAGCTACGTTGCCCGAACCGGAAACAACTACAGTTTTACCACTAAAAGTTTCGTTACGCGTTTTCAGCATTTCTTTTGCAAAATAAACGCAACCGTATCCGGTAGCTTCCGGGCGAATTAAACTGCCGCCCCATTCCAGACCTTTACCTGTTAAAACACCGGTAAATTCATTGCGTAAACGTTTGTATTGTCCAAACATGAAACCAATTTCACGTCCACCAACACCGATATCACCTGCAGGAACGTCGGTATCGGGTCCGATATGGCGTTGAAGTTCGGTCATAAAGCTTTGGCAGAAACGCATTACTTCATTGTCGGATTTACCTTTGGGATCGAAATCAGAACCACCTTTTCCACCGCCCATAGGCAAAGTGGTCAGACTGTTCTTTAAAACCTGTTCAAAAGCCAAAAACTTCAAAATACCAAGATTTACCGTTGGATGGAAACGCAAACCGCCTTTGTAAGGTCCGATAGCGCTATTCATTTCAATACGATAGCCTTTGTTAATTTGGATTTCGCCTTTGTCGTCAACCCAGGGTACACGGAACATAATGACTCTTTCGGGTTCGGTCATTCTTTCCAAAATCTTTGCATCCTTGTATTTAGGATGTTCTTCTATAAACGGAAGTACTGATTCAGCTACTTCTTTTACTGCCTGGTGAAATTCTACTTCACCTGGATTCTTGGCTATGACTTTAGCCATGAATTTGTCAACCATCTGGTCTAATACTGGATTTGCCATAATTTTTTATATTTATGTTTTGTAAAATATTTTCGCTGGCAATATTACTCACAAAAAATGACCTGAAAATTAAAAAACCCTATTTTTTTTCATTCTTCAAAACCGTATAATTAACTGATATTTATTTTTTTACAGATAGGTGACCAATAATTGAGGAAAACGCTGAAGCTATGATAAGTATTACGCTTATTTAATATTATTTATATTACGTAATACACTTAATTATGGCTATCGGTTTCGCTTAATACCTGAAATTTTGTTTTGAAATTGAAGTTTGTTGTATTTTTATAAAAAAAATTGCTTCAACAGTAATCTTACTGGTATTCAATATAATTAATGAATTATGGACGAACTTATACAGAATCAAACCGATATCAAGCAATTAGTCTTTGAACGTCAGGAACGTTTAAAAGAACTGGCAACGATTAATAAAACAACGCAAATACTGAAAGAAGGAAAAACCATTGAAGAAACCCTTCAGCAGGTTTGTATGCTGTTGCCCGCCGGCTGGCAATATCCCGAATTTACTGTTGCCCATATCCAGTTCGATGGAAAAGAATACAAATCTCCGGGCTTTCAGAAAACCCAGTGGCTGCAACGGCAAACCTTCGATATCATTGACAACCGGAATGGATTCATTGAAATTTTTTATCTGAAAAAATTCATTGATTTTGACGAAGGTCCCTTTTTGAAGGAAGAGCGTTCCCTTCTGAATAATATTGCCGGTATGCTCACCGGCTATCTCAACAGTCAGGTAGCCTGCAATATTATGACGCATGCCCAAATCAACGAACGGCTACTTGAAGTCAAAAGCAAACCCAAAGAAGCCATCGCAACCAGCAGGCAACTTTTGCAGAAATTCTTAAACAAAAATAATTACGACCGCGATATTTATCACGACCTGATGCCGTTTAAAGTCAAGGAAATTATGTTGATTTCCAATCTTTACGACGCTTACAGCATCGAAAAGGAAGGACGCTTTTCGGAACATGTTTTAGGTGAATATCATCAGTTGAATCTGACTTCCGTTCCTCGCATCACCGGTGTGTCGTCGGAGGAAGAAATATTTTTTGAACTCGAAAACAAACATTACGACCTGATAATCTTTATGGTGGGAACCGATAAGAAAACTCCGGTTGTTTTCAGCCAAAAAATAAAGCAAGCCTATCCCTATATTCCGATATTTCTGCTGCTTAACAACAATACTGATATTCCGTATTTTAAAATTGAAGGCAAGCGTCTTTCGGGCATTGACCAGATTTTCGTCTGGAACGGTGAATCCACGGTATTTTTTGCCATGATAAAACTGATCGAAGACAAAATAAATACAGGAAATGACACTCAGATCGGTTTGGTGAGGGTGATACTGCTGGTGGAAGACTCACCTAAATATTATTCAAGATACCTGCCACTGCTTTATAGCATTGTGTTGGAACAAACCAAACGCATCATTGCCGATGTGAGCACCGACGAACTGTACAAAGTGTTGCGTATGCGCGCCCGTCCCAAAATTCTGTTGGCTTCGAGCTATGAGGAAGCCGTACAAATCATTCGTAAGTATAAAGAATTTCTCCTTTGTCTGATCACAGACGTTAAATTTGAGCATAACAACAAGCTGGAAGAAAATGCGGGTTTCATCCTTGCCGATTATGCCCGCAGCGAAATTAAAGACCTGCCTATTGTAATTCAGTCGTCCGACATTGAAAATGCCAACAAAGCTTACGAAATGAAAGCCACTTTTATTGATAAAAACTCTGAGACCCTGCTTCAGGATTTTCAGAGCTTTATCATGCACTATCTGGGCTTTGGCAATTTCATCTACCGCGATACCGAAGGTACGCAGATAGCTATGGCCAAAACGCTTAAAGAGTTTGAACAGCATCTCCGGACTATTCCCGACGAATCGCTGTTATATCATGCCAAAAAGGATCATTTTTCGCTCTGGCTGATGGCCCGCGGTGAAATACAGGTGGCTAAAATCCTTAATCCCAAAAAAATCAGTGATTTTAAAGCACCCGGAGAAATCCGTGAATATATGCTTGATGTTATTCAAAAGTTTCGTAACGAACAAAACAAAGGAAAAATTATTCCTTTTGAGGAATCGGCTATTCTGGACGAAACCAATATTGTAAGCCTTGCCGAAGGTTCCCTTGGCGGAAAAGGACGCGGACTGGCTTTTGTAAATTCGTTGATTTATAATTTCGATTTCTCCCAATTGGTTCCGGAAATAAATATCAGAACACCCAAAACTTCGGTGATAGGAACCGAAGAGTTTGAATATTTTATGGACCGCAATCATCTGCGCGAGATTGTTTATTCCGAAAGGGATTATCAAAAGATTTGCAAACTATTTATGGAAAGCAAACTTACGGATACACTTATCCGCCGTCTTAAAATTATTCTGAAATTGATCAAAAAACCATTGGCTGTCCGTTCGTCGGGTCTGTTTGAAGATTCCCTGATGCAGCCTTTTGCCGGAATTTTTGAAACCTATCTCCTGCCAAACGATCATCCGGATATCAACGTACGCCTGGAACAACTGATGGATGCCATTAAACTGGTGTATGCTTCCGTTTTTTCGCCTATTGCCCGGGGCTATATTGAAGCCATTAATTATAAGATTGAAGAGGAAAAAATGGCGATTGTTATCCAGGAAGTGGTGGGAAATCAATATGGCAATTATTATTATCCGCACATCAGCGGGGTAGCACAGTCGTATAATTATTATCCTTTTGGTCACATGAAGCCCGAAGAGGGTTTTGCCGTGGCAGCCGTCGGGCTGGGAAAATATGTGGTAGAAGGTGAAAAAGCATACCGGTTTTCGCCAAAGTATCCGGCCACCGAAATTAATACACCCAAGGATCAGTTAAAGAATTCGCAACTGAAATTTTTTGCCGTTAACCTTGGGAAAAAGGACATCAATCTGCTGGAAGGCGATACGGCCGGACTATCGTACCTCGATATTGATGTGGCTGAAAATCATGGCACCCTTCGCCACCTGGCTTCCGTTTACGACATCGATAACCAGCGTATCGTTCCCGGACTGACTATGCCCGGACCGCGGATTATCAACTTCGCCAATATTTTTAAATACAATTATATCCCTCTGGCCAAAACGATAGAAGTGGTGCTGGATGTGGTTAAAGAAGCGTTGGGCTCGCCGGTGGAAATTGAATTTGCCGTTGACCTGAATAAAGATGAAAACATGAAAGCCTCTTTTTACCTGCTTCAGATAAAACCGCTCATTGGCAATGCCCAGGACTATACCATCGACATGGAAAGTATCGATCGAAACGAAATGGTTTTGTTTTCGGAAAAGGGGATGGGCAACGGCGTGATTAACGACATCACCGATGTCATTTTTGTTGATAAAGACGTTTTCGATAAGACGAAAACCATGGAAATGGCTGCCGAAATTGAACGTCTGAATAAAGAAATGATAGCAAGCGGGCGAAAGTATATTTTAATTGGTCCGGGCCGCTGGGGAACGCGCGACCGCTGGATAGGTATTCCGGTTAACTGGCCCCAGATTTCCAATGCCAAAGTTATTGTGGAAACCAGTTATGAAGATTATCCCCTCGATTCATCGTCGGGTTCTCATTTTTTCCATAATGTTACTTCCATGAACGTAGGCTATTTTTCTATTCAACCCGAACAGTCGGAAAGCTTTATTGCCTATGATGTGCTGAAAAGTCAGGCTTTGATCAACGGAACACAATACTTTAAACATGTTCGTTTCGAAAAGCCATTGACGGTTCGTATGGATGGACGCAAACGCATTTCGGTTATCACCTGGGAAAAATAGCAGGTAAAACCTGAAAACCATAAAACAGGCTTTCCGGATTTTAACTTCCGGAAAGCCTGCCGGGCGGAATGTTTGTCCTGTCCATATAGTTGCCCATATATAGGAGCTATCGAGCGTCAGCCATTTATCATCCAACAAAACAATTCTGTAAAGAGGACGGGATTCAAGTTAAACTGTACTGTGCTTAAGTTAAACTGTACTGTGCTTAAGTTAAACTATACTGTGCTTAAGTTAAACTATACTGTGCTTAAGTTAAACTGTGCTGTGCTTAAGTTAAACTATACTGTGGTTAAGTTAAACTGTACTGTGGTTAAGTTAAACTGTACTGCGCTTAAGTTAAACTGTACTGCGCTTAAGTTAAACTGTACTGTGGTTAAGTTAAACTGTACTGTGCTTAAGTTAAACTGTACTGTGGTTAAGTTAAACTGTCCGGTGGTTAAGTTAAACTTTACTGTGGTTAAGTTAAACTGTCCGGTGATGAAGTGATGGGGTGATGGAGTGATGAGGTGATGAGGTGATGAGGTGATGGGCGATTTAGCGACTTGGCGAGAGAGCGCGAGGCTTTATTTAGGATCTTAGCAAGTGGGCGAGAGGGCGAGAGGGCGACTTAGCGACTTAGTGACAGGGCGAATGGGAGAGTGGGTGACGGGGCAATTTAGCGAGAGGGCGACAGGGGCGAGAGGGCGACTTGGCGAAGGGGCGAGTGGGTGATAGGGTGAGTGGGCAACAGGGCGAGTGGGCGACAGGGGAGTTTCGTTATATGCACACTTCATTATATATTTGCCACACACAGTTTAGAAAATGATGTTAATTTGCGCTATATACAGGGTGTGCTGGGACATGAGCGTAGCAAAACCACTGAAATATACCCACATTACCACCAAAGGTTCCGATAAAATAAAAAATTCATTAGATAATTTAGATATTTAAATTTTATTATTTTTGTATTTAAAAATAAAAAAAAGGAATAATCAATTACGAAATAACTGCCATAATGGGGGTTATATATTCGTTATTACAAAAAGTTTGCAAAAAATAAAATCACCGTATGATGATCTTTTTTAATAGAATTAATTTACTTTTGTAAATAAAACCTGAATTTTTCAGGGTTATTTATTAAAAATAGATGTACATCCCTGAAAAATTCCGAGGTATAAACGAGTTATGCCCAATTGTAAAAAAAACGATGCACTAGGATGAAAATATGATGTCAAATGGAAATTTTAATGTTTTTTGGGGTTCACCTGATTCTTGGATACAAGAGAGATTTAATTATTCCTATGAAAAATTAGAAGTTGAATTAAAACTATTATTGCTCATATTTGACAAAATTATTTTATCTCCGGCTTTTCTTTTAGAATCACCAGAAACTAATATTTTACTGAGAAATAATATGCCACTTATTGAAAGTGGTATCGTTAGTTTTTCTTTTAGTAATATGAGTCATGGGTTTGTAGATTATTCAACCATAAAAAGAGAAGAAATAATTGATAAGGATTTTTATAAGAATAAAATAATTAACAAACATCTTCCAAATTATAATGACGCTGAATTAATTTCGAACTCTTTATTTTGGAATGATAAGGTGCAAAAGGTCAAGCGAAAAAGCGAACTTCCTTCAATAATTACTAATTCTTTACTAAATCAATTTCAATTTGATATTCCAAATAAAAACAATCCTTCTGGTTTTAAATCTTTATTGTCCATTGTTATTTCAAACTCAGATTATTATAAAAAATATGACTTTTATGAAGCATTAACAATATGGGAACCATCGCATTTCGATTCAATCTATGCTATTGATAAAGCTACTCTTTCATTTCTTTTAAGCAGTGCAAAAGCAACTGATTCATATGCAGCCTTGATATTTCCAAATTGTGCTTTACCTTCAAGTTATAGAGAATATGGCGTTATTGGCAATTTGCCTTATCTTTTTAAAATATTTACAAGCTTAATAGGTATTGACAAAAATGTTTTATTAAAGATTAATTCAAACCAGATAATTGAAATTAGAAACCTGCAAGCCTGGAAAGATTTTAGAGAAACTTATTTAACTTCAATTATAAAAATTGAAGAGTCACTTACACCCGATATAGTCTATCGTACATTAATTGCCACATTTAAAAAAGAAAGCATTCTAAAACTTCGAAATACTACCTCAAAAATACTAGATAACAATATAACAAATACAATACTTTCTGTAGGAGCCGGTATTGGTTCGGTTGTGCTTGGATTAGAACCAATAGCAGTACCAGTAGCCACAGCAGCTCCGACTTTTATTAATAAATTTCTTTCAAAGATAATAGCTAGTGGTGAAACCCAACCAATAACAAATCTTCGAAATACTATATCAAGTTTTGTGGAAGCAAATTGTAAGAAAGAAAATCAAATAACAGAACTAAAAAAAAGAATTGAGAACTTATGAATATTTTACTTTATGATGTTGGGTCAAATAGAAAAGAACTAAATGAACCATATGGTATAGAATCTATAGCAGGTAATGTTAAGCAAGAAATAAAAGACATAAATATTGATTTTAGATGGGAACTCATAGAACCATTTGATATGCATAATATTAGGAACGACTATGATATTATTGGAATCTCTGCAAAACTTGGAACATTAGATGTTTTAGAACAGCTATTATCCTTTTTTAGTGCTGAGATAAAATCACATCGTTTAATTGTAGGAGGACCTCTTTCAACTTTTGGTTATCGTGAGCTGCTTGAAAAATATGATGATTTAATTTGTGTTAGAGGCGAAGGTGAATCATCCTTTGTTGAGATTTGTAAAGCATATAAATCTGGGACTTGGAACACTGAAATTATTAATAAAATACCTAATATCGCATTTAAGCACCAAAAGGAGATTATTGAAACTCCTAGAAAGACAGAAGATTTATCAAAAATAAATCCACCATTTCGGCATTATCTAAATGATATTGTGAAATACAAAGGCATTGTAAGAATAGAAAATAGTCGAGGCTGTTCGTGGTCAATGTGTGATTTTTGCAGTGTCAGTGAACATTATGGGATAAAATGTTGGCGTCCTTTTCCTATTAGTTTTATTATTCAACAAATGAAAGAATTATCAGAGAAGGGCTGTCTCTCTCCATACTTTACTGATGAGGACTTCTTTGGAGGTGATTATGCTAGAGCGACTTCACTAGCTCAAGCCATAATTGACGAAAAAAGTAAAGGAAATATTCATTCAGCAATGAATTTCTTTTTTAGCGTTAGAATTAATGATGTTCTTGACAAAGAAGGCTTTGAGTCTATTAAAGTATGGAAAAAAGCTGGATTAAGAGAGCTGTTTGTTGGGTTAGAATCTGGTGTTCAAAAACAATTAAAACGTTATGGAAAACCTGCAACTCCAAATAGGAATGCAAAAGTTATTCAACTTCTTAAAGATTTAAATATCCAATTAGATATTGGCTATATTCTGTTTGACCCTGAAATGGATTTTGAAGAATTAGTTGAAAATATTCAATACATAAAGCAAGAGAAATTATCTCACCATGATTCTCGGTCACTAAAAAAAATTAGAGCTCAGCCTTTTACCAAAACTACAACCAGATATTTTGAGAAGGGTTTAATTGTTGGAGACCTAAACTTAAATCTTCTGTTTTATCCACTTTCATATAATGACAAAAAGGTTTTTCAAATAATGAATCTATTTGATGAATGGGAATCAAAATTATCAGATAAAGTATATTTATTACAGTCTGAAAGTAGAGGAGAAATAGAATCAGAGGATTATAGAATCTACTTAAAGGAAGAGCTATCAAATATTAGAGAATTAGATTATGAGGTACTATTAAGAATTCTTGATTACGAAATAGGCAAAGTTGATTTTTCGAACCTAATTCAATTTGAAGAAGAGATAATTAATCGAAAGAATAAACTTCTTGAAAATATTAAAACTAGAAACAACAGGGCATAACAATGTATAAAAATAATAGCCGATATAGTAGTAAATTCAAGGGTTGTAGCCCGCTTCAACTTTTGTGTAACTTGACAGGGATGAAGCCCGCAAACGGCTACTATTCTTATACTAAACGTTGTAGCCTATAATATAAAAACATGAAAAACAAAATTCTTCCGGCTGACCAGAAAATGTTTTTCTGCCCGGAACTACTCAATGGGGATAAAATAACAATGACATCCTTTTTTAACCGTAGTAGAAATATTACACAAACAAAAAATAACCTTATTCCCTTATAACCTTTAAAATAAGGTAATAAGGTTGTGGGTTGGGGCGGTTATTGTTTTTCTACTAAGGTTAAAGGATGAAAAATAAGGTTTTCCTTTGTTGTTTACCCGGCTGAACGGAAAATGTTTTTCCGCCGGAACAAAACAAAATTTGCAATTCCACACAATGAAAAACAGTAATTGATTATAAAATAGCGCCAATTAAATTTAAATTACAATGAGAAAATTTATTTTATTATGTCTATTAATCAATCTCCATTTAATTACTTATACCCAAGTTATTAAAGGAACAATTTTAGATAAGCAGACTAAAAAGCCAATTGAATATGCCTCTGTTTATTTTAGCGGAACGTTTGTAGGAACTACTTCAGATCAAAACGGTAAATTTGAGCTGGACGTTTCAAAAAATCCTTCCATGCCTTTAACAATAAGCTTTGTTGGATATTATTCTTATGTCCTTACTGATTTTTCGGCGGGTAAGCCCCTTTTTATTTATCTGACACCCAAGATAAATGAATTAAATGAAGTGGTAATTAGCGCGGAATCCCTTGCCCGGATAAGAAAAGAAAAATTAAAATTGTTTAAGAATGAATTCCTTGGATTGACTACCAATGCAAAGAATTGTGAAATTACCAATGAGGATGATATTAAATTTAACTATGGCAATGATGGCGATACCCTGAAAGCATTCGCCTCAAAACCAATCCTGATTAACAACAAGGCGTTAGGGTACAAAATAACATATTACCTGGATAAATTTGAGTATGATAAAAAAAGTAAAACCGTGATTTTTGTTGGGAATATTATCTTTACTGAGGATTTAACAGTTGATAAAACTCAAAAAAAGTTATACGAAAAGAAAAGAATAAACACCTTTCTTGGATCAAGGATGCATTTTTTCAGATCGCTTTGGTCAAATGAATTACAATCGAATAAATTCATTGTCAAAAATTCGAACGGCCAGATACTAAGCTATAAAAACATTGTAAATAAAGATTCGAGCAATAAAGCATTTCTTAATTTTACCGAAAATTTAATTATAGACTACTATTCAAATCTTAGCGCTTTAAATTTTCTTAAAAATGAGGTTTTCTTTGATAAAAATGGATATTTCGATCCGACAGGTATAAATTGGATTGGTGAAATGGCAAAACAACGTGTAGCGGACTTGCTGCCCTATGAATATACCTACGGAGAGGAGTCTCCGGTACTCGGGATTCCGGTTAGCAGGGATCATTTTATGGAACCTGTACATAAATAAGGGCTTATGATATTGCATTTAAACTGGCATATACAACTGGAAAAATTATAAATCCCGGCTGAGCGATTCCGGTACCCGGGATGCAATTTCGCACACTGAAAACGGTAACAGTAATAATTTGAAACAGAACTTTAAAAACATCTGGAATAATAAAAATTAACAGATCATGGTTTTAAATACACTTTTATTACTGGCAGCATCCTTTGGGATTTTCTGGACCATTAAAACGAAAAAGATATTTCCGGCTATCATAACCCTTGGAATGATTTTGGGTATATTGCTGACGCTGTTGCTGCCCGAAAACATAAAATACTTCGGGATTTATTTATATATGGGATTTGTGGCCTTATCGTTTCTTTATTGTCTGGTAGTAAAAGAAATGAAAACAGGGCCACGAATAGTAATCGGACTGATGTCTGCTCCGGTATTCGCTTATTGGCTATGGGTGCTGAATCATTGGCATGGAAACGAACTGTTAGCGCCAATATTTGTGCTTCTTGTAGCCTTAGCAGGTATTGTTGGTAAAGCAAAACTTAAAAATGAATTGGGTTTTCTGACAATACTTGCTGTAGATGCCATTGCAATTATAATTGAACGCCTGATGAATGTAATGTGAAGCTTGCCAATACGAGGCTTGCGTTAATGTCGTTGGCGCTTCGTGTTGCAGGAAAGATGTAATTTGAAGCGGCAATATTCGGGGACAAACTTCCGGGCGGAATTAGGGTTTGCTGAAGAAACCACGAAGTGGTTGAATATAAATAGCCCCGAATGCAATTCGGGGTAAAATGTTCTGCAAACGAGGAACCCCGACAGGGGTTCAACTTGGCTATCATTGAACCCTTTCAGGGTTTCTGAAAATAAAATTAACTCATACCCCGAATTGCATTCGGGGCTATTCAAATTAAATCCTTTCGGATTTTATAAATAACAAAGTATCCGGATAAAGTTTTACAAGTGCATAGATATTGTATAACGAATCCTGCTTTCCTTACATTTCTTTACTAAAAACAGTTGTTAGTTTGATAAAAAACATAATATTATGACTTTTTCAGCAAACCCGAATTACAACTTGAATATCCGGGATCGTTTGGCAGGGAATTAGCAACCTATTCCTGTAACGTTACGCATGCCATTCTGCAAGTGCGAACCGCTTCCTGTAACGTTACGCATGCCATTCTGCAAGTGCAAACCGGTTCCTGTAACGTTACGTATGCCATTCTGCAAGTGCAAACCGCTTCCTGTAATGTTACACATGCCATTCTGCAACTGCGAACGGTTCCTGTAACGTTACGTATGCCATTCTGCAAGTGCGAACCGTTTCCTGTAATGTTACACATGCCATTCTGCAAGTGCAAACCGGTTCCTGTAACGTTACGTATGCCATTCTGCAAGTGCGAACCGCTTCCTGTAACGTTACGCATGCCATTCTGCAACTGCAAACCGCTTCCTGTAATGTTACGCATGCCATGCAGCATTGTCAGATTGTATCTTAAACGCTGACAGGTACAGCGTACGCTGTCAGGTTTCTCAAAATGGCTATTGGCTGTTAGCTGTTGGCTAGCGCCAGTTGTTTGTTGATGGCTGTTAGTTGACAGCTAAGTTGGAGGCTTAGTCCTCCCGATCCTGAGTACTCAAGGGATTAGCCGTTGGCTCTTAGCCATTGGCCAACAGCTAACGGCTAAAAGCCAGAGTAAGAAACCAACTCATCCCCCCGGCCCCCCTTCTCTTGGAAAAAAGAGAAGAGGAAGCAGCCGGTGGATGATTGTTATGGATTCCTCCCTTCAGTCGGAATGACGACCACAAGATGGTGATAATAAAGGGAGTGTTGGAACTTAGTGTAACGTTGTGCTACCGTGTATGGCGGTTGGCGATTAGCCATTGGCCAACAGCTAACGGCTAAAAGCCAGAGAAAGGGCACCCTTCTCTTGGAAAAAAGAGAAGAGGGAGCGGAAGAAAGCAGCAAAAGTCCATAACGCTAATTTAATGGCAGAAAGCAGCAAGAGTCCCTCTCTTCCTTCCAAGAGAGGGATATAGGGTGAGTTTGTTGGAAAAAGTGAATGGCAGTTGGCCGTTTACCAACAGTCAATGGCTGGTTACGATTTTGCCTTCAGCCCGAGTTTTTCGCCTTCGGCAAGCATAAAGCGGAAGGCTTCGTCGTATTGATTGGGGATAATCCCGTCGAGGATGGCTTCACGGATGGCATTTTTGATGATGCCCACTTCGCGGCAGGGTTGCAATGCGAAGGTCTGCATGATGATTTCGCCGCTGACGGGAGGTTGCCAGTTGCGCAGGCGGTCTTTTTCTTCAATTTCTTTGAGTTTGGTTCGTACAATCTCAAAGTTTTTCATGTAGCGGCGCACCTTCTCGGGGTTTTTGGACGTGATGTCGGCTTCGCAAAGCATCATCAGGTCGTCAATGTCGTCGCCGGCTTCAAATAGTAGCCGTCGTACTGCCGAGTCGGTAACTTCATCTTCCGAAAGCACAATGGGGCGCAGATGTAGCAGCACAAGCTTCTGTACATATTTCATCTTTTCGTTAAGCGGCAGTTTCAGACTCTTAAAAACCGAAGGAATCATCTTCGAACCTTTGAATTCGTGCCCGTGGAAGGTCCAGCCTGTTTCCGGTTCAAAATGTTTGGTAAGCGGTTTGGCAATATCATGGAGCATAGCCGCCCAGCGGAGCCACAGGCTATCGCTGCCAGCCGAGATTTTATCCACCACTTCCAGCGTATGATAGAAGTTGTCCTTGTGTCCCTTGCCATCAATAAATTCGGCGCCTTTCAATGCAATAAACTGAGGAAAGATCAGGTTAAGCAAGCCGCATTGATCGAGTAGTTTTATTCCGGCAGATGGCGTTGAGGAAAGCAGAATCTTGTTGAATTCCTCGATGATGCGTTCCATGGAAACAATAGAGATGCGGTGTGCATTACGGGCGATAGCCGAAAAGGTATCGGGATAAATGGTGAAATCGAGTTGCGCGGCAAAACGAACGGCGCGCATCATCCGTAAAGGATCGTCGGAAAAGGTGATATCGGGATCGAGGGGGGTGCGGATAATCTTTTTTTCAATATCCGAAAGCCCGTCGAACGGATCCATTACCTCACCGTAATCTTCTTTCTGAAGGCTGATGGCAAGAGCATTAATGGTAAAATCGCGGCGGTTCTGATCGTCCTCCAGCGTACCGTTTTCAACCACCGGCTTACGCGAATCCCAGTTGTACGATTCCCTGCGTGCACCCACAAATTCAATCTGCCAGTCGCCATAATGAAGCATGGCTGTGCCGAAGTTCTTAAAGACATTTACCGAAGTCTTTTTCCCGATATTAGCAGCGGTTTTTTCGGCAATTTCGATGCCGTTGCCAAGCACAACGATGTCGATATCCTTGGATCCGCGTTTTAGGATAAGATCGCGTACAAAACCTCCAATGACGTAAGCAGGCATATTGGCTTCGGCAGCAATGCCGGAAACTAATCTGAAAATGGGATGGATAAGACGGTTTTTGAAATTCATCAGGTGGTTTTGTGAAAGCAATTAAAATCCTTTAAGACCCTTCAACCGTAAATCAATCTTAACCGAGTCGGGTTGGGCATAATTATAATTGTAAACGGCGCCTTCCCAGTCGCCATACATGGCGTTGGGCAAAACAATAAAACGGCGCCCGAATTCGTCCTGCATTTTATCCACCAGGTCCATACGTTCGCCGGATGATTTTTTTTCAAATACCTGGGCAAAATCATTCAGGTTGTCGCCGATAAGCAGTGCGATATGGTTATGTTCCAGAATTTGCTGGCGGCGTGGTTCTTTGGTGGATTCGCCGGTACTCACCATCAGGTGTTTTTCGTCGGCATAGGGAAACCCGGCATCGTTAAGGTTTTTCAGGGTAACTTCTTTTACGTCGTTGCTGCGGTTGGTGACATAATACACATCCACGCCGTTGGCTTTGGCATAGTTGAGAAAATCCACCGCGCCCGGGATGGCTTTTGCCCGTGCAGCCTTGCACCATTCCAGCCAAAAGTCGGGATACCTGACATTTTCTAAAGCACATTTTGCCTGGTACGGACTGTTGTCGAGCACCGTTTCGTCAATATCCACAACTATCGTCCGGTGCTGATTCACCGATTTATCGGCCAAATCTTTGTCGAGCATTACCTTGGCGATGTTAAAAGCCTGGTAAGCCAAAGCCTTCATTTCGCCCGAGCGTTGCTGATAAAGAACTCCCATCACGGTTTGCTGGTTGAGCATCAGCGCGCGGCACGAGCTATCCACTTCGCGGAGAATCTGAGTGGTTTGCACCACTCTGGTCTTGTCGTGATGTTTTACTTTATTTTTTTTGGTACAATCCGAAAAGGACAGAACCATCGCTATCATAAGCGAAAAGAGGATGATTTTACGAGTTGTTTGCATACCGGGTATTGTTTGAATCTGCAAAAGTACAAAAACGATTCGTTAATGTGTTAATGTGCTAATTTGTTAATATGCTAATGTGCAAATGCCGTGTAAAACGATTCAAAAGGTAGTGTCTAAAATGTGCTTAAGTTATGAGTGCCTAAAGTATTTAGCTGGGTAATCAAAAATTTCAACCTTGCTGCCTGAACGTAACATTGTCGTCGTTCCGGCTATTTTTATCTTTTTATTTTTTACTGATATTCCTTCCCCTTTGGGGAGGTTAGGAGGGGTAGATTATTAAAAAAAGCCGGTACCCTAAGGAACCGGCTTTTGGAAATAAATAGCTTAACGCTTATTTAGTGTAATCGAGTGATGCTAACCGTTGGTAGCTTTTGTAACGCCATTGAGCATTAACTTCGGCAGCTTTGAATAATTCACCGGCTTCGGCAGGGAATTGTTTTTTGAGCGAAGTATAGCGTACTTCCGAGTTGAGGAAATCCTGGAATTTATCCCATTGTGGTTCTTTGGAATCAATCTGGAATGGATTTTTGCCTTCGGCTTCCAGCAATGGATTGAAACGATATAAATGCCAGTAACCGCATTCAACGGCACGTTTGCCTTCTTCCTGCGATTTTCCCATGCCCGAACGCAATCCATGATTGATACATGGTGCATAGGCGATAATTAAGGAAGGTCCGGGATAAGCTTCGGCTTCTTTCAATGCCTTGAAATACTGGTTTTGGTTAGCTCCCATGTCAACCTGGGCAACATAAACGTAACCATAACTCATGGCCATCATGCCTAAATCTTTTTTACGAACCCGTTTGCCGGATGCAGCAAATTTAGCTACGGCAGCAATAGGTGTTGATTTTGAAGCCTGACCACCGGTATTGGAATATACTTCGGTATCGAGCACCAAAACATTAACATCTTCACCGGAAGCTAACACATGGTCTAATCCACCGTAACCGATATCATAAGCCCAGCCATCGCCACCGAAAATCCATTGCGATTTTTTAATCAGGTATTGTTTCAGGTCGAGAATTGCTTTGGCTACAGGGTTGGTTTCATTTTGGAGCGCTGCAACAACTTTGGCTGAAGCTATTTCGGAAGTTTCGGCATTGTTTTTACCAGCAAGCCATTCGTTGAAAGCTTCCTTGGTTTCGGCTTTAATATCGCTTTCCAGCGATTGTTTCATCAGGGTTTCGATACGCTGACGGGTATTTTTAACACCCATTGCCATACCTAAACCAAATTCTGCATTATCTTCAAATAATGAATTTCCCCATGATGGGCCTTTGCCGAATTTGTTGGTGCAATAAGGCATGGAAGGAGCGGAGCCGCCATAGATGGACGAACATCCGGTAGCATTGGCTACCATCATGCGATCACCAAACAATTGAGTGATTAACTTGATATAAGGAGTTTCACCGCAACCGGCGCAGGCGCCTGAGAATTCGAACAACGGTTGAGCAAACTGGCTGTTTTTAACCGAACCGTTTTTAGGAAGCAAGGTGTCTTTATATCCAACTTTGGTGGTCATGTATTCCCAGCGTTTGGTTTCTCCCATTTGTGTATCGAGAGGTTTCATTTCGAGCGCTTTTTTAGGAGCAGGACAAACATCGGCGCAGTTGCCGCAGCCTGTACAATCGAGAACACTCACCTGCATCCTGAACTGTAAACCTTCGAGCGTTTTGCCCTGGGCTTTTTTAGTTGTAGTACCTTCGGGTGCATTTTTCAATTCTTCTTCCGAAAGGAGGAATGGACGGATAACGGCGTGAGGACAAACATAAGAGCACTGGTTGCACTGGATACAGTTATCGGCTATCCATTCGGGAACGTTAACGGCAATACCGCGTTTTTCGTAGGCGCTGGTACCGGCAGGGAAAGTTCCGTCTTCGCGATCGAGGAAAGCGCTTACGGGCAGGTCATCACCTTTTTGTGCATTGATAGGTTCAACCACATTGCGGATAAAATCGGGAACGTTGTTCGGATGAGTGGCAGGTTTTACTACTATTTTTGCCCATTCGGCAGGAACTTCCACTTTTTCCACATCGCTTCCGCGGTCAACGGCGGCGTAGTTCATTTTTACAACGTCTTCGCCCTTGTTGCCATAGCTTTTGACAATAAATTTCTTCATTTGCTCTACGGCTTGTTCGTAAGGAATTACGCCTGAAACTTTGAAGAACGCGCTCTGCATGATGGTGTTGGTGCGACTTCCAAGGCCTAATTCTTCGGCTATTTTGGTAGCATCAATAATGTAGAAATTGATATTGTTTTCAGCAAGGTATTTTTTAACCTGGTCGGGCAGATGATTTTTTGTTTCTTCGGCGCTCCAGATGCTGTTTAGCAAAAATACTCCGTTTTTCTTCAATCCTTTGAGCATATCGTATTGATTGAGATAAGCCGGAACGTGGCATGCCACAAAATTTGGTGTATTCACCAAATAGGGCGAACGGATAGGAATATCACCAAAACGAAGGTGAGAAACGGTAATACCACCCGATTTCTTGGAATCGTAAGCAAAATAAGCCTGGCAATATTTGTCGGTGGTGTCGCCGATGATTTTAATGGAATTTTTGTTGGCGCCCACGGTACCGTCGGAACCTAAACCATAGAATTTGGCGGCGAAGTTTCCTTTGGGAGCTACATCAATTTCGGGACCCATAGGCAACGATTTGAACGTAACGTCGTCCACAATACCTACGGTGAACTGGTTTTTGGGTTCGGCTAATTTCAGATTGTCGAAAACGGCTAACATCTGAGCCGGGGTAGTATCTTTGGAACTTAAGCCATAACGTCCGCCAACGATAAGCGGAGCATTTTCCTTTCCGTAGAAAATTTCTTTAACATCAAGATATAAAGGATCGCCATTAGCGCCTGGTTCTTTGGTGCGGTCGAGAACGGAAATACGTTTTACCGATTTTGGTAATACATTAAGTAAATATTTGGCTGAGAACGGACGATAGAGATGAACGGAAATCAAACCGACTTTTTCACCTTTTTCAACGAGATAATCAATTACTTCTTTAATGGTTTCGGTAACGGAACCCATGGCGACGATGATGTTTTCGGCATCTTTGGCGCCATAATACGTAAAGGGGTGATATTCGCGTCCGGTGATGGTTTTCAGTTGTTGCATATAATCTTCAACCATGTCGGGAAGAACATCGTAAAAACGGTTAGCTGCTTCACGCGATTGGAAATAGATATCCGGGTTTTGTGCCGTACCTCTGGTAACGGGATGTTCCGGATTTAAAGCGCGGTCGCGGAAAGCCTGAACGGCGTTATAGTCTAAAAGTTTAGCCAGATCATCCATATCGGTAGCTTCCACTTTCTGAATTTCGTGGGAAGTACGGAATCCGTCGAAAAAGTGCATGAACGGAACCCTTGATTTGATGGCTGTAAGATGAGCAACGGCGGCTAAATCCATAATTTCCTGAACACTACCGGTAGCAAGCATAGCAAAACCAGTCTGGCGTGTGCTCATTACATCACTGTGGTCGCCAAAAATTGAAAGCGCCTGGGCAGCTAAACTGCGGGCCGACACATGAAAAACTCCCGGTAAAAGTTCACCGGCGATCTTATACATGTTCGGTATCATCAGCAATAAACCCTGGGAAGCGGTATAGGTTGTGGTTAAAGCGCCTGCCTGTAACGAACCGTGAACAGCGCCTGCTGCTCCACCTTCCGACTGCATTTCAACAACTTTAACTACATCTCCGAAAATATTTTTTCTGCCATGAGCTGCCCATTCATCAATGTATTCAGCCATAGTAGAGGAGGGGGTGATAGGATAAATTGCTGCAACTTCGCTAAACATGTAGGCGATGTGAGAAGCGGCATAGTTTCCGTCACAAGTGATAAATTTTTTCTTTTTTTCCATTTTTCTTTTTATTTAAACATCTTAATTTCAAGCAACTAATATAGTTTGCGAAAGGTTTTGCAAAAGTAATAAATTATTAATTAGCAACAGGTTTAAAATTTCTGTAAATTTTTTCCGGCAGATAACCTTTGATAATTTTGAGCTGAAGGTTTTATTCAATAAAAAAACCGTCTATAGATAAGGATAGACGGTTTTTATTTGTATTAGTTCTTTTATTTATTCGGCTGGAGCTACTTCGGGAGTTGTTGGCTCTTCCGTAGTTTCTGCTACTTCTTCTGCAGGAGTTTCTACAGTGGCTGCGGCTTTTTGTGCTTCGGCTTCAGCGGCTCTTTTTTTGGCAAGAGCTTCGGCTTTAGCTTCGTTAATCTTGATTTCGGCTTCGAGGCGTTTTTTCTTAGCTTCTTTCTTTGTTAACTCCACTTCTTTAGCTTTACTGATGATTTTAGCTTCTTTGGTTGTTTGCCATTCGTTAAACTTTACATCAGCCTGTTCCTGGCTAAGAGCGCCTTTTGCAACTCCTTTTTGTAAGTGCATTTTCATCAGTACGCCTTTGTAACGCAGGATAGCATTTACGGTATCCGAAGGTTGCGCTCCGTTGCGTAGCCATTCCATCGCTTTATCAAAATCTAAATTGATTTCTGCGGGTTTAGTTAATGGATTATAGGTGCCAATTCTCTCTACAAACTTTCCGTCCCGGGGTGCACGACCATCCGCAATTACTATATGGTAAAAAGGCATGCCTTTTTTGCCATATCTTTGTAATCTCATTCTTGCTGGCATTTTCTTAAGTGTTAATGATTAATATTTTTTAAAATTGAGCTTGCAAAAGTCCGAATAAAATTCCTAATATCAAAGCGTTTTTAAGAAATTTTGATCATGGGAATTTATTCCTGATAAAAAACAATGACCAAAGTTTAGCCTCTGAATCTTAGAATCATAAAATGATAACCGGATGTTTTAGAATATATATTATTGAAATTTAGGCAAATATCCAGTTATTATTTTTTATGAACAATAGAAAAAACCACTGGCTTTTTTTATAATTTTACCAAAAAAAATTCCAGAATCTTACTTCCTAAATTTTAAATAGATGTCCGATTTTACCCATTTACATGTTCATACCCAATATTCCATACTCGATGGGGCTGCCAGCATAGAAAAACTTATTGCCAAAGCTAAAAACTCCGGAATGGATGCACTTGCCATTACCGATCATGGCAATATGTATGGTGTGTTGAAATTTTTTAATGAAGCCACCAGTAAGGGTATAAAACCGATTATCGGATGTGAAATGTATGTGGCGGAGGAAAGCCGGATGAACAAACGGGGAAAACAGGATAGAAGCGGATTTCACCTGATTCTGCTTGCCAAAAACCTAGAAGGCTACCATAATCTTTCCCGGCTTTGCTCTAAGGGATTTCTCGAAGGGTTCTATTATACTCCGCGTATAGACAAAGAATTGCTTAGAAAATATCATGAAGGGCTGATTGCATCTTCGGCTTGTCTGGGTGGCGAAATTGCCCAGGCTATCCTTTATAAAGGGTTAGAAAAAGCTGAAGAAATTTTAAAAGAATATCTCGACATTTTTGGAGAAGATTTTTATCTCGAACTGATGGATCACGGTATTTCCGAACAGGCGGAGGTAAATAAAGAATTGCTCGAACTGGCAAAAAAATTCGGTGTAAAAGTCATAGCTACTAATGATGTTCATTTTGTAAATGCCGATGATTCGGATGCTCACAATATACTTATTTGCCTGAATACAAACCGGGAACTACAGGAAGATTCCGATATGAGCTATACGGGCCAGGAATTTTTGAAAACTCCTGAGGAAATGGCTGGCATTTTTTCGGCTTGTCCCGAAGCCATAAGCAATACCAGGGAAATAGTCAACAAGATTGAAGATTTTTCCATCCTTGCCAAAGATATTGTCATTCCTCATTTTCCATTACCTAAGGAATTTACAAGCGAAAACGAATATCTGCGCCATCTTGCTTATGATGGCGCTTACCGCTTATATCCCGATTTGAATGACGAAATAAAAGAACGGCTCGATTTTGAGCTAAGCGTGATCAAATCCATGGGATTTCCCGGCTATTTCCTTATTGTTCAGGATTTTATTAATGCAGCCCGCAAAATGGGTGTTACCGTGGGGCCTGGCAGAGGTTCGGCAGCAGGTTCTGTGGTTGCATATTGTACCGGTATTACCAATGTTGATCCTATCAAGTATGATTTACTCTTTGAGCGTTTTTTGAATCCGGAACGTATCAGTATGCCTGATATTGATGTGGATTTTGATGACGAAGGCAGGGGGAAAGTGTTGAAATATGTTGTGGAAAAATATGGAGAAGAAAGAGTTGCCCAGATTATAACTTTCGGAAGCATGGCGGCAAAAACGTCTATACGCGATGTTGCCCGTGTTTTAAAACTGCCGTTGCCGGAAGCCGATAAACTGGCAAAATTAATTCCTGAACGACCAGGAATAACTCTGGAACAAGCGTTTAATGAAGTCCCTGAATTAGCCGAAGAAAAAAATAAGGGCTCGGAATTGATTCAGAAAACTTTACGTTTTGCGCAAACACTCGAAGGTTCGGCTCGGCACACCGGTACCCATGCCTGCGGAGTTATTATCGGTCCGGAGGATCTGATTGATCATATTCCTTTGGCTACGGCTAAAGATTCGGAACTGATGGTTACCCAGTACGATGGAAAATTAGTCGAATCGGCAGGCATGCTGAAAATGGACTTTTTAGGTTTGGCTACGCTTTCCATCATCAAAGATGCCATCGAAAATATAGAAAAACGACACGGAATTAAAATTAATATTGATGAAATTCCGATGGATGATCAACAGACATTTGAACTTTACCAGCGTGGCGACACCATAGGTACGTTCCAGTTTGAATCGGAAGGCATGCGAATGTATCTCCGCGATTTAAAGCCTACTACCATCGAAGATCTTATTGCAATGAATGCGTTGTATCGCCCCGGTCCTATGGATAATATTCCTAATTTCATTAACCGCAAACATGGCCGGGATAAAATTGTGTATCCTCATTCTTCGCTGGAACATATTCTGGAGAAAACATACGGAATCATGGTTTACCAGGAGCAAATCATGCAGATATCTAAAACCATGGCCGGCTTTTCGGGCGGTAAAGCCGATGAACTTCGCAAAGCGATGGGTAAAAAGAAAATGGAACTCATCGAAAAACTGAGAGTTGAATTTATTGAAGGTTCCCAAAAGAATAATGTTGACGAAAAGGTTGCCGCCGATGTATATGATCAGATGGGCGAATTTGGTAAATACGGCTTTAATCGTTCACATGCAGCAGCTTATTCCATTATTGCTTATCAAACAGGTTATTTGAAAGCTCATTATCCCGCCGAATATATGGCTTCGGTGCTGACTCATAACCTTCGCAACATCGACAAGATTACTTTTTATATCGAAGAATGCAAACGGGCTGACTTGCTGGTTCTGGAACCGGATATCAACGAAAGCGGTTTTAATTTTATGGTAAACAAAAAAGGACAGATCCGTTTTGGAATGGCAGCCATTAAAGGCGTAGGTGAGCAGGCGGTAAATGCGATTATTGAAGAGCGCAACTTAAATGGCCCATTTGTTAGTATTTTTGATATGGCTCAACGAGTTAATCTACGTTCGGTGAACAAACGCTGTTTCGAAGCGTTAGCCATGGCGGGCGCTTTTGATGGTTTTGAAGGAACTCACCGCGCTCAGTATTTTTATAAGGAAAGTGAAGATGATTCACCTTTTATGGAAAAGATCATAAAATATGCTGCTAATTATCAAAGTAAATTAAATTCAACACAGCAATCGCTTTTTGGCGAAGCTTCTGTTAGCCAGGAAACCGAAATTCAACTGCCTGTTTGTGAGCCATGGTCTAAACTCAAACAACTGAAACTTGAAAAAGAAGTTACCGGTTTTTACATGTCGGGACATCCCCTCGATAGTTACCGAACAGAAATGGAATCTTTTTGTAATACTAATCTGGGCGATTTAAAAGGAGATCTCCGGCAATTGATGAATCATAACCTGATTTTTGCCGGCATCGTAAGTTCCGATTCACATAAAATGACCAAAACCGGTAAACCTTTCGGAAGCTTTACGCTCGAAGATTTCAATGACTCTTTTTCATTCAACTTGTTTTCGGAAGATTATCTGAAAATGAAACATTTCCTGACGGAAGGTGCTCTTTTGATGGTAAATGCCAAGGTGCAAAGCCGGTATAGCGCTTCCGATCAGTTGGAAATTAAAATTACGAACATCACCCTTTTGCCGGATGCCTTAGAAAAACTTGTACAGACGATTACCGTTTTTATCCCTCTGGAAGTTATTTCTTCTACTTTAATTGATGAATTATGCCGGATGATAAAAACCAATAATAAAGGAAAATGCAAAATTAAATTTCAGGTTATGGATACCAGCGAAAACCTTTCCATTGAGCTTCCAAGTCATAAGTTTATGGTCAGCAATCCCGGAATGGTCCATGCTCTTCAATCATATAATAAATTAAAATTCAAGCTAAATTAACGTTTTTCCTTAGGTTATACTTTTGGAATAATAATTTTTTTTAGCTGTTTTAAAAAAAATTCTACTTTTGGAAAATGATTAAAAGTTAAGAAAATCATAAATATTAATATTATGGCAATAGAATTAAACGATTCAAATTTTGATGAACTAGTTGTTAAATCCGATAAACCCGTTATTGTTGATTTATGGGCAGAATGGTGTGGTCCATGTCGTATGGTAGGCCCCATAGTTGAAGAAATTGCCCGCGAATACGAAGGAAAAGCGGTGATTGGTAAATTGGATGTTGATAATAATCCTTCCGTAACTGCCCGTTTTGGCGTAAGAAATATACCAACGATTCTGTTTTTTAAAAATGGTCAGATCGTTGATAAACAAGTTGGAGCTGTTCCAAAGTCGGTTATAATAGGTAAGCTCGAAAAACTTTTTTAATCCGTTAGGGTTTATTATCCGATAGTTTGCTTTGCTCCGGGTTGTAAGGGTTTTAATTTTATGCCCGGGAGCAGAAGGTTTATATCCAAGGAACAATTAATACAACTTTTTTGTGGACAATACGATAAACCAGGACAGGCTTCAGCAGTTTCATTCTCTGGATTTGTTAGCCCGTCAGGTTGTGGAAGGATTTATTACCGGATTACACAAGAGTCCGTTTCATGGTTTTTCGGTCGAATTTGCCGAACACCGGCTATATAATACTGGCGAATCTGTAAAACATGTTGACTGGAAGCTTTATGGCCGGACGGATAAATTGTTTGTAAAAAGGTATGAGGAAGAAACCAATCTTCGTTGTCAGATTATTATCGACAATTCCTCTTCCATGTATTTTCCTGTAAAGGATAAGCTATCCATAGATAATCCTAATAAGATTATTTTTTCCGTGTATGCTGCGGCTGTGATAATGTATATGCTTCGTAAGCAACGCGATGCGGTTGGGCTGAGTATTTTTTCCGACAAGATAGAAGAGCACATCCAGGCAAAATCAAGCCTGGTACATCACCGGTTTTTATATACCTATCTCGAAAAAATGCTTACGCCTTTGCCTGTGGAAACGAAAAAAAGCACTTTTGCCACCCAGGCTTTGCATCAGATAGCCGAAGCCATCCATCAGCGTTCGCTGGTTGTCATCTTCAGCGATATGATGGAAAGCCAGACCAATACCGAAGAATTATTTTCGGCCTTGCAGCATTTGCGCCATAATAAACACGAGGTTATTTTGTTTCATGTAAACGATAAACAAAAAGAACAGGATTTTATCTACGATAACCGCCCCTATAAATTTGTGGATATGGAAAGTGGCGAAGAGATGAAAGTGAACCCCAATGAAGTAAAGAATCAATATATTAAAGCGATTAAAGAATTTAGAAAAGAATTGGAACTTCGATGTGGAAGCTACCATATTGATTTTGTGGAAGCAGACATCAATTCCGGCTTCAACCAGGTGCTTTTACCTTATTTTTTAAAACGGAAAAAGTTGCATTAGTTTTTATTTCTGAAATCTATTCCAATTAATTTCAAAAGATGAAAAAAGAAAAAATTTTAATCTATCTATCAATTATTTGTATACTTACGCTTGTAAATACAGAAAATTTGTTTGCCCAAAAGCAGGCAGAACTTGATTTTGAAAAAGCAAAAGCTGAACTTCCGATATATTATAATTTCATTAAAAGTCTGAAAACCGAAGGATATACTTTCTGGGATTTTAAAACCTATTGGGATGCCGACAAAACTAAATTACCGGATAAGCTGATTGTTATCCGGCATGATGTCCACCTGAGAGATATCAGGTTTTCGTACGATACGTATCTTATTGAAAAGAAATTGCTTGGCGATAACGTAGCAACCTATTTTGTGATGCTCGATTTTCCTGATGAAGAAAAAGATGCCGGAATCCAAAAAGAATATCTTTCACTTATTCATTTTTTGAAAGACAAAAAAGTGGATGTCCAACCGCACATTTCTCCAAACGATCTGTACCACAAAAGTGTAACTACCTGGTGGAAAAACAAACCCAAAGAGGAATTGATTAAATTGGCAAACGCTAATTATATAACAGACCATAGGGAAAATGATATTAAAATTTCGGTAAGGACGGATGAAAAAGACGTTTTTAATCTTAAAGAGATGAATGACAGTATTATCGTTTTGCTGAAAGAATATAACAAGAAATGGAAGCTGAAAACCGGTCTAACCGCAAAATATTATGCGGCACATGGCAGCAAACTTCCTTTCAACCTTACGCTTTTCAACAATGCGTTTATTCTCGATCAGGAGGAACTGTTGAAAAGTAAAGTGTATGAATTTGATACGTATAACACTCAAATTTGTAATTATTTAATTTATTTAAGCGATAATTCTGGACCCGATTGGATTGAAGCTCCGGATAAAATTCTCCCGGGCAGGTACCAATTTCTTAGCCATCCTTTTGTCTGGTACGATCCTTCTGTTGTACGCCCGGGGAGGCCTCCACAGTATCCTAAACAAATTCAATAATTTGGTAAGCAAACAATAGGGTTTGTAGCTTCATTTTTTTTACTTTTGTTTAATGAATTCTCAACAAGTGGATGCCGGCGAATTTATCGCCAGATCGCTGATAATGCCAGTTATTGATGTTCGGTCGCCTGCCGAATACCGTCAGGGACATGTACCGGGGGCATATAATATTCCCTTGTTTGATGATGAAGAACGTAAAAAGGTAGGTATACGCTACAATAAATCCGGTCGCAACGATTCGGTTCTCCTGGGTTTGGAATTGATTGGTGGAAAGTTGGCTGATTATGTAAAACAATTGCACCAGATTACAAATCAAAAGGAAATACTTGTTCATTGCTGGCGGGGCGGAATGCGAAGTGAAAGTATGGCATGGCTTTTCCGCCTGGCCGGATATAAAGTCAATATCCTAACCGGAGGTTATCGGGCATACCGGAAAAAAGTCAGGGAAGGATTTGAAAATGAATCCAAAATAATAGTGATAGGAGGGATGACTGGAAGCGGTAAGACCAGCCTGTTGACTATTTTAGCTGAAAAAGGCATGCAGGTGCTCGATCTGGAAGGCATAGCCCACCATAAAGGTTCGGTATTTGGTGCTTTGGGTCAGCAGGATCAGCCAACCAACGAACAATTTGAAAATGATTTGTTTTCAGTATGGAATCAATTTGATTCCGGCAAGATCATTCTGACGGAAGACGAAAGCTTTTCCATTGGCAGCGTTACCATTCCACAGCCATTGTTTGATAAAATGCAAAATAGTCCTCTGATCAAAATTGAAATGTCCCGCCATGAAAGAATTCGCAGGCTCGTAGAGGAATATTCGAAATTTGACGTCGGTTTATTGAAAGATGCGTTGCTGAAAATAAAACAACGCTTAGGCGGACAAAACATTAAATCTGCCTTTGAAGCCCTGGATAAAAAAGATTTTGAAACCGTTGCCGGAATTTCCCTTGATTATTATGATAAAACATATCTTTTCAGCATTTCCAAACGGCGAAATCAAAACATAGTAACATTACCTTTTGATAAAGACGATCCGGCGGCCAATGCCATCAGATTGATGAATTTAATAATTGAATAAAACGCTATTTCCAAAACTCATGACTCCCATTTATTTAGATTATAATGCCACCACGCCTATTGCCGGAGAAGTTGCCCAGGCAATGAAACCATACCTTGAAGAATATTTTGGTAATCCGTCGAGCCTGCATTCCTTTGGCGCCAAAGCGCGACTTGCCGTGGAAAATGCACGTTGCCAGGTGGCTGCTTTGCTGAACTGTCATCCCGATGAAATCATCTTTACCAGCGGAGGCTCCGAATCCAATAATTTTGCCATCAAAGGAGCGGCATGGGCTTATCGCCATAAAGGCAATCATATCATAACCTCGGCGGTAGAACATCCGGCTGTGCTCGAAGTTTGTAAGTTTCTTCAAAAACAAGGTTTTCAGTTAACTATACTTCCTGTGGATGAATTTGGTATGGTGGATGTACTTTCGGTTGAAAAGGCCATCACACCACAGACTATATTGCTGAGCATCATGCACGCCAACAACGAAGTGGGAACTATCCAGCCTATCGAAGCTATTTCGGAAATCGCACGCCGGCATGGCATTCTTTTTCATTCCGATGCAGCTCAGTCGGTGGGAAAGATACCCGTTGATGTACAAGCCCTGAATGTTGATCTGCTTTCGGTGGCCGGACATAAACTTTATGCTCCCAAAGGAGTTGGCGCTTTATTTATCCGCCGGGGAATCCAGCTCGAAAAGTTGATTCATGGAGCCAATCATGAACAGAATCTTCGCGCAGGAACCGAAAATGTTGCGGAAATTGTAGGCTTAGGTAAAGCCTGCGAAATTGCCATGCGTGATTTGGAAAATAACAGCGTTCACTTCTGCCGGATGCGCGACAGGCTTTACCGGGGAATAAAGAACAGGGTAGGATCGGTCCGCTTAAACGGTCATCCTGAAATGCGTTTACCCAATACGCTTAGCCTCAGCTTTCCTTCCATGGAAGCTAATACATTATTATCCGAACTTACAGATATAGCCGCTTCTGCAGGAGCCGCCTGTCATTCGGAAGATGTGAGCGTTTCGTCGGTGCTTCAGGCGATGAAAATACCGATAGAATATGCTATGGGAACCATTCGCTTTTCCACCGGAAGGATGACAACGGAAACGAAAATTGATACTGCTGTGGAAATGATAACCAAAACTGTGGAGCGACTGATGCCTTCTTTATCCGAAAAGGATAATAGCGGTATGACTTCGTGCGAAAATGTTAAGCTTACCCAGTTTACGCATGGTTTGGGTTGTGGTTGCAAATTAGGCAAAAAAGAATTGGAAAAAATATTGATTCAGCTTCCCCAGGCAAACCATCCGGATGTTCTGGTCAACGCTTCCACTTCTGATGATGCTGCCGTTTACCGGATAACCAATGAAGTGGCGATAGTTCAGACTGTTGATTTTTTTACGCCGCTTGTGGACGATGCCTATCATTTTGGCGCTATTGCCGCCGCCAATGCGCTGAGCGATATTTATGCTATGGGAGCCCGTCCGCTATTTGCCCTTAACATTGCCTGTTTCCCATCCAAGCGTCTGCCGTTGGAAATTTTGCAGCAAATATTAAAAGGTGCCGGCGATAAAGCTGCTGAAGCAGGAATAGGGATTCTGGGAGGTCATACTATTGAAGACAATGAGCCTAAATTCGGCATGGTCGTTACCGGCAGCATCAATCCCGAAAAAATACTTACCAATTCCAATGCGAGGGTAGGGGATTTACTGATTCTTACCAAGCCTATCGGAACCGGTATCATTGCCACGGCTACCAAACATGGTTTGGCTTCCGCAGATATTACCGGGCGAGCCATCGGAATTATGTCGGAACTCAACAAAAATGCTGCAGAGGTTATGGCTCAATTTCAGGTAAATGCCTGTACCGATATTTCCGGATTTGGTTTACTGGGGCATCTGCTCGAAATGACCCGTGCAAGCGAAACCGATGCTGAATTAGATCTTAATGCTGTTCCTTTTATAAAAGGTGTGGAAGCGCTTGTCGTAAATCAGAGCGTCAGCGGGGGAACGCTAAGCAACAAGGAATATGTTACTCCTTTTGTGGAATGGGATTCTGTGCCGGAGATCACCCGCATTTTGCTTTGCGATGCCCAGACTTCGGGCGGATTACTTATTTCGATACCCGAAGCCCAGGCCGAAAACTTATTGAAAAACCTGCATGACAAAGGAATTACCCAGGCTGCAATTATAGGTAAGATTTTCAGAAAAGGCAATGGAGCAATCAAGCTCTCATTGAAATAATTGTTCGTATCAATAAAAAACAGTAATTTTGCAAGCTTAAATTTCGAAAGTTAAGTTATTATTAATTATCTAAAAATAAAAGATTTACTCCTAAATCCATTTATCTTTACCTAAAAACACACGGATGAAAATTACTCAGGAAAGTACCGGCGAACAGACGGCTGTCATAAAAGTAGAAATAGAACTTGAAGATTATCAGGAAAAAGTTAGCAAATCGCTGAAAGATTTACAACATAAAGCAAATATTCCGGGTTTCAGACCGGGGCATGTACCTTTTGGAATGATAAATAAAATGTACGGACCCAATGTTAAATTTGAGGAAATCAATAAAACACTCAGTGAAGGCCTGGACGAATATATTAAATCAAACAATATTGAATTGCTTGGTCATCCGTTAGTGAACAAGGAAAAGACCAAGGAGATGGATAATGAAAGTCAGACCAATTTTGAATTTTTCTTTGATCTGGGATTTGCTCCGAAGTTTGAACTGAAGGTTGATAAAGACATAGCCGTTGATTATTTCGATATAGTTGTCGGCGATAAAGAAGTAAACGATTACATTACAGGTCTGCGACGCCGTCATGGAGCCTTGATTGAGGTTGATTTAACGGAAGAAGAAGATGCGGTAAAAGGCGCTTTCGTTCAGTTGGATGAAAACGGCGCTGAAAAAGCTGACGGTATCAAATCGGAAAATTCTATTATGGTTAGCGTGATTAATGATGAAGCCATCCGCAATCAGTTTATCGGGAAGAAACCAGGCGATAAAATCGTTTTCAATCCTGCCAAAGCATTTGAAAAACCGGGCGATATAGCCATGTTTTTAAATATTAAGAAAGAAGAAGCTGCAACGCTCGATTCCAACGTCGAATTCACCATCGAAAAAATCAGTCGTCTCCAGTTAGCCGAATTGAATCAGGAATTCTTTGCAAAAGTATTTCCCAACCAAAACATCGAAACTGAAGAGCAGATGAAAGAATTGGTAAAAGTTGGCATGCAGCAATCCATGACCAATGAAAGCGAATCTTCTTTTATGAATGCTGCCATGGATGCCATCATCAAAGCTCATAACCTGACTTTACCCGATGACTTTACCAAACGCTGGTTGCTCGAGAATGGTGAAGATAAAATTACACCCGAACAACTCGAAGTTCAATATCCGAGTTATGCCGACAGTTTCCGGTGGAGACTGATTGAAGGTAAAATTTTAAAACAGAATAATATTGAAGTTACCGACGACGATATCCGCAATCATGTAAAAAGTTGGTTTACCAGCCCTAACGCCGAAACACCAAGTCCTGAACAGGAAGAAACGTTGAACAAAATTGTGGATTCGATGTTAACCAATGCAGAGGAAGTGAAACGTATTAACGACCAACTGTATGATGAACGCCTCAAAGCCTATTTCAGGGAGAATATAACCGTAAATCATCAGCAGGTTTCTTATGCCGAATTCATCGCCAAAGCTTACGAACACCGTCATTAATCAAAACTTATTGCCATGAACGAATTCAGAAAATACGCCGTTAAGCATATGGGCATCAACAGCCTTACGCTCGATAAATACGCCTCAGCCTATGGGAGCTATATTTCGCCTACCATTATTGAGGAACGCCAGTTGAACATAGCCACGATGGACGTTTTCTCGCGTTTGATGATGGATCGCATCATCTTTCTGGGAGTACCCATTGATGATTACGTAGCCAACATCATCCAGGCTCAGTTGCTTTTTCTCGAATCGGTGGATTCCAAAAAGGATATCCAGATTTATTTGAATACTCCGGGCGGTTCGGTGTATGCCGGATTGGGTATTTACGATACCATGCAGTACATTGCTCCTGATATTGCAACCATCTGCACCGGTATGGCCGCTTCCATGGGAGCCATCCTGCTTTGTGCGGGAACCAAGCCTAAACGTACGGCGCTGAAACACTCCCGTATTCTTATTCATCAGCCGATGGGCGGAGCCGAAGGTCCGGCATCCGACATCGAAATTACCGCAAGGGAAATTCAGAAACTTAAAAAAGAACTTTACGAAATCATAGCCAAACATGCCGGTCAAACCTATGAAAAAATCTGGGAAGATGCCGACCGCGACTATTGGATGACTTCTCAGGAAGCCAAGGACTATGGTATGATAGATGAAATACTTGAAAGAAAATAATACAATGGCTAAAGACACCGAAAAATGCTCGTTTTGCGGCAGGGACCAGAAACAGGTCAACATGCTGATTGCCGGTCTGAGTGGACACATCTGTGATTATTGTGTTGCCCAGGCACAGGAAATCATCAACGAGGAAGCCGTCATGACTAAGTCGTCGCATCTTTCGGATTTTGATCTCCGCAAGCCGATAGAGATAAAAAATTACCTCGATCAGTACGTTATCGGACAGGATGAGGCAAAAAGGGTGCTTTCGGTTGCCGTGTATAATCATTATAAACGCATCAGCCAGCCGATGGCCAAGGACAAGAAAGATGATGTGGAGATTGAAAAATCGAACATTATTCTCGTTGGCGAAACAGGAACGGGTAAAACGCTTTTAGCCCGTACCATTGCCCGGATGTTGCAGGTACCATTTGCCATTGCCGATGCTACCGTTTTGACGGAAGCCGGATATGTGGGCGAAGATGTGGAAAGTATCCTTTCGCGCTTGCTTCAGGCTGCCAATTTCGACCTGGCTGCTGCCGAAAGAGGCATTGTTTTCATTGATGAAATTGATAAGATTGCCCGCAAAAGCGACAATCCTTCCATTACCCGCGATGTGTCGGGCGAAGGTGTTCAGCAGGCATTGCTTAAATTGCTCGAAGGAGCCATCGTAAGCGTTCCTCCGCAAGGCGGACGCAAACATCCCGAACAAAAAATGATACAGGTGAATACACAGAACATCCTGTTTATTTCCGGCGGAGCTTTCGACGGAATTGATAAAAAAATAGCTTCGCGTATGCGTGCCCATGTTATCGGTTATTCCACCAATAAGGAAAAACATGAAATTGACATGGACAACCTGTTGCAGTATATCGCACCACAGGATCTAAAAAGCTTCGGACTGATACCCGAAATCGTGGGTCGTTTCCCGGTGATTTCTTACCTCAGCCCGTTAAATCATTCTACCCTGCGCCGTATTCTCACCGAACCTAAGAATGCCCTGATCAAACAGTTCACCAAACTGTTCGAGATGGATAAAATCAAACTTACTATCGATGAGAAAGCGCTCGATTTTATCGTTGAAAAGGCGATAGAATTCAAACTTGGTGCACGTGGCTTGCGGTCGATGCTCGAAGCCATACTCACCGATGCCATGTTCGATTTACCTTCCGATACCAAGGTAAAAGAACTTCATGTTACGAAAACCTATGCCAAAGATAAACTTGCAAAGTCGAATGTTGCAAGGCTGAAAGTTGCTTAAATTGTGGCATGTTTGTTGATTTATACAAAATCATCACTGCCTATGAAAAAGATACTAATCATATTATCCCTGTTGGCTGTTTTTGCAAGCAGTAACTTGTTTCCGCAGCAGGCCGACTTTATTAGTCCGCTCAAACCCAAGAAGCTTTACCGCGTTGCTGCTGTTATTATCAATGGCGATACTGTTCCCTATATCGGGCTGCCCGAAGTGGAAATCTTTGGCAAAGGCGATCCGACCAAGCTCCAGCGGTTTAAACGATTGGTGTATAACGTTAAAAAAGTATACCCCTATGCGCGGCTTGCAGGCATCAAATTCAACGAGTACAACACCCTGATGGTGAAAACCAGTTCCGATAAAGAAAAGAAACGCCTGATGCGGAAGGCTGAAATGGAGCTTAAGGCGCAGTTTGGTCCCGAACTGGAACGCCTCACCTTTACCCAGGGACATATTTTGCTTAAACTGGTCGACCGGCAAACCCGTAATTGCACCTACGACATCGTCAAGGAATTCCGGGGGCGTTTTATGGCTTTCTTCTGGCAGGGTATCGGCAGGTTGTTTGGCTACAACCTTAAGGATCGCTACGATCCCCAGGGCGCCGACAGCGATATTGAATATATCGTAAAGGCAATCGAGGCAGGCAGCATTTAATAGTTGTTGGTTGATGGCTATTTGTTTTTGGTTTTAAACTACTAATAGTTTCTGGCAGCGTACGAAGTACCTGTCGGCATTTATTAGATAAACAAACTTTCAGAAAGAAATTTCAAATTAGCCGATTGCAGATTTCAGATTGGGGAGTTCAATCATAAAATCACCGATTTTATCATTCCAAGGGGGTATTGTAACATTAAAATTGACGATTTTGTCATTCCAAAGGGGTATTGCAACATTAAATTCGATGATTTTATTATTCCAAAAGGATATTGCAACGTTAAAATTACTGATTTTATCATTATAAGGGGGTATTGTAACGTTAAAATCGACGATTTTATCTTTCAAATTGGGGGCTTCAATAACGAAACCGACGATTTTATCATTCCAAGGGGGTAATCTGATTCCTGATCGTTGATTGGCGATATCTGACAGTATACACAGTACCTCGTATCAGTCTTCAATACCCGTAAGGTAGGGGTTGAATTGTTTTTCGTTGCCGATGGTGGTGGCGGGTCCGTGGCCCGGGTAGATGCGGTAATCGTCGGGCAGGGTCAGCAGCTTGGTTTCTATGCTTTGAATCAGCTTTTCGTAATTTCCTGTCGGGAAGTCGGTACGCCCGATACTTCCATTGAACAACACATCGCCGACGATGGCGAACTTTTGAGGATGATTAATAAAACAAATGCTTCCGTCGGCATGACCGGGAGTGTCAACTATCTCAAGTTGCGAATGGCCGAAGTTAACCACATCGCCCTGACGGATAAAATGGGTTGGCAGGCTTTGGTTATTGAATTTAAAGCCAAAGACAGAAGCAAATTCAGGTGCAGCTTTCAGAAGCATCAACCCGTCGGGATGAACCTCGGGTTCGATACCGTATTTTGCGGTAATGAAAGCATTGCCCAGCACGTGGTCGATGTGCAGATGCGTGTTGAGAAGTTTTACAGGAGTTATTTTTTCCGATTCAATAAATTGGCTTATTTCACGTTTTTCTTCTTCCTGGTAACAAGCCGCGTCAATGATAACCGCATGGAGTGTTTCGTCGTAAAGTAAATACGTATTGGTTTGAAAAGAGTTGAAAACAAATATTTTGATAGTTATCATCAGGTTCGGTTTACAAAGGTTGTACCATGAAGCAAAAGTAACAAAAATTGAATTGATTATTCCGGTTCAGTATGTATAGAAAAATTAGTGTAATTTAGCCCTTTCATTCCAAAGGAATGCACATGCAACAACCCAAAACATTTAACGGTATAGTTTACAAAACTTTTGTTGTTTTGGCAGTAGTATTGCTCTTGGCGCCTGTAACCGCGCGTAGCCAGTTTTATAACGGTTCGCAGTTGACTTTTGGGCGTAGCCGGGTGCAGTACAAGGATTTCTTCTGGACATTTTACCGTTTCGATCGTTTCGATACCTATTTTTATTTAAATGGCCGGGAGCTTGCCATTTATACGGCCCGTTATACCAAATCCTATCTTCCGGAAATTGAAAAACGCCTCGAAGCCCATCTCGATGACAAGATAGAGTTTGTTATTTACAATTCCCTTACCGATTTAAAACAAACCAACATCGGCGCTATCACCAATCAGCAATACAATACCGGTGGCATTACCCATATTGTGGGGAAGAAAGTGTTTCTGTATTTCGACGGCGACCATGCCAATTTCGAGAAACAGATCCGTGCAGGCATCATCCGGATTTTGCTCGAAAATATTATTTACGGCGGCACCCTTGGTTCTCAGGCTAAGAATTCAACGCTGATGAGCCTTCCCGACTGGTACATGAACGGGCTGATTTCATATTTGTCCGATGATTGGAATACCGATATTGATAACCATGTTCGCGACGGATTTCTGTCGGGAAATTACAAACGGTTTAATCAACTCACAGGGAGCGATGCCGTTTATGCCGGTCATTCTATCTGGAAATTCATTGCCGAACGTTACAGCCCCACCATGATTCCAAATGTGATTTATATGGCTAAGGTGAGCAAAAATGTAGACGGCGGATTCAGCTATGCGTTGGGGATAAGTTTAAAAGAATTAATCAAGGACTGGAAGGCTTATTATGAAAGCAAGTATGCCGGATTAAAAGTCAAAAACACTATGCCCGATGCCAAACCATTGATTAAAAAAAGAGATTTTTCAAAAGTTTACAGCCGTTTAAAAGTCAGTCCCGATGGCCGGTATGCCGCATACACTACCAACGAATTGGGCGAAACAAAAATATGGCTATACAACCTGTCCACCGGCAAGAAGAAAAAAATCTTTAAAGCCGGCTATGCCCTCGACGAAAAGGTGGATTATTCCTATCCACTGCTTGCCTGGCATCCCACAGGTCTTATGCTTGCTATCATCCTGGAAAAGAAGGGTCAGACCCAGCTTTATTTTTACACGCTCGAAAATCATAAGTTTACCCGTCAAACCATTTTCAGTTTCGACAAAGTGCTTGATTTCTCCTATTCAAGCGATGGAAAAATGTTTGTGATGTCGGCAGTGCAACACGGGCAATCCGATATCTTTATCTATACCATTGCATCAAATTCGTATGAGCAGCTTACCAAGGATATTTATGATGATTTGTATCCCCGTTTTATCAACAACTCTTCCGAAATCATCTTTAGTTCCAACCGCAACAACGATACTCTTGCTGCCGTGGAAAAGGATGTAAATACCGGATTATCGCCCAACCACGATCTGTTTCTTTATCCGTATGCCTCGCATTCGGGAATTTTACGTCGCATCACCCAAAGCCCTTTATCCGACGAAACTCAGGCTATGGAATATTCGCCGGGCTATTTTACCTACCTGAGCGATCAGAACGGCGTCGTTAACCGCTATCTTGCCCGTTTCGACAGTGCCATAACCTATGTGGATACCACTACGCATTACCGCTATTTCACCGAATCGTTTCCCGTTACGGATTATGCCCGCAATATTCTCGATCAGGATGTAAGCCCCGCTTCCGGGAAAATTTCGGAAGTTATCCTATCCAACAGGCAATACAAGCTTTACGTTTCCGATAAATTACTTCCCGAAAACCTGACACCGCTTCAGCCTGCAAAAACGCCCTATGTCGAAAGTCTGGAAAAAGAAACAATAAAGAAAGCTGAAGAAAAAGTTGAAATTCAAAAGAAAAAAATATCCGAAAAGCGGAAACGTTTTGTGAATGTCTATCAAAAAGATTTATCGCCCGAACCTGATTTGAATAATCAAAAATCCGGTGAAGATCTGCTTAAAGATACGGTTCATTATAAAAAACAAAATTTTATAGAAATAAACCGTCAGGCAAACGGGAATCTAAAGCAGGATGCCGGACAAACGGTTTATCCGACAATTCCCCTGCGCAAACCTGCGATACATGTGCCCCCTGCCGATACCTTTATCCTTCCGGTACAGCGAAACTATAATGTGGAATATACAATAAATCAGATGGTAAGCCAGATTGATTTTTCCTATTTAAATGCAACCTATCAAACGTTTACCGGAGGCGGTTCGCCCATTTATCTCAATCCCGGAACCAGCGCCCTGATCAATTTTGGGGTAACCGATTTACTGGAAGATTACCGGATTACCGGTGGTGTCCGTTTAAACACCAACCTTGTCAACAACGAATACCTGATAAGCATCTGCAATAACCGGAAGCGGCTCGACAAAGAACTGATACTTCACCGCCAGAGCGTGGACGAATCTGCTGATTATTCCGATATACGGCATTATACCCACGAAGCATTCTACATTCTTACCTATCCGCTGAACCAGGTGGCCAGCATTAAAGGGACACTGATTTACCGTAACGAGCAGGCAGTTTATCTTTCTACCGATTATTATAACCTTCGTAATGCTACAATAATCCAGAACTGGGGAGGACTAAAGTTTGAATGGATTTATGATGCTACCCGCGATATGGGACTGAACCTTTATTATGGTACGCGCTATAAGATATTTGGCGAGTATTACCAGTTGGTTGATAAAAAACAGAAAAACATGGTAGTGCTTGGGCTGGATTACCGTACCTACAAAAAGGTTCATCGCACATTGATCTGGGCAACCCGTTTTGCGGCCAGCACTTCGTTGGGCAACAGTAAACTGATTTATTACATGGGCGGCGTTGATAACTGGCTTTTCCCCAAGTTTATGCAGGAAACGCCCATTGATTATTCGCAGGGTTATACCTATCAAACTTTGGCAACGAATATGCGGGGTTTCAACCAAAATATACGCAATGGAAACAGCTTTGCTTTGATTAGCAGCGAACTTCGTTTCCCCGTTTTTCGGTATTTTTTCAACCGCCCGCTCAAATTTTCCTTCCTGAACAATTTTCAGGTTGTTGGTTTTACAGATATCGGAACAGCCTGGACTGGGTTGACACCCTGGTCGGGTGATAATTTTTTATATACTAAAATTATAAAAAACAGTCCTTTGCTTATAAATGTAAAACTTCAGAAGGAACCTATCGTCGGTTCTTACGGTGCCGGACTCAGAGGCACCCTGTTTGGGTATTTTGTCAGGGCTGATTATGCGTGGGGCGTAGAAGACGGACAACCTAACAAAGGAATATTTTACCTTTCGTTGGGCCTCGATTTTTGATGAACAATAACAATTGTTTATCACTTTACGAACCTTATAAACCTTTCAACTTTATAAACTTTACAAACCTTATAAACCTTAAATATACTTCTTAGAAAATGACATCTATTCCCGTATCCATTTCCGATTTTATTCACAAGCATCATATTTTTACTCTGGCAACAAGCAGCAATAATCAACCATATACCTGCACCTGCTTTTATGTTTATCTCGACGATTTAAACCTATTTGTTTTTACATCCGACAGAACTACCAGACACATCGCAGAAGCGGAAATCCAACCCCGGGTGGCGGGCGCCATTGCCCTTGAAACTTCCATTATCGGAAAAATTCAAGGCATACAGTTTACCGGTTTAATACGCAAACTCGAAAATGATGAATTGAAAATTGCAGAAAATGCGTACATTAGAAAGTTTCCGGTGGCAATACTTAAAGAAACTACGCTATGGGGTATTGAACCGGACTTCATTAAAATGACTCATAACCGTCTGGGTTTTGGAAAAAAATTAATATGGAATAAAACCGAGTAGCATAATAAAAAACTTATTATTCTATTGCCTTTTAATATTCAGTTGCTTATCTCCGCGTGTTCATATTTTGTTAATAAATCCTTTTGGTAAAACTTGCCGGCGGATGTACCTTGCTTTATCGTTTTTTTTGGCAAGAAAATTCTTTAGTATATTTATAAACAAATTATTATAAAAATCTTCATTGGAATGCATTTCCGGTGCTGATTTGGAAAATCATGGATACGAATCTGTTCAGCGAAATAGAAAAACAACCGGAAACAGGGAAAAGCAATCCTTTTTACGAACAGGTATTGGCAAAACGAACCAGACCGGATTTTGCTGTTTCGGAAGTTGAACATATACAAGACGAAAATAACAAAAAGTTTCAAAACAATAAGATGAAAGAAAATTTAGTGAGTTACCCTCATGAAGAAGTATTAAAAAAAGCTACCGAATATTTTAAAGGCGATGCCCTGGCTGCCAACGTATGGATGAATAAATACGCATTAAAAAACAGCGAAGGACAAATATTTGAACTCACTCCCGACGATATGCACCATCGTTTAGCCCGCGAAATTTTCCGGATCGAAAAAAAATATGCGAATCCGTTAAGCGAAGACGAAATATATCGGTTGTTTAAGGATTTCAAATACATTATTCCTCAGGGCAGCCCAATGGCTGGCATAGGGAATGATTTCCAGGTTTCATCGTTATCAAATTGTTTTGTCATTGGTAATGAGTCAGATTCCTATGGAGGGATCATGAAAGTTGACCAGGAACAGGTTCAACTGATGAAACGCCGTGGCGGAGTTGGGCACGATTTGTCGCATATTCGTCCCGGAGGAAGTCCGGTAAAAAATACAGCCTTAACTTCAACGGGGATTGTTCCTTTTATGGAACGCTATTCCAATTCCACCCGCGAAGTAGCTCAGGATGGCCGGCGTGGAGCGCTTATGCTCAGCATTTCCATACGCCATCCCGATGCCGAAAACTTTATTGATGCCAAATTGGAACAGGGAAAAGTTACCGGAGCCAACGTCTCCGTTAAGCTTGACGATGAATTTATGAAAGCGGTGTTGTCCAATACACCTTATATCCAAAAATATCCCATAAATTCCGATAATCCAAGTGTAAAACAGGAAATTAATGCGAAGATACTATGGGATAAAATTATCCATAATGCCTGGAAATCGGCTGAACCCGGTATTTTATTCTGGGATACCATTCTCCGCGAATCGGTTCCCGATTGCTATGCTGATCTTGGTTTTAAAACCGTGAGTACCAATCCGTGCGGTGAAATACCTTTGTGCACTTACGACAGTTGCCGGCTTCTTGCGTTAAACCTTTACAGCTATGTGGATAACCCCTTTACTGCCGAAGCCAGTTTTAATTCCGAACTGTTTACCAAACATGCCCATTATGCTTTACGCATCATGGACGATATTATTGATCTGGAAATAGAAAAGATAGAGCGGATACTCGAAAAAATAGCACTCGATCCCGAAGATGATGAAACTAAACGCATTGAACGTAAAATGTGGGAGAATATACGGAAAAAAACCACTCAGGGACGCCGTACAGGCATAGGCATCACCGCCGAAGGCGATATGCTGGCTTCCCTTAGCTGCCGTTATGGAACCACTACCGCTACCGAATTTTCGGTAGAAGTTCATAAACTTCTTGCCATCGAAGTTTACCGGGCATCGGTGGATTTGGCTCGCGAAAGGGGTGCTTTCCCTATTTTTGATATAGCCCGCGAACATAAAAATCCGTTTATCCGTCGTATCAAAGAAGCAGCTCCTCAGGTTTATGAAAATATGATGCGTTACGGCCGACGTAACATCGCCATGCTCACCATAGCTCCGACGGGCAGCGTAAGCATCTGCACTCAAACTACTTCAGGCATAGAACCTGTATTTAAAATTAGCTATAAACGACGCCGTAAAGTAAATCCGAACGACAAAAGCAGCAAAGTCACTTTTGTGGATGAAATGGGTGACACGTGGGAAGAATACAACGTTTTTCATCCTAAGTTTATGGAATGGCTGAGAATAAATGGCTACGATGTAGAAAAGATAAAAGACTATTCCGACGAAGAGCTGGAACCAATCATCCTCAAGTCACCTTATTATAAAGCTACATCCAATGATATTGATTGGGTAAGCAAGGTGAGGATGCAGGGCGCCATTCAGAAATGGGTTGATCATTCCATCAGTGTTACCGTTAATTTACCCAAAGAAGCTACCGAGGAATTGGTTAGCGAAGTATATAAAACTGCCTGGGAAAGTGGCTGCAAAGGAATGACTATTTATCGGGATGGTTCCCGGTCGGGAGTGCTGGTAAGCAACGATAAAAAGCCAACCGAAGACATTCATGTGTTTAAAGAAACCAAAGCTCCGCCTCGCCCCAAGAAGTTGGAAGCCGAAATTGTCCGCTTTCAAAACGACTATGTGAAATGGATAGCCGTGGTAGGTCTGCTCGATGGGAAGCCTTACGAGATTTTTACCGGGAAAGCCGAAGGTTTTTTCCTCCCGCCCACAGTTACCAAAGGTTGGGTAATAAAGGTGAAAACTTCCGAAACCGAACACGCACGCTATGATTTCCAGTTTGAAGACAAAGATGGTTATAAAGTTACCATTGAAGCCCTTTCGCGTACGTTCGATCAGACTTACTGGAACTATGCCAAGCTTTTTTCGGGCATACTCCGTCATGGGATGCCACTTCCGATTGTTGTTGATTTGATTACCAATCTTAACCTTGATTCCGAAACTATCAATACCTGGAAAAACGGAGTGGTTCGTGCCCTGAAAAAATTTATACCCGACGGAACAGTTGCTGCCGGAAGTACTTGCCCCGAATGTGGCGAAAAAGGCGGACTAACTTATAAAGAAGGTTGCCTGAGCTGCCAGCATTGCGGGTATTCAAAATGCGGATAAAATAGACGGATAATGAGGTTTTATTATCTTTGCCTTTCAAATTCTTTATTTTGAAAACAAAAATCCTCATTATCCGTTTCAGTTCTATTGGCGATATCGTACTTACAACTCCGATAATCCGTTGCCTGAAGCAACAATTGCCCGGAGCTGAAATTCATTATCTGACAAAAAAACAATTTGTACCTGTTATTCAGGCTAATCCGTATATTCATAAGATTCATGTGCTTGATAAAAGCCTGAAATCACTTATTCCTGAGCTTGTTTCCGAAAAATTTGATCATATTGTTGATCTGCATAAAAATCTTCGTTCGGCTTACGTGATTCTGCATCTCAGGAGGCCTTTTTCCAACTTCAGTAAATTAAACATCCGTAAATTATTGCTTACGCGATTTAAAATTAACTGTTTGCCGCCCATTCATATTGTTGACCGGTATTTCCGGGCGGTTAATTGCCTTGGCGTGAAAAACGACGGCAGGGGATTGGATTATTTTATTCCCGAAAAGGAAGAGGTGCTCATGACGTCATTGCCGCTAACTTACCAAAAAGGGTTTATCGGACTGGTGATAGGAGGGAAGCATGCTACCAAGCAAATGCCGGATGATAAGATTATTTCCGTTTGCCAAAAAATTAACCGTCCGCTTATCATTTTAGGTGGCAAGGAAGATTTTCCGGTAGGCGAAAAAGTGAAAGCGACTGTCGGAGACCTGATTTTTAATGCCTGTGGAAAATTCTCCATCAATCAATCGGCTTCCATCGTAAAACAGGCGGAACGGATTATAACCCATGATACCGGACTGATGCACATTGCCGCCGCTTTTGGCAAGGAAATCGTTTCCATCTGGGGCAATACCGTTCCTGAATTTGGCATGTATCCGTATATGCCGCTAACCCCCGAAAAGTCAACTATTGTTGAAGTGAAAAACCTTGCCTGCCGTCCATGCAGTAAAATTGGTTATGAAAGTTGCCCAAAGAAGCATTTCAATTGTATGCGTCTGATTGATGAAGAATTGATTTGCAGCTAATTTTCTGAAAGTAAATTCGGGCCACCATGCGTACTCTTTCTGATCAAAAACAGTATACCATTCCGGTTTTTATACCACAGCTTGCCTGTCCTCACCAATGTGTGTTCTGTAACCAGCGTAAGATTTCGGGTACGATGAAATCGCCTTCAATGGAGGAAGTTCAGAATATCATTGATAATCATCTTCGTACTTTTCCCGACAAGGAAAAGCATGTAGAAATCGGATTTTTCGGAGGCAGTTTTACCGGAATACCTTTTGACAGGCAGGAAAGTTACCTTCGGATAGCAAACAGCTATTTCAAAGAAGGAAAAGTGCAGGGTATACGTTTATCCACTCGTCCCGATTATATTGATTTAAAAGTACTTTCGTTATTGAAAGCGCATCATGTTACGACCATAGAATTGGGTGCCCAGTCGCTGGATGAGGAAGTTTTACGCCTGTCGGGCAGGGGACATACGGTGAAAGATGTGGAAAATGCTTCAGCCATGATAAAGAACGAAGGTTTTGAACTTGGTTTGCAGATGATGATCGGACTCCCGGGCGATACCGTCGAAAAATCCGTGGCCACAGCCCAACGAATTGTTGAACTGGGAGCCGGTAATACCCGGATTTATCCCACGCTGGTGATACGCGAAACGGATTTGGAAAGGCTATATCTTGAAAACAAGTACATTCCGCTGACATTGCCGCAAGCCGTTGATAATGTAAAACAACTTATTCCGGTGTTTGAATCGGGCAATGTTCAGATAATCCGGATTGGACTTCATCCTTCCGAAGGATTGCTCAATGGGAATGATATGCTTGCCGGTCCTTTTCATGTTTCGTTCAGGGAATTGGTAATGACTGAAATATGGAACGATATTCAGCAGCAATTGATAATAAATGCCGGGAAGGAAAAAAATATCGTAATTCATGTTTCTCCGCCTGAACTCAACGTTGCCATCGGTTATGGAGGCAAAAACCGTAAAATGCTTCAAAAACACTACCGGAATGTAAAATATACTCCGGATTCGTCACTAAATGCAAGAAACTATTATGTTGATTATTGTTGATAATAAAATCCCGGAAACAGCCCGTGTCCGCCTTTCAGCGTTTGGCGAAGTCATCGGGTTGGCAACTTCAGGAATTACCTATGATACCATTTCGGGTCATCCCGACATTTTTTTCTGTCAGTACCCGGGTGGAATTATTGTAGCACCTAATTTGCCGGCAGAATATTTTGAAATTTTTGACAAGCACAATATTCCTCATATTATAGGTATAAATCCGGTTGGAAAAATTTATCCTGAAAGCGCCGTTTACAATGCCGTGGTTACCGATACCTATTATATACATTACACCGGCATCAGCGATGACGCGGTAAGAGAAGTTAGCCGGGATCGAATGCTTGTTCCGGTGCGCCAGGGCTATTGTCGTTGCAATCTGCTTCCGTTGCGGGATAATCATTTTATTACTTCCGACATTGGCATTCATAAAATGTTGACGGATCAAAAAATCGATGCTTTGTATGTCTCGCCCAAAGCCATTATTCTTGAAGATTTCCCGCATGGTTTCTTTGGAGGCGCCTGTGGCGTTTATGGCAACCGGGTTTTTATTTGCGGCAGCCTGAACTGTTTTCCTGATGGAGAAAAGGTGAAAATGTATTTGCGGAAGCTTGACTATGAAATAATAGAATTATGCGATGACAGATTAACCGATGTGGGAAGCATTCTTTTTGTTCAATAACCATAAGGGTAAACAACAACCTTTTTAAAATAATTTGCTTGTAAGTGTCTTATGTTTACTTTTGCAAAAAATATTTAATATCCGATAAAAGAAAAGAGACAATGAAAGAATCAACAACAGAAAACACTCCAAAATACAAAGTTGCCGACATTTCGCTGGCAGAATGGGGCCGCAAAGAAATAGAAATTGCCGAAAAGGAAATGCCGGGGCTGATGGCTATCCGCCGGAAATATTCCTCAGAAAAACCTTTGAAAGGCGTTCGTATTACCGGCTCATTGCACATGACCATACAAACGGCTGTGTTAATCGAAACCCTTACAGAATTAGGCGCCGATGTTCGCTGGGCAAGTTGCAACATTTTTTCGACACAAGATCACGCAGCAGCAGCCATTGCCGAACGCGGAGTTCCGGTATTTGCCTGGAAAGGCGAATCGCTCGAAGACTATTGGTGGTGCACCAATCAGGCGCTGACTTTTCCCGGAGGAAAAGGTCCGATGTTGATTGTTGACGATGGAGGTGATGCCACTTTATTAATTCATAAAGGGTATGCTGCCGAATTGGATTCTTCCATTCTCGATGCAAAACCTTCGAGCCACGAAGAAGCGGTAATTTATAATACTTTGAAAGCAATCTTAAAATCCGATCCCGACAAATGGCACCGTACGGTAGCCGAATGGAAAGGCGTATCGGAAGAAACAACCACCGGAGTCCACCGTTTATATCAAATGATGGAAAGAGGCGAATTATTGGTTCCGGCTATTAATGTTAACGATTCGGTTACCAAATCGAAATTCGATAATCTTTATGGTTGCCGCGAATCGCTTGCCGACGGCATAAAACGGGCTACCGATGTTATGATAGCCGGAAAAGTCGTGGTTGTTTTGGGGTATGGTGATGTTGGAAAAGGCTGTGCCAAATCCATGCGTTCCTATGGCGCAAGAGTCATTGTTACCGAAATTGATCCCATTTGTGCTTTACAGGCTGCCATGGAAGGTTTTGAAGTGGCTCGGATTGAAGATACCCTGGCAGAAGGCAACATTTATGTAACGTGTACCGGCAATCTCGATGTTATTTCCATCGAACACATGGCAAAAATGAATGATCAGGCAATTGTTTGCAACATTGGCCATTTTGACAATGAAATTCAGGTGGATAATCTGAACAACTATCCGGGAATCAAAAAGATAGAAATTAAACCGCAGGTGGATAAATACATTTTTCCCGACGGTCATGCCATTTTCCTCCTTGCCGAAGGACGATTGGTAAACTTAGGTTGTGCTACAGGTCATCCTTCGTTTGTAATGAGTAATTCGTTTACCAACCAAACACTTGCTCAGCTTGAATTATGGAAAAATAATTATAAAATAGGCGTTTATCGTCTTCCAAAACACCTGGACGAAGAAGTTGCCCGCCTGCACCTTGAGCAAATTGGCGTAAAGCTGACCACATTAACAAAACAACAGGCAAATTATATTGGTGTTCCCGTGGAAGGCCCTTACAAAGCCGACCACTACAGGTATTAATATTTTAATAATTAAGGATTTGATAAATATTCCATCCTGAGCAATCGGGATGGAATGTTTAGTTATAAACACGAACGGTTGTCCCGTCAAAGCTCGTACGGTATTGTTTTAAAGGCAAATGTGCCGGTCCTTTGACAACTGAACCGTCCGACAGTGAATAAACAGAACCACAACTCTTGTCGATTACCAGGCCATCCCAACCGGCATATGTTTCTACAATAGCTTTTGGTTTTTCTGGATCATACGGGCAGGTTCGTTCAAAAGCCATGAATTCATCGGGCATGTAATGATAGACAACAATACCCCGGCTTGGCGAATTGGCAGTATAAAATTCGTAACCACCAGTGGTAATTAAACGGTAATTGCTTGGTAATTCGAGGTTGATACTAAAGTTAACATAAGCATAAGGAATATTAGAGTAGGCATTGTTTTTGGAACAACCCGAATTATTTATTAACAATCCAAAAAATAAGGCAGTGATTAAAAGGTTTTTAAGATTAAACATAAAATCTGTTTTCAATAAAACGATATTTTAAAGATTATATTTTCGTTGAAATTAAAAAGTTTTTATATTTGCCGCCAGAATAGCATCCTTATTCCTTTTTCATTACGAAACTATTTAGGCGCTGAGAAGCAAATTTTTACATGCTTATAAAATAAAGTTGCCTTGGCGGTTAGTTTTAGATGAAAAAGTATTAAAAATGAATTGATTAATAAAAATTGTTAAAATTTCACAAAAACATAATTAACTGATGGTTAAACTAATATAAATTAAAATTCACATAAATAATAAATTAAATTTGGATACTAAATATTTTTCTTTTTACCTTTACAAACTTTTTAAACAATCATTGTATATATAACATAAATTTATATGGTATGTTAAAAAAACTACTTTTTACAGTTGGATTTGTATGTGTTGCCAGCTTTATGGTGTTTTCACAATCGGGAACCCTCAAAGGAAAGATTAGTGATAAAAGCACAAAAGAACCCATTCCATTTGCCAACATTATTATTGCCTTGGGTGGAACCCAGGTAGGTGGGGCAACATCAGATTTTGATGGAAATTTTACTATTAAACCCATTCCTCCTGGAAAATATGACGTAAAAGCAACTTACGTTGGATACAAAGGCGTATTAATGAAAGGGTTATTTATTAATTCTGATAAGATTACATTTCAAGACCTTGAAATGGAGCCCACCTCAACTACCTTAAGCGAGGTAGAAGTTGTGGACTACAAAGTACCTCTTATTAGTAAGGACCAAACTTCAAGTGGTGGCACGGTTACCTCTGAAGAAATCTCAAAGATGCCTAACCGTTCGGCGAGCTCTGTTGCAAGTACCGTTGGTGGGGTTTTCTCAGCCGATGGTGAAAGGGGAAGTGTTCGTGGACAGCGTTCCGAAGGTACTGTAATGTATATTGATGGTATTAAAGTGAGAGGTTCGACGAACCTGCCACAGTCATCTATCGATCAGATATCTGTTATATTGGGTGGTGTACCCGCTCAATATGGTGATGCTACAGGTGGTATTATTAATGTAACAACCAAGGGACCATCAAGAACTTTTGGCGCAGGTGTTGACTTTGAAACCTCACAATTCCTTGATAATTATGGTCATAATCGTATTGGGTTGAACATGAATGGTCCTTTAATTAAAAAAGGAAAAGGTGATAACGCTACCGCTTTGTTAGGTTACTTCTTTGCTGGTGAATATAACTTTGAAAAAGACGGAAATCCTTCGGGTATCGGAATCTGGAAAGTAAAAAATAGCAAATTAGCGGAACTAAAAGCGACTCCTCTTCGTTTGGGAAATAACGGAAGCACGAGTATGACTGCCGAATATTTACGTAAAACCGATTTGGAACATGTTAAAACTACTCAAAATACCAACAGTACCGATATTAGCCTTTCGGGTAAATTGGATGTAAAAACAGGTCCGAATATCAATCTGTCCTTTGGGGGATCGTTTGTTTATGACGATGCCAAAAGGTTTAGTTTAGCCAATTCATTGTTAAACTGGGAAAACAATTATCAAGTTTTGGAAAATACCTGGAGGGTTTATGGTAAGTTTACTCAACGTTTTCCCGCGGACAAAGACAGCAAATCACTGATAAAAAATGTATATTATACTGTGCAGGCGGATTATACTCATGATCATATAACTTATCAGGATTCCAGGTTTAAAGATAATTTTTTTAAGTATGGTTATATAGGAAAATTCGAGAGATCACGCATTCGTTCTTACGAAATGGGATATGACACTATTGCCAAAAAGACGGCTTGGAAACAAAATAACTGGAAGGATACCTTAATTACCTTTACACGTTCGGAAACCAATCCGGTACTTGCCAATTACACCGAACAGTATTTTGCTCTCCGGAATAATGAAGTAACTAAATTTCAGGATATAAGCAATGTTCAGGGTGGGTTACTTAATGGTGATTCTCCTTTAGCTGTCTATGGTATCTTTGCCAATGTAGGTGCTTTACAGATAAACCCAGCTTATCAATTAGCCGATAACTCGCAGTTGGGTATAAGTATTAACGGTTCTGCCGATATTGGTAATCATGCTATTCAATTTGGATTACAATATGAACAACGTGCTGACAGAGGGTATAGTGTTGATGCTCAGGGTTTATGGGAACTTATGCGAGGCTATACCAATGCTCATATCGAACAGCTCGATTTTTCAAAGCCTTATTTAGTATATAATAATGGCATATATGCTTATAACGAAGAAAACCCAAACAATGGTATTTTCCTCGACACTATACAATATGATCAGATTTATGATGCCGGTTCCCAACGTACGTTTGATAAAAATTTGCGCAAAGCCCTTGGCGGCCCTGGCGGATTAGCCGTAAACGGAACAGATTATATTGATATTGATTCGTATGATTTGAATAATAATACCATTAATTATTACGATAAAAATGGCATATTGCATAAAAATGTACCGTTAAACGAACCTCTGAATATTAAAATGTTCTCAGCTGATGAGCTATTAAATAAAGGAAGTGGTAATTCTGCTGTAGGTTATTACGGGTATGATTATAAAGGTAATAGACTGACCAGTAAACCAAGTTTTGAAGATTTCTTTACCAAGACAGACGAAAATGGTAATTTAACCAGACCTATGGGAGCTTTTGAACCTATTTATATGGCAGGATACGTTCAGGATGTATTTGCTTTCAAAGATTTAATTTTTAATGTTGGTGTACGTGTTGACCGTTTTGATGCCAATCAGATGGTTTTAAAAGATCCATATTTATTATACGATGCCCATTCGGTAAAAGAAAATGAAGTTCAGAAACTGGCTAAGGAAATGCCGAATTATACGATACCAAGTAACATGAAAGATAATTACGTGGTGTATGTAGATAAGGTTAACCAACCCACCAAGATTGTGGGCTTCCGTAGCAATGACGTATGGTACAATGCTTCGGGTATTGAAGTAACCGACCCTGAAAAGTCGTTGAATGTGGGTAATGGCGTTTCACCATTTTTAGCTCATCCCGAAGATTTGACATTAAAATCAAAAGTGTTTAAGGATTATCAGCCACAAACCAACTTTTTGCCGCGTATTTCGTTTTCATTTCCTATTTCCGATGAGGCTTTGTTTTTTGCCCATTATGATGTGCTGACGCAACGCCCTACGCAGAGTTTGAGAATGGATCCGACAGATTATTATTTTCTGCCCGTCAGAAGTAATCCAACGATAAACAATCCGAATTTAAAATCAGAAAAAACCATTGATTATGAATTGGGATTCCAACAAAAATTAAACAATACATCTTCTCTTATTTTATCAACTTACTATCGTGAAGTTCGCGACCAGATTCAGAGTTTCCGTTATACCGCTGCTTATCCCAAGACATATTATTCATACAATAACATTGACTTTGGTACCATAAAAGGTTTGACTGTAACTTATGATTTACGCCGCACAAACAATGCCCGTGTACGTGCAAGCTACACATTACAGTTTGCCAATGGAACAGGTTCCGATGCCGAAACCTCAAAGGCGCTTATCACATCAGGCCAGCCAAATTTACGTAACCTTATTCCACTTAATTTCGACCGTCGTCACGCTATTAATTTATTGATCGATTATCGTTATGACGAAGGTAAGAATTATAACGGCCCAACGATCAAGCGGAAAATAAAAGGTACCGACAAATATGAAAATGTGCAGTTGCTGAAAAATACCGGACTTAGTTTAACCATTAATGGTGGTTCGGGAACCCCTTATACCAAATATCAAAAAGCCGGTATAAATGGAAATGGTAAAAATATATCAGGAAACATCAACGGTTCCCGTTTACCATGGCAGTTCAGAATGGAAGCACGCCTTGACCGTGATATATATTTCGGTAAAAACACATTTGTAAACGTTTATTTGCAAGTGCTTAATGTGTTAGATGCAAGAAATGTTATGAATGTATACGGTGCCACAGGTAATGCTGATGATGATGGTTATTTGTCTTCCGCCGAATATCAGGCAGAAATCAGCCAGCAATTAGATCCGCAATCATACAGGGAATTATATCAGGTATATATTAACAAACCTGGCAACTATAGTTCTCCGCGAATGATCAGATTAGGACTTTCACTTAATTTTTAATCTTAAAATAATTAAATTATTTTTATTTCAATATTTTTTAAAATGTTGATTTACTGATAAAATATAAATTAGACATATATTCCAATAAAAAATAGTCAATATGAAAAATATTTTTCGCTTAATATTAATCTTTGTTTGTTGTATTTTTCTTTCAGAATATAGCAAAGCTGATAAATGTCGTTGGCTTAAGGTGAAGAGTACTGAAAACATCAAATCATCCGCCGCAGGTTGTTTGCCAGGTGCTGGTTTTAAGTATTTGGACATAAACAACGTAAGATGTAGGATAAATACCGGTGGAGATATGTTTTGGGATTTTGAGGTGTCTCAGTATGAAATACCCAACGGCTCAAAAAAGACATCCATTTATGCTTCCGCCCTTTGGATCGGAGGAATGGACGTCAACAACCAGTTGAAATTATCTGCACAGCGCTTTCGTCAGGTAGGTGTGGATTACTGGCCCGGACCATTAACTATTGATGGTACTGCTGCCGTAAGTGAAGCTACCTGTTCAAAATATGATAAACATTTTCCGATAACAAGAGCAGAAGTTAATGATTTTCTTGCTTGGTGGAACAATAGAGATGCTTATCCCGATTATGCTATTCCCCAATCTATCAAAGATTGGCCCGGTAATGGCGATCCAAGCGCTAACCAAAGTTATTATCTTGCTCCGTTTTATGATCGTGATGCCGATGGGTTCTACAATCCTGACAATGGTGATTATCCTTATTATGATGTTGACAATTCATTATGTCCACGGAACAGGGAAAATTGGTATAAACCAGCAAGAAGAACGCATACTATACTTGATCCTGAACCATCTGTTCCGGTTCCTGACAGCTACGATAGCGATGGCGCATGGAATCAGGGAGGTTCAGAAGTAGACACTATGGGTGTACTTGCCGATCAGGTAATAAAAGGCGACCAGACATTATGGTGGGTTTTTAATGATAAAGGTAATATACATACCGAATCCAAAGGTGCTGCTATTGGCTTGGAAATACGTGCTCAGGCCTTTGCCTTTTCAACCAATGATGAAGTTAATAACATGACTTTTTACAGTTATGAAATTATTAATCGCTCTACCTATACCTTAACTCAAACTTATTTTAGTCAGTGGTTAGACCCTGATTTAGGGTATTCAAAAGATGATTATGTGGGTTGTGATGTAAACAGGGGTTTAGGTTATTGCTACAATGGACGTCCTAAAGATGGAAATGGTGAATACTTTGCATATGGCGATCAACCCCCTGCCGTAGGTGTTGACTTTTTCCAGGGACCTTATATGGATCCTGATTATAATTCCGATGGAACACCCCGTGATAACCCAAAATTTACCAATGATTGCTCTATCTTAAACAGCCAGTATACCAGTGACCAATATGCTATAAACGGAGTTAACTTCGGAGACAGTATCCCAAATAACGAACGTTTTGGTATGCGTCGTTTCGTATATTATAACAATAGTAGTGGTTACAATGGTGAGCCTGATAAAGCTATGGATTATTATAATTATTTAAGAGGTATTTGGCAAAATGGCGCTAAAATGCTTTATGGTGGCGATGCTTTAACCACTGGTTATGGTCCGGAATGCGATTTTATGTTCCCGGGTGATAGCGATCCCTGTAACTGGGGTACTAAGGGATTACTTCCTAATGGTGAAAAATACTGGACTGAAGAAACAGCAGGTAATCAACCTGAAGACCGTCGTTTTATGCAGTCGGCAGGTCCTTTTACCTTGTTACCAGGCGCTGTTAACTATATTACCGTAGGTATTCCCTGGGCAAGAGCCGCATCGGGAGGGCCTTTTGCTTCTGTAAAATTATTACGTGTTACTGACGATAAATGCCAGGCATTATTCGATAACTGCTTTAAAGTTATCAGCGGACCTAATGCTCCTGATTTAACTATCCGGGAGTTGGATAAAGAACTTGTAGTTTATATTTCCAACCGTAAAATTGAAGATGCTGGTAATAATTATAATGAAAGTTATTCGGAATGGGATAACACCATTAAATCTCCTGCAGGCGCTCATTATGATTCCATTTACAGTTTTGAAGGTTATCAGGTTTATCAATTAGCTAATGCTAATGTCTCTGTAGCCGATATTAAAGATCCAGATAAAGCAAGGCAGGTCTTCCAATGCGATAAGAAGAATAATGTAAGTAAGTTGGTTAATTTTAATTATGATCCGGCTTTGGGTGTTGTTCCGGAATTGGAAGTTGATGGTTCGAATACAGGTATAGTTCACTCGTTCATATTATCGACAGATGCTTTTACAGGTCAATCCTTTGTTAATCATAAACAATATTATTTTTTAGCGATTGCATACGGACATAATGAGTTTATGAAATATTCGGCTGATCCGGCTGCACAGGTTGAAAATGTTTCCGGTTTAACAGGTCAAAAAAGAGTATACTTAGCTGGACGTGGAAATATTAAAGTTTATACCGGCATTCCTCATATTAATGTTGGCGAAACAAAACCTGCTTCCTCGTACGAAGATGGCCCACAGATTATACGCCTTGATGGTCAGGGTAATGGCGGTTTATCCTTGGATTTAACTAAAGAATCCATTGATGAAATTATGTCGAAGTCACCCGCCGATTCTGCTAATAATACTTTTGGAAATTCCAATTTTCCAATAAGTTATCAACCTAAATATCAAAATAATAAGGGACCAATTAAAATTAAGGTTATTGACCCTTTAAATGTAAAAGATGCTACTTATGTTCTGCGTTTTGATTCGTTATATAGAGAAAAAATTAATAACGTTTCCGGTGAATTAGGAATAATTGCTGGCGGAGACACGGCTTCCAAATTCAACTCGAGCTGGACATTGATTGATAATAGTACAGGAACAGAATATCATTCCGATCAGTCGGTGATTTCAAATAATGAACAACTTTTCCTTGATCTTGGTTTTTCAGTAATTCTTAATCAGGCTTTTTATCCTGGAAGTGAAAATATTGGGAGTAAGCCCGACCCAAACGATGCTACCAAAGTGGTAAATGTATTTAAAGTATTGCAGGATAATAACGGGTATTTAGAATCTTCAATTACATATGCGGATAGTTCCAGAAAATGGTTGTCCGGTATTTATGATTCGGATGAGCCTAACCCTTATAACTGGATTAGAGCAGGATCTTCTGCTAACTTTACAGATCCTACTTATGATGACTGGTATGTTTATTATACTGGAAGTTCAGGATCGTCAACTGTTATAGGTCAGGCTTACGACCCGGATGGTAAATATGAAAAAATCATTAATGGAAGTTGGTCTCCTTATAATTTATGTAGTTATGGATATACAAAGATAAATTCGGGTGGAACACCAACGGGAACTGGTCAGGGTGTGGTAAGTCCGGCCGTTACCTTGAATTCAAAGAAGATATTTAACATGAGTCAATTAGCAAGTGTTGATATCGTTATTACACCAGATAAATCGAAATGGACAAGATGCCCTGTGGTAGAAATGTGTCCTGATCCTTTACTCTCGGAAGGCGGAGTCGTTAAATATTTCCTTCGCAAAGGCCGTTCTGTTGACAAAAACGGTAACTATGCAAAGGCTGGAGCCGCTGCAAGTTCCAATCCTGAAGATCCGGCATACATCAATGGTACAGGTATGGGCTGGTTTCCCGGATATGCTATCAACATCGAAACAGGTGAACGTTTGAATATGATGTTCGGTGAGGATTCATGGCTAAGCGGTGAAAACGGAAGAGACATGCTTTGGAATCCAACTTCAAATGCAGGAACTATTGATAATCCTTTGTTTGGTGGACGGCATATTGTTTACGTAATGTCGCAGGGCAGAATTACTGATAATATTACTGGCAGATATTATGATGCACAGGCTTATGATGCTGGTTATGCTCTAAGAAGACAGTTGAGTCTGCCTCCGTTTCCAAAACCAGATAATGCAATGGTATCTCCCATTGATCTTGCTTATGCAAGCGCTATGTGGGTTAATATTCCAATGGCGGTTAAAGGACAGGAGTGGTTATCGAATGAAGTTACAATGAAAATCAGGGTTGCCAAACCTTATGAAAGGTATTTAGCTGGAGCTGCTGGTAATACATCTATTGTAATGGGGCCAAACAGAGGATTCCCAATGTATCAATTCTCAACCAGCAATATTGCAACGGTTAAAAATGATGTCCAAAAAGCAAAAAGCGATATGGATTTGATTAATGTTGTTCCGAATCCTTACTATGGATATTGCTCTTACGAAGTTAATCAGTTGGATAACCGCATTAAAATCGTAAATCTTCCGAAAAATTGTGTTGTAACTATCTATAATATCAGTGGAACACTTATCCGTCAATATACCAAGGATGATTCAAGAACCTACATTGACTGGGATTTGAAAAACCATGCCGGTATTCCTATTGCTGGAGGTGTTTACTTGATTCATGTAAAATCTCCTGGCTTGGGCGAGAAGATTATTAAATGGTTTGGCACATTACGTCCAGTTGACCTTAATGCTTTCTAATTTTAAAATGATTTTGTAATTTCCTAAATATACGAAATATGAAAAAAATATATAGCTTCTTAATTTCAATTTTACTGTTGGGATTATTCATTTTACCTTTTAATTTATTGGCTGGTAATAAAGACAGGTCAGGACAGGCTGGCGCCGGAGAACTGCTTATCAATCCATGGGCAAGAAGTTCAGGCTGGGGTGGCGTAAACACAGCCAGCGTTCGTGGAATTGAAAGTATGTTTAACAATGTTGCCGGAACGGCTTTCACGAAAAGTACTGAGTTGGTCTTTGCAAATACCACTTGGTTAAAAGGATCCGATATAAACATTATGTCGTTTGGATTAACCCAAAAAGTTGGTGAATCCGGCGTGATAGGGATTAGTATTATGTCAATGAAATTCGGAGATATAAATATTACAACTACCGATCTGCCCGAAGGAGGAGTAGGTACATTTTCACCTAATTACATGAATATTGGAATTTCCTATGCTAAAGCATTTTCAAGCAGTATCTATGGAGGTATCAATGTTAAAATTATTTCGGAAGTAATATCTGATGTTAGTGCTCAGGGTGTTGCTATAGATGCCGGTATTCAATACGTAACCGGAGAAACCGAAAACATTAAATTTGGTATTTCTCTTCGCAATCTCGGACCAACCATGAGATTCAAAGGCGATGGATTAGCTTTCAGAACATTACTTCCGGGACAAGACAATGAATTTACGCTTGAGCAACGTTCTGCCGATTTTGAACTTCCTTCTCAGTTGAATATTGGTGCAGCCTATGATATTAATTTTGGCGAAAGCCACCGTTTAACCATTGCCGGAAATTTTGTATCCAATTCATTTACCAAGGATCAGTTTATTGGCGGTTTGGAATATGATCTGAAATCATACCTTATGCTTCGTGGAGCATATGCTTATGAAAAAGGTATTACCAAAGTAGTAACCGATCCTAACCGGTCAAATGTTTCTACAGGACCCAGCGGCGGATTTACCGTGCAGGTGCCTTTGAACAAGGAAAAAGGTTCAAGTTTTGCCATTGACTATTCTTACCGTGCTACGGATAACTTTGAAGGTACACATAGTATAGGAGCAAGAATAAATTTCTAATATCCGCAAGGATAACTAATTTTCAAACTTAATTTAAAAAGGACCCTTTTTTAAAGGGTCTTTTTGTCTTATTATAACTAATAACTAATTTATTTTTTTGAAAATGGGAACCATTAAATATTATACACGTGAAGGATTGCAAAAATTGAAGGACGAACTGAATTACCTGGTTTCGGTTGAACGTCCTTCTATTTCTCAGCAGATTGCAGAAGCAAGAGATAAAGGCGATTTGAGCGAAAATGCGGAATATGATGCAGCTAAAAATGCTCAGGGTTTGCTCGAACTTAAAATTGCCAAGCTCCAACAAGTTGTTGCCAATGCACGGGAAATAGATGAATCGAAACTGGATAACTCCAAAGTTTTGATCTTGTCCACTGTAAAAATAAAGAACCTGAAAAATGGTGTTGTGATGACCTATACGCTTGTGCCGGAAAACGAAGCGGATATTAAAACCGGAAAACTTTCCGTCAATTCTCCCATTGCCCAGGGTTTGCTTGGTAAAGCCGTAGGCGAACAGGTGGAAATTACCATTCCGGCCGGAAAAATTACGTTCGAAATCATTGAAATTAACCGTTAAAATAAATTACTATGGCAACAATTTTTTCCAAAATAATTAAGGGCGAAATTCCATGCTATAAAATAGCCGAAAATGATAAGTTTTTCGCTTTTCTCGATATCAATCCTTTAGCAAAAGGTCATACCCTGGTAGTTCCCAAGCAGGAGATTGATTATATTTTTGATATTGACGATGATCTGATAAAAGAATACATGGTCTTTGCCAAGAGGGTAGCCAGGGCAATTAAAAAAGTTATCCCTTGCCAGAAAATAGGTGTTACGGTTATCGGGTTGGAAGTTCCGCACGCCCATATTCATTTGGTTCCCATTGAATCTATTTATGATATGGATTTTAAAAGAAATAAGTTGCAACTTACCAAAACCGAATTTGAAGATATCGCTTCCCGTATTGCCGGAGCATTTGAATAAAAAACAAAAAGGTTATTCCTGTAAAAAAGGCATTCCGAATATAAAGGAATGCCTTTTTTGGTTAAGCTTCTTTTGTGCTATTTGAAATCCGGTAGTCGGCCGGTAGTATAAGGTACCGCCTCTTTGTTCATCGCCTCTTCCAGCGATTTTAGATCAACATTGTAAAGGGTTTTTACTTTCTGATAAACAGGTGTAAATTCATCTAAAAGTATGGAATACGCATCTTTTTGGGTTTGGGTGATGTTGGAAGTTGAACCCCAGTGCGACCAAGCCATTTTGCTTAAACGCCAGTTCAACGGAACAGGCGCCGGTGGATTTTCCTCGTCGCTTGCTTTTGGTGTTTTGCCATTAAATGTGAATAAAATATCGTCGAGCTGGGCGGCGATAGACTGAGCCTGTTTCATCAATTCGGGAGAGGTGCCGGGAGTATTGTTCAATGCCTGGAGAATAAGCTGCACACGATTAGCAAATTCATCGGTAAATTGTTTGGTTCCCCAGACAATGCGTCCCAGCTCAGCGGATTTTTTCTCAAAAGCTACCATCTCGGAACGGCTATCGGCAGGAAGCGAAGTGTTTTTGAGCACCGTGCAGGTAAATTCAACGGCATCCGCCAGATTTTTAGTAATGCCATTTACCGTTTCGGAAAGAGCAACTTTATATTTTCCAGGCATTATGGGTGTGCCGCTGTTCCCTGAAGCCAAAGGATCGAACTTTTCGCCATTGAGCCTTACCGGATATGTGCCCTGATAACGTAAATCCCAGGTGATACGGTTGATGCCTTCCGAAGGTTTGGTATTGATTTTACGAACCACATTACCCGATTCGTCGGTAATAGTAAAGGTGAGGTAAGGAACAATTTCATTTTGTTCGGCGCGGAGTTCGGTTTCGGAAGGCTGAGGAATGCGTTCGCCTTTTTTGAAGAGTTCTTTTTCTTTCTCATGACGTTTTTCCTTCAGCGTCTTGGGCGATTCCTTCAGGAAATATGTAAAAGTAGCTCCAAAATCCGGATTTTTGGCAATATAATAACTGGAACCTTGTCCGTATTTGGTGTCGGTTTGCGTGTACATCAGCGCATCTTTTACCGGAAAGATGTATCCGTCTTTATCTAAAATATCCTTTTTGAATAAACGCAGGGGCGTGTAATCTTCCAACAGGTAAAAACCACGTCCAAAGGTAGCGATGGCAAGATCGTTTTCCCGTTTCTGAATGGCAATATCTTTTACAGGAATGGTTGGCAATCCCGATTTCAACTGAACCCATATTTTGCCACCGTCAATGCTGAAGAAACAGCCATATTCGGTTCCTGCAAACAATAAATCAGCATTTACAAAATCCTGCTGGATGGTATGTACCGTTCCCTTGGCGGGAAGATTGCCGGTGATGGATGTCCAGGTTTTTCCCTTGTCGGAACTTTTCAGCAGGTATGGTTTAAAATCGTCGCGCTGGATGTTATCGAAGGAAGCGTACACCACATTTTCATCAAAACGGGAGGCAAACACATCGCTGACGTACGTATTTTCGGGCACACCGGGAAATTTACTCACCTGCCGCCAGTTTTTGCCTGCATCTTCGGTAACGGAAATTACTCCATCGTCGGTGCCGGTATAAAGCAGGTCTTCTTTCACGGGCGATTCATCAAAAGAAATGATGGTTCCGTAGAGCGAAGTGGAGACATCTTTTGCAACGGCGTCGATACTCCAGTATTTGCCCATCACCGGCCAGGTATTCCGGTCAATTTTAGCCGTAAGGTCATCGCTAATCACCTGCCAGGTGTTTCCCCGGTCATCGCTTCGGAATACTTTATTGGCGCAGGTATAAAGCCGCGTATGCGAATGCTGACTGATGATTAGCGGAGTGTTCCAGTTCCACTTATACATATCTTCACCCTTGCGGGGTTCGGGACGGATGTCAATACCTTCACCGCTTCGCCGGTCGTAACGGGTCATCCCGCCATATTGAGCTTCGGCATACACGATATTGGGGTCTTCGGGATCAATCTGACTCCAGAACCCATCGCCACCCTGAGTTACCAGCCATTCGTCGCTTACCACGCCGGTACCATTGGTATTGCGCGAAGGTCCGCCCATGCTGTTGTTGTCCTGGGTTCCGCCGTAAACGTAGTAAAATGGCAGGGTATTATCTACCTGTACGCGGTAGAACTGGGTAACAGGCAAATTGGGCTTGAAGAGATATTCCTTACCGCCGTCGAAGCTTTCGTAGATGCCGCCGTCGCCACCGATGAGGAAATGAGGGGTATTATCCGGGTCTATCCACATCGCATGATCGTCTACATGACGCTTGTTGTTGCCAAGAACTTTCCATGTTTTACCTCCGTCTTCGGTAAATTGGGTAACGGTTTCGGCAGAATAAACCTTATCGGCATTTTTAGGATCGCAGAATATTCTGTTGAAGTATTGTCCCTGCGATGAATGATCACTCATTTTCTGCCAGGAAGCCCCACGGTCGGCACTGCGGTAAAAGCCGCTGGCGTCATTAGCCGCTTCGATGATAGCATAAATAATATCCGGATTAGCCGGAGAAATGGCTAATCCCATGCCACCCATATCTTCCGAAGGCAAACCGGAAGTCAGCTTTTCCCAGTTGGCTCCGGCATCGGTCGATTTGTAGATAGCTGTTTCGGGGCCGCCGCCAATTTTGGTAAATACATGCCTGCGGCGTTGTTCCGACGAAGCATAAAGCACATCGGGATTGCGCGGGTCGCAGATGATGTTGTTCACACCGGTGTTTTCGGAAATGGTAAGTATCTTATTCCATGTCTTGCCACCGTCGGTGGTTTTATACAATCCACGGTCGCCGCCCGGTCCCCAGACCGAACCTTCGGCAGCAACATAAACCACATTGCCGTTGCGTGGGTCAATCAGCACTTTTCCTATCTGGCGACTTTCCTTAAGCCCCATATTTTTGAAACTCTTACCGCCATCAATACTTTTGTATACGCCGTCGCCATAGCCTAATACCCGCTGGTGATTATTTTCGCCGGTTCCTACCCAGACCACGTTGGTATTCGTCGGGTCAATAGCAACGGAACCGATGGAATAGGCTCCGTAATTGTCGAACACGGGTTCAAAGGTAGTTCCGGAATTGATGGTTTTCCATACATGCCCCGAAGCCACTCCTACATAATACTCGCTGTGATTGTTGGGATTCACGGCAAAGTCGGCGATACGTCCGGAGGTATATGCCGGTCCTATGCCACGCCAGGTTAATCCGCCGAAAGTACCCGATTTCAGGGTGTCGGATTTTTTCGGTTCATCTTTCTTATCCTTTACTCCGGCATACAGGTATGCTGCGAAAAGGGAAATCAATACAAAGAGAAAGTATTTTTTCATAGTTAAAAATTTGGTTTGATTTTTGCAATAATTTTAAATTATTCTGCTGGTTTTAAACTACAAATATCCGATTTTATTTTTCAATAAAAAACCTGAATTCTATGAAACGAGCATTTTTGCTAAACACAAATACAGATGAAAATTCACAGCGAGTTCCATCCGACCTTAAAAAAACAAATTATTTACGGATGAAATCATTAATACTAACGGTAAAAAGCTCCGTATTGCCCATGTACTTTATCATAAGCATTGTATGGATGGTAACGATGTCGTGCGAAGCGGGCAATGATAGTACGTATAAAAAGATTTCGCTTACGGCACAGGAAAGGCAGCTCATTGCTAATTCCAACACCTTTGGGCTGGATTTATTCCGGGCGGTCAACGTTGCCGAAGCCGACACGTCCAACCTCATGATATCGCCCGTGAGCGTGGCGCTGGCACTTGGCATGACTTATAATGGAGCCGATGGCACAACTAAAACCGCCATGGAACAGGCTTTGCGGATGCAGGGATTTACCGATTCCGAAATCAACAAGGCTTACCGCAAACTGATGCTATCGCTGCTTAGCCTCGATCCACAGGTGGAACTTTCCATCGCCAATTCCATCTGGTATCGCAATACCTTTAATGTGCAACAGTCGTTTATTGACATCAATAAAATGAATTACGATGCCGAGATTGCCGCTCTTGATTTTAAGTCTCTTCAATCGCCCGACATCATCAACAAATGGATAGCCGGCAAAACCAACGATAAAATAAAGGATGTGATTAAAGGCATAGACCCACAAACAGCCATGTTCCTTGTCAATGCCATTTATTTCAACGGGAAATGGAAGCATCCGTTCAATGAAAAAGGTACTTCTCTGCGCCCGTTTGCCATTCCCGGCGAAACTAACCACAAAGTGATGAGCATGATGATGAATGCTGATTTCCGGCATGGCGCTCAGCCTGATTTTGATGCCCTTGAAATCCCTTACGGGCAGGGTGATTATAACATGATCGTCCTGTTGCCAAATAAGGATAAAACAGTGAATGATGTGATAGCTTCCCTTAACGGTGAAAATCTGGACGAATGGATGAACCGGATGAAGGAAACCGACGTACAGTTGACAATGCCTAAGTTTAAATTTTCCTTCGAAAAACAATTAGGGAAAGCCCTTACCGGCATGGGTATGGGTATTGCTTTCGACTCCAGCAAGGCTAACTTTGCCAAAATAAATCCTGATCCTATAAATAAATTATTTATTTCCAAGGTTCAGCATAATACTTTTGTGGACGTGAACGAGAAAGGCACCGAAGCCGCTGCTGTTACTGTAGTTGTTATGGCCATGTCTTCTACAAGCCTCAGACCAGAGCCTTATCTGTTTACGGTTGACCGTCCGTTTGTTTTTATGATTACAGAAAAGGAAACCCATGCGGTGATGTTCATTGGTAAAGTGATGAATCCGCATTTGTAGGAATGATGGCTGTTGGCAGTTAGCTATTGGCCAAAAGCTAACAGCGGTTTCTTGTTCTTATCATTAGGGCGTAGACATTCCATTTTTTCAAAAAATGGAATGTCTTTTTGATATCAGAGAATATCGGAGGTCGGACTAAGGCATTTCGCGAGGAAATCAGAGCAGGTCCGAGGTTGGACTAATACATTTCGGGAGAAAAACAGAGCTGGTCTGAGGTTGGACTAAGGCATTTCGGAAGAAAAACAGAGCAGGTCCGAGGTCGGACTAAGGCATTTCAGGAGGAAATCAGAGTAGGTCCGAGGTCGGACTAATACATTTCGGGAGAAAATCAAGACAGGTTGGTATGTTGACCGATACACAAAAAGTGAAAATCAGGGCAGGTAAACATATTCACCGATACATAAAAAGTAAAAATCATGGCAGGTTGGTATATTAACCGATACATGTTACGAGGAAACCAGGGCAGAAGGCAGTAGACAGAAGGCGGTAGGCAGTAGGCAGAAGGCCGTAGGCAGGAAGCAGAAGGCAGTCGTAAGCGGAAATTAATTTCTATGTGCCCTAATGTGCCTATTGTGGTTTAAAAAGAAACGACTTAGGAATTCTTCATCGGGATTTGTAAAGTTTATAAGGTTTATAAGGTTGTAAAGTTTGTAAGGTTATGGGATTTGAATTGGCGTTGATAAGCAATGAATAGCAACTGCCAATCACCAACAGCTAACAGCCAATCGCTAACTGCCAACAGCCAATCAAAGAAACCTTTCTCCTACCATAAACCCGTGTGCGGTGGCATAGATGATGCTGCGGGTGGCTCCTGAGCAGTCGCCGATAAACATCAGGTTTTCGATTTTGTCGTTATCGAGACGGTTGGAGTAGAATTTGATTTCCGGCGCATACACTAAGTTATCAGAATTGGCTATCCCGGGAATGACCAGATTCAGGTTCTCCAGAAAATCAATAATGCTTTCGATGATACGGCGCGGATAAGCCAGGTTGATGTCGCCCAGGATATATTTATTGCTGCTGAGGGTAGGCTGTACGCGGTAAAGGTATTTGGTACGTTTGGAAGCTTTAAAGTTGCCGTAAGTCTGGAGTATCAGTTTATTTTCGCCGGCAAGTAGGTTGCTGAGTTTGGCAATATGCTGTCCGTAGCCGATAGGGTCGTTAAAAGGTTCGGTAAGCTGAATGGTAACCAGCACGGCAAAGTTGGTGTTTTTGCTTTTTCCTTTCAGTTTGGCATGACCGTTCACGGTAACAAAATCGCCATAATGTTCTGTAACCACATAGCCCGAAGGGTTGTTGCAGAAGGTGCGTACCATATAGCCGGTCTTGCTTTTGAATTTCACCTTAAACTCGTACATCTCGCGGTTGATGTCTTCCACAATATGGTCGGGCACCTCAAAACGTATGCCCAGGTCAACTTTGGTATTATCGAGTATCAGTTCGGGATATTGGTGGATAAGCGTGTTGATAAGTTTGTGCCCGCTGCGTCCTACGGATACAATGGCTGTATCGAAACTTTCCGAATTATTAAGCACAACTCTTCCCGGGAAACACGCTATCTCGGTGATTTCGCTTTCGAAATGAAAATGGATATTAGGACAGGATTTAAATTTTTCATAAATATTAAAAAGAACTTCTTTTAGCTGGTCGGTACCGATGTGGTAAAAGTCGGAAGTGATAGGGAGAAAACCTTTTTCGTAAAATTGTTTGTAATATTCCTTGCTGGTGAAGGAATGTCCGGTCTCCACCGAGCCGTTGGAGGTATGTCCGATGTAATAATCCACAAACTGTTTCTGAAGTTCGAGCGGAATGTCCATGTCGCCGCCCATTTCACCGGATACAAAAAGCTTACCGTCGGCGCGTATGCCCGAGATGCTCGATGAATACACATCTTTACTCTTTTCAAAAACATGGATTTGGTGAGAGGTATCTTTTATCTTTTCGATAAAACCAATGGCGGCAGCGCCAAAACCGATAACAGCAATTTGCATAGATATTTTTTTAAGGATGTCAAAGTTACATTATTTTTGGTAACGTACACGTGGTCGTTGCCATTTAAAAATAAATTTGCATACGCTTAATTTTTAGACTATATTTGTACGCTATAATTAACCTTAATGACCATGAAAAATATTCTTGTTCCGGTTGATTTTTCCGATCTTTCCATCCAGATTATTGATAAAGCGGGTGATATTGCCCTTGCTTTTAATACCAAAATTTTTATTGTTCACATCTCGGCTCCACCTCCGGCATTCGTCGGGTTTGAGATGGTTCCGCAGTACGATGTGGAAGAGCGTACCCGCGAATTGCAAACGGAGAACCGCGATTTACTGGCGATGGAAAACCATCTGAAGGAAAAAGGGGTAGAAGTTCAATCCATGCTTATCCAGGGGCTGACGGTTGAATCCATCATTGAGCAGACTAATAAATTAAACGCCGATTTGATAGTGATGGGAACTCACAACCACGGGTTTTTCTACAAAACTTTCCTGGGAAGCGTAAGCGAAGGCGTTCTCCGCAAAGCCAAATGCCCGGTGATGATTGTGCCGGAAGTGATTTGAAATTTTTATTCGTTAAGAAATTCGCGGATAACGTTAAGATATAATTTTGGTTGCTCAACGGCTATGGAATGTCCTGCACCGGGGATTATTACCAGCCGATGATTAGGGAAAAATTCCAGATATTCGTTGGTATATCCCCATTTCTGGTTATCGCATTCGCCTTTCATCACCAGAACAGGAATGTGAATATTCTTTAACCTTGGCCGGGGGTCTTTTACCCGATTAAAACTCTGTAGCGTCATTAAGTGTGCATAAAACCCGTTACCACCTTCTGCTTTCAAAGCATTTGGTGTATCACAAACGGTGGATTTATTTAATTCGTTGGTGAGGTAGGTCTGGAAATCATCTGCTTCTTTATCGGAAGCTAATTTGCTGCCCAAAATTATAGCCCATAGCGAAATAGCCTTGATTCGCAATGACCATGTTTTTTTGTTAGCCTGCCTATTGGAATAAAGTGGCTCCTTTAACCGGATGCTATCCGGAACCTTTATACCTGCCAGTTCCTGCCTTACGGGTAGAATGGGACCGGGACCGGTAAGAATAAGTTTCTCGACTTTTTCGGGATTGTCGGCTAAGAATTGTGTGGCAAGCATGGCTCCCCACGACTGCCCAATGAGTATGACCTTCCTGGCTCCTGTCTTCATTATGATTTCTTCCAAATCCCGTTTATGTCTATCAACGGTGTATTCCTCAATGTTTTTTAATCTGCCGGAATGTCCGCTTCCGATTTGGTCGTACAGATAGACATCATAGCCGTTTTCGGATAGGGGCGATAACATTTTGATGGTTTCATCGGTGATTATTCCACCCGGCCCGCCGTGTAAATAAATAATCGGGTAAGATTTTTTTATGCCTTTGGCCGGAATAAGCACATAACCTATTCTTGAGCCCGTTGGCAAATCCCAATACTTTGTGCTTTCTCTTTTTTGAATTTTAGGGACATTGTACTTCCTGGGTACAAAGACAAACAACAAAAAGATGCCAAAGCCGAGCAGAAATGAAAATTTGATGATGTTGAATATTTTTTTTCTCACAGTTACAAAACGTTTTTTATCTCGCTGATTTTACTTTCCCGGTCAAATAAAAAGGTTTTGTCCAATGAATTACAAAATTCATATAATTTCAATGCGCTTTCCAAATAATCTTTTGATTTTTCCGGTTCCGTTTTCATTCCCATTACTTTTAAAATATCGGCCAACAATTCAATGTTTGGAGCATTAAAACCAGAAAATTTGGAAATGTATTGTTCAATCTCTGATCCGTTAAGTGATAAAAACAGATCAACATCGAATCCGGTTTCATCAAGCAGTAATCCTTTTTCTTCTGCCCATTGACTTTCCATGGTCAGGGCAAAGTTCTCGTTGTTACCGGCTATTTTACTGAAAATATATCGTAATAATAATCCGATTTTCTCAATTTCTCTTAGTAAATAGTCCTTCTGCTCCATATAAAATATCGGGTTTTAATTACGCAAATTAAGTTTTGAAATCAGACTTTCGGAATGCTTTTTTTGGGAATACTTTATTTCAATATTAAACGGATCAATTATGCGTTTGGTATCCTGACGGGGTTCAATAAATTCAGCATTGATATATTTTTTATTTCCCGCTTCATAAGCATAAGTTATATCATAACCAACGGTCTTGATATCGGTTCCTTTATAACTTTGAAATGATGAGTTTTTGGCAACCATATTTGTAATTTTTGCTTCTGCCACCCTTTCATACCGGCTTTCAACAATCAATTGGTACCATGACGGATCCTTGATAAATCCCACAATGACCAAAATAATCAAAGCAAATACAAGAACGTTTTTTACGTCCAATGTTATCTATAATCCAGCTAAACATTTTTATTCCTTTCTTTTAATGAATGGTGACATTTAATAATGGCTCTTGCGTTTATTCTCTAGGTAGCAGCTTTTCCCGCCACTAAAATACAAAACATTTTAGTTATCCAAATAAGTTTGGTTAAAATTTTATCTTGGGGGATGCTTTTGTATTTCTGTAGGATTGGGAAAGGAGGGGAGTGGAATTAAAATTAACCCTGACAGGGCTTCAAGCCCTGTCAGGGTTAATTAGTTTTAACGCTTACTGCGTTTTGGGAGGTACAGGCGGAGTAGGGCCGCCTTCGGGATAGAGTAAAAATAAACGGTACTGTGCATAGTCGTCCTTGAACGCTTCTTTGGCACATTCGCTCACCATCGTCATACGCGACCATACTTTATTAAGCCTTTTTACCCTTT
>Ga0183100_1000189_pt1 | contig 75662 bp, 69 predicted proteins | sample Biomet2_FD_127789 | JGI IMG/M metagenome (GOLD analysis project Ga0183100, IMG submission 127789) | Microbial communities from bioreactor (seeded with anoxic lake sediment) at LBNL, California, USA - Biofuel metagenome 2 | ecosystem: Engineered > Bioreactor > Anaerobic > Unclassified ...
AAAAATTAAAAATTGTAAATTAAAAATTAGATAATTACTCAATAAATAGGTTATAATACACTCATGCTTATTGACGAAGTTCATATTACTATCAAAGGTGGTGACGGGGGAAATGGGATTGTCCATTTTTACAACGATGCTTTCCGTCCCAAAGGTGGCCCAGATGGGGGAAATGGCGGCCACGGTGGTTCTGTTTTTTTTGAAGGTGTTTCCGATATCTCTAAATTAAATCAATTTCGTCATGCCAAAGTGTATGCTGCTCAACAAGGTGAAGCTGGTGATCGTAATAATCGCACCGGTAAAGGTGGCGATGATCTTGTTATTCAAGTTCCAGTTGGTACTGTCGCTTTGTACGACAATGGCTCTTCCATTGAAATTACCGAAGTTGGCCAAAAAGTTCTCATGGCTCGTGGTGGTAGCGGTGGTCGAGGAAATTATTTCTTTCGATCTTCTACCAATCAAACTCCTCAACAGCGTGAATTGGGTTTCAAATGCACTCCCAAAAAAGTTTTCTTACAATTAAAACTTATTGCTCAAATCGGTCTTATTGGTTTACCCAACGCCGGGAAAACTAGTTTATTAAATGAACTTACTCCAGCCAACGCCAAAGTGGCCAATTATGCTTTCACTACTCTCGAACCAAATTTAGGTGTTACCAAAGGTGGTTTAATTATCGCCGATATTCCGGGACTTATTGAAGGTGCTGCTGATGGCAAGGGTTTAGGTGTTAAATTTCTCAAACATGTTGAACGTACCAGTTTATTGATTCACTGTGTTTCTGCCGAATCTCCAGACCCTCTCAAAGATTATCAAACTATTCGCCAAGAACTTAACAATTACAGTTCAGTTTTAGCCCAAAAACCAGAAATTATTGTCTTAACTAAATCCGATCTTTTGGATCAAAAAGAAATTAAATCTCTCCAAAAGAAAATCGGCGCCGATGTGGTTACTTCCATTATCGACACCGATAGTATCAAAAAACTAAACGATCTTATCGCAAAAAGTTTAAGCTAAAACTTTTTTAACTTTTTCCCAATCTTTTTTGAGTTGTGTCATCAATCTTGTAGCTCCATTTTTAGTCGCTTTGAGATCACTTTTGTACTCTTCTACCACGTCTTCTACAATCATAGCGTATTTTTCTCGGTCAATTTCTTTTCCAGCCGTTTTTACTTCAGCTACTTTTTCCATGACTGCAGTTTTAATTTCTTTATATTTATTTACTGCTTCGTCAGTTGCCTCACCAAACACTTCTTCCACTTTAGTTTTTGTATCTTTTACTCCAGTTTGAACCTCTTTACTCAATCTAGTCAACATTTTTAAAATATCTTCTCTAGTCCTTTTACCCGATTGTGGGGCTAAAAGTAAACCACCTACAGCTCCGGCTGCTGCTGCTAATAACCCGGTTAAGAAAAATTTTCCTGTTTTTGCCATATTACTCCTAAAATAAATTAACTAACACTCTCAGTCTAGAGGAATTAAAAACTTCTGTCAATAAAAATAGCGTTAGACCGCTTGATCATTTCCAAATACTCTCTTCCATTCCTTTGGGCTAGCATGTAAAAAAGATTCAACGCTATCTATTTTTTCCATGGCTGCATTAATTTTCCCAAAAGATATCCTTAAACATTCTTGCAACATTTGATTTCTTTCACTTCCTCCATTTGCATCAGTCCTGATAGGTACTGGAGTTGTTACTGCTGTTTCTTCAGTCATTTCATAATACTGTCCAAAAGTTAAAACTATTCTAGCTGAATGACTTTGATCATATTCAACAGGATAAACATGAGTAGTAACATTACTTTGCATTTTATCTCCACCACCTGGACAACAATAGGCATCATTTTGTTCAGTTGTATCCTTAAAAAGGATAGAAAGAACACTTCCTCTTATACCTTCAGTAGGGTCAGAAATTTTTTCTGGAGTAATTAATGATTCTACTAAAGACATGCTTTCACCAGAAAATATTTGCCATGAGTTGCCAGACTTTAGCTGGATACTAACATGGGAGAAACCAGTTAATCTTTCTCTTGAAGCTGCCTTTCGGATTGCGTTATCAAACACTCCTAAAATTATTTTTTCTCTAACAACCCCATTATTTATCTCTCTTATCTCTCCCAAACGTGACAGAAATTCACTTGTTTTTGGAGAAATTACTAATCCTTCAATTTGTGGTCTTTTTTCAATTTCTTTCCTCATTTTTTATATAAAAAAATATATAGGCATTATAACTCTTTTTACTAAAAATTCAAAATTAACTGGCAATATACGCCCCATTTTGTGACTCTCTCAAGTCATATCCAAAAGCTCGACGGCTGACGGCAATTATTGGCGGGGCTTGAATTCTTTTAAAATAACTCAATTTAAACATTTTCCATTTTTCTTCCAAATCTTTTTTAAATTCATCTCTAGTCAAAAAATATTTTTTTATCAATCCTTTTTCTAAATGCATTTCTGTTTCAATAGTTTTTTTATCATACCATTCCAAAATTTCCATCAGGTCTTTTCTAAATTCTACAAATGATCTAACTAATTTATCGTGATAAGGGTAGAGAATTGGGTCGCCTTTTCCCATAGTCACATCTTGTTTGTCGCTTAATTCTGCCGATGGCACCACCTCAAAAATTTCTTTCGGAATTATTTCTTTACCATTAATTTTATTAATATATTCGGCCAATTTATAAACTTCCCATTTATATAAATCAGCTATCGGGCAAATTGCTCCATTCATATCGCCATAAAGTGTGGTGTATCCCAAGGCCATTTCAGTTTTATTACTATTGTTAATCATCACTCCACCTACACATGCTGCCACTCCTGCCAAAATTCTGCTACCTCTGTCTCTGGCTTGTATATTTTCCATCACAAAATCGCTTACCTTAAATCCATTATTTTCCAATTCTTTCATTGTCAAATCTACCCCATTTTGGATTGGTATTACTTTATATTCAATCTCTAAATTTTCAGCTAATTTTTTTGCCGCATTTTTGGTCAAATCAGAATTATATTTTGATGGCATATTAACCCCCAACACTTTTTCTTTCCCCAAAGCCATTACCAGCAAACTCACCGATACTGCTGAATCAATTCCACCGCTAATTCCAATTACTGCCTTTTTTAAATTATTTTGTTCAAAAAATTTTCTCAATCCATAAATCAAACCGTCATATAATTCCTCAGTATCCCGATTATCTAAACTATCTACCTCTTTACTCAAGCCTTTATTAAAATCAGCTAAATTTATTTCCAAAATTTCCTCATTATAAGGTTTAGCTGTTTTTATTATTTCTCCATCATAACTATAAATAGTTGAACTGCCATCAAACAAAAATATATTTTTCCCATTATTTTGAATCCCCACATTATTACAATAAACAAAATTTACTGGATTTTTAGATAATATATTTTTTACAATTTGGTGTCTTTTATTATTTTTCTGCCAAGTCCACGGTGAAGCTGAAATATTAATTACTATTTCTGCCCCATTTTTGACTAAAATTTCAATCGGTTTATTAAAATAGTTTTCGTCCCACATATCCTCACACAAACTTAAACCAATTTTAATTTTCTGTCCTCTTACATTTACTTCAAATGGCTTTAGTAAATCTTTTATATCTACCTGTCTTTCATCTGCCAATTTTTGCATTGAATAAAAATGTCTTTCATCATCAAACTCCCTGTATTTAGGTAATAAAGTTTTAAAAGTATATCCTTCAAAGCCACCATTATTTAACCATTTTTTATCAGAGGAAATCAATGCTGCATTATATTTTCGAATACGTCCATCTTCTCCCGTCTTTTCAAAATCAACCCACACATTTCCCCAAATCACCGTTATCCCACTACTTTCTTCTCTAATTTTTTCATTAATCTCCATCAATTTTTTTATCAATCCAACATTTTCCCACTCATCCCCCAGTAAATACCCACTTACTACCATCTCTGGAAAGATCACCACATCATTTTTATTTTCTCTTGCCTCTTTAATTTTTTGAATAATCTTTTCACAATTTACATCCGGTTTACCCGCCACCACTTCCATTTGCACCACTGCAATTTTTATATCCGTCATTGCTTAATTATACCGTGTTTAACTCTCCACTTCTCTCTCTGGCCAGTGTTTATCTATCTCTACCATCAATTCCAAGAATATTTTTCGTCCTGTCATTAGCTCTAATTCTTTACGGGCATTATAGCCAATTTCTTTTATTTTTTTGCCGCCTCGGCCGATAATCATTTTTTTATATCGTTCTGCCGTGGTCAAAATGGTTGCCTTTACTACCAACATTTTTCTTTTGTCAGTAATCGAATCCACTCGTACATCTACCGAGTAGGGGACTTCCTCTCGTAAAAAAAGATATGCTTTTTCTCGAATAATTTCTTGCACATATTCTTTTGAGTTCATTCCGATCTTTGGCTTATTCCCGGTATCCATTAACTCAATATTATGTTCAGTTTCTTTATTAATTTCGTCTGGTAACAATTCAAAAATAATATTTATTAATCCCTTAATATTTTTATCTTTAATAGCACTCACACTAATTGTTTTATCAAACTCATCTTCCAAGTAATTATATTCTGGTAAATGATCCTTGCTTCCAACCGCAATATCCATCTTGTTATAAACCAAAATCTTTTTAACTGGCATTTTTCTCACCAAACCAATCACTTTATTTTCTTCTTCATTCTTTGGCCTAGAAATATCTACCAAACACACAATCACATCTGCTTGGTTCAATTCTTTTGGTGCTTCTAAATTAATTCTTTTACCCACTAAATCGTCAACCTTAGCAATAATCCCTGGAGTATCGCTAAAAATTATCTGACCTCTATCGTCACTAAAAACTACTCGACTATTTTTTCGAGTTGTTTGGGGTAACGGGGAAGTGATAGCTACCTTTTGCGACATAATCGCATTCAGTAAACTAGATTTGCCAGTGTTTGGTCTACCCACCAACACCACTCTCCCTATTTTTCTTGGTTTTTTATTTTCAGTCCTTTTATTTCGCACAAGTGTATTTTACACTATATAACCGTTTATTGGTTGACACTTAGCAGATCAACCGTTATACTGCTAAATATATGGAAGAAAATTCTAATCAAGTAACTACATTACAACCTGTTCGTAAGGTTTTACCTCTTATTCCTTTGCGTAATATTATTCTCTTTCCTTCTGTTGAGACGTCTCTTTTCTTTGGTCGCAAAGAATCAATGAATTCACTTCTTCATGCTTACGACAATACTAACAAATTAGTTATCATTACCACTCAAAAAGATTCCCGCATCGATAATCCTAATATCAACGATCTTTACAATGTTGGTGTTTTAGCCAAAATCGAACATGTTCTTCAAACCGATGGTAACCTTCACGCTATTGTCAAAGGAATTTCTCGAGTCAATATTGTCAATCTCCTCAAAACTGATCCTTTCTTTTTGGCCGAATATGTTGATCTTCCAATTATCCCCGAATCTCTCACCGAAGTTCAACAATCATCTGAAGCCTTATTAAGCCAACTCAAAAAAGCTTTCGCTATGGGTCGCCAACTTGATTTACCTGCCATGATGCAGCTTTCAAATGGTGTTTCGAGTAGTGACCTAGCCGATCAAGTTGCTTTTTCACTTGATGCTAAAATGTCCGAAAAACAGGGATTGTTAGAAACATTATTAGTCAGTCAACGTCTCAAAGCTGTCACTGAATTTTTAATTCAGGAAATGAAAATAGCCGAACTTGAACGTTCTATCGAAGAAAAAACTCAAGAAAAATTTAACACCGGTGTCAAACGCAGTGTGTTGGAGGAAAGAAAACGTCAAATTGAAAAAGAACTAAAACGCCTTGGTCAATCGTCTAATGGTGGAGAGTTTAGTGATCTTGAAAAGAAAATCAAAAATCTTAATGTTTCCAAAGAGGTTCGTAAAAAACTTAAAAAAGAACTTGATCGTTTAATGGAAATGGGTTCTATGGCTCCAGAATCAAGCTATATTAAAACCTATCTTGAAACGGTGGTCGAACTTCCTTTTGGTAAATATTCCAAATCTGATGTTAGCCTCTCCAAGGCCACTAAAATTTTAGATGAAGATCATTATGGCATCAAAGATGTCAAAGAAAGAATCCTTGAATATTTGGCTGTTATTCAATTAAAAAATAAACTTAATTCCAAAAAAGCCGAAGAAAATTCTGGCACTGCCAATATTCTTTGTTTTATCGGTCCTCCTGGTGTGGGAAAAACTTCATTAGGTAAATCTATTGCCAAAGCCTTAGGCCGAGAATTTGTTAGAGCCTCTCTTGGTGGTATTCGTGATGAGGCTGAAATCCGCGGTCATCGCCGAACTTATGTGGGAGCTATGAATGGTCGCATTATCAAAGGTCTCAAAGACGCCAAGTCTATGAATCCAGTTTTTATGCTTGATGAAGTCGATAAAATCGGTTCTGACTATCGCGGTGATCCCTCTTCTGCTCTTCTTGAAACTCTCGACCCTGAACAAAATTGTGAATTTACTGATCATTATTTAGATTTTCCAGTTGATTTATCAAAAGTCTTTTTTATTCTTACTGGCAACGATTTATCTACTATTCCTATTGCCTTACGTGATCGTTTAGAGATTATCAATTTTTCTGGATACACTCTCGATGAAAAATTCAATATTGCCAAAAAATATTTAGTCAAAAAAGAATTAACTGCCAACGGTTTGCAATCAAAAGATATTATTGAAATCAAAGACGAAACTTTAAAATATGTCGTTGAAAAATACACTCGTGAAGCTGGAGTTCGTAATTTAGATCGAACTATTTCTTCACTTTTCCGTAAAGTTGCCAAAAAAATTGTTACCGACAAAAAAACTCCAATAGATTTAAACAATTCTGTTCTCCTCAAAAAATTCTTAGGTCCAGAAAAGTTTTCTGCCACTCTTAAGGGTAAAAAAGATGAAATTGGTGTTTCTACCGGTCTTGCTTGGACGTCTGTCGGCGGAGACATTTTATTTATCGAAGTTAATATTATGCCCGGTAAGGGTCAGTTAATTTTGACTGGTAAGCTAGGTTCTGTGATGAAAGAATCCTGCCAAGCCGCTCTATCTTTCGTCCGTTCACAAGCCAAAGATTTTGGTATCAAACAAGATTTTCACAAAATTGATATTCATATCCACGTCCCCGAAGGTGCTACTCCCAAAGACGGCCCCAGTGCCGGTGGCGCCATTACCACTGCTTTGGTCTCTGCTCTCAAAAATGTTCCAATGCCAAAAGAAATTGGTATGACCGGTGAAATTACTCTTCGAGGCAATATCCTAGAAATTGGTGGTCTAAAAGAAAAATCCATCGCCGCTCATCGAGCCGGCCTCAAAACTATTTTTATCCCCAAAGATAACGAAAAATCTCTAGTCGAAATCCCCAAAGAAGTCAAAAAAGACATCCACTTCATCCCCGTCTCCCACTATTCCGAAATCTACGAAAAGATATTTAATTAATTAAATATTTTTAATCAAAATATTCTCGCTCTTTAGCAACAGCATCTAAATCAACCCGATAATTCGGTTCTTTAATTTTGTTCTCTTCTGGTTTATTGCTACCCTGAAGACTTTGGTTTAATAAAGCATCTGCAAATTGGTTATCATTGATTTGTGGGTTTTCTTTTGCCATATTAATACCAATATAACATCACGTTTTATTATTTTCTATTGTCTAAATTTTCTCTTTTTCTTTCCGCCATTCTTCTCATTAAAATATCTCCCACAAGATTTGGATCATGAACCACATCTTCCTTTCCATCAAAAGACACACTTAGTAATCCATCCTTTTTATCAATACCCATAACAGATACTCTTTCACCATTAATCCTCGTGGAGACTTCATTTGGACCGCGTTCAACCACTCCCAAATTTTCACCATCCTTATCTGACAGTATTTGCAATATTCTTGGAATATCTTTTCTTGATACACCATCTCCATTTCTTTCTACTCCTAACATTATTCTTCTTGCTTCTACGGTTGCTAGATCATCTAATTTTAAAGGGTCTACCTTATCCAAAAATCTAGTTAAAAAATTACCTTTTTCTTTTGCCATGGTCAAATCATATCACACTATTACATTTTTTAAGCTAATTATTTTACTGTTTTTGTATTTTGTATCCAGACGAACAAACCACACCTTGCAAAACATATCCCAAAGTAATAAATCCTACTTCATTTTTAGGAATTGGTGATAGAACTTCATTTTTAGCAATAACTCTCATATCGATGGCGCCACTATTATCATGGCCAATCCCAACAGATATTAAAGCCTCTCGTTTTTCAATTTCTCTTAAACAAATTTTGCTAAAATCATCAGTAAAATACATTTCTAGCTTTGGATCAACAATACATTGTGATTGCATAGCAAAAAGAGCAATCACTCCACTTTCAAATAATTTTCCAAAATTTTTTATTTCTATCGGACTTGTTGGTAGACGATAACCCAACATACCTTCTCTAAATTTTGATAAATATCCAACACTCTCATCTGAGAGTTTTGGTAGTTCTTTCTCAATAGGGCCTCTTTCTTTTTCTGCCATGTTCAAATCATATCACACTATTACATTTTTTCTACCGTTTCTATGCCCAACAAATCCAATCCTGTTTCAATAATACTTGCCGTTACTTTGGTTAAAAATATTCTAAATACTTCTTCTTTTTGATCAATAATTCTATTTTTGGCGTAAAACTCATTATATTTTCTAGCTACTCCTAAAATATATTCAGCAATTACTGATGGTGAAAACCTTTCGGCAGCTTCAACTATTTTTTCTTCGAATTTGTAAAATTCACGAATCAAAGCCATTTCATCATCATTAATATTTTCTGGAATTTCTTCAATATTTTTTTGTTCTTTAATTTTAGTTTTATTCAGCACACTTTTACATCTGGCGTAAGCGTATTGTAAATATGGGCCAGAATCTCCATCCAAACTCATGATTTTTTCCCAGTCAAAAATTACATCTCTTCGTGGATCAGTTGCCAAATCACTAAATTTTACCGCTCCAATTGCTACTGCTTTAATCATGGCTTCTTTTTCCGTCGCCGTCATTTCTTTACTGACCGTACTTTTATCAGCAATCTTTTTTGCCTCATCTATGGCTTTTTCAATTACATCCGACAAATGAATTGTGTCACCTTTTCGAGTCGAAAATTTTCCTGTTGGCCAGCGAATTAATCCATGAGCAATATGAACCATTCCATTTTTTGGCCACCAACCCATCAATTTTGCAGTTTCAAACACTTGTTTAAAATGTAATTGTTGATCCACTCCAACTTCATAGATAATCAAATCAGGATTCCAATTTTCCATTCGGTATTTAATTGTCGCCATATCTCGAGTGAAATAAGTTGTAGTTTCGTTTGATTTTTTCAACATTGCCGGTGGCATTGTCTCAAACTCCACAATAGTTGCTCCTTCACTTTTTTTGGTTAATCCTTTTGATTCAATTTCACTCATCACTTCCGGTAACATTTTTTCATAAAAACTTTCACCATGAATGAAATCAATACTCACTCCCAACATTTGATAAACTTTTTCAAATTCCAACATGGAAATATCAATACATTTTTGCCATATCTCTCGAGCTTCTTTATCACCATTTTCCAATTTGGCAAAACATTCCCTTCCTTCATCAATCAAAGTTTGATCAGTTTCTGCCTCTTTATGAAAAGCCACATAAAGTTTTTCCAAATCTTCAATATTTAATTTGTCTAAATTAAATTCAGATTCATAAATCTTAAATCTTAAATCATTATTCTGTGCATGCTTTATTGCTGCCGTCAATTTGCCGTATTGAGTTCCCCAATCACCAATATGATTATCCCCAACACAATTCCACCCCAACATTTTATACAAGTTGTAAATTGCTTGTCCAATATCAGTCGATCGCAAATGTCCAATTCCAAATGGTTTGGCAATATTTGGTGCTGAGTAATCAATCACTACAGTCTTTCCCTTTCCATATTCGTTCAATCTATTTCTAAATTCAATTTCGTAATTAATTGATTCTGCCTCTTTAATTAAATATTCCGGTTTCAAATAAAAATTAATAAATCCCGCCCCAGCAATTTCTATCTTTTCTATAAAATCACAATTTACATCCTGAGCTTGTCGAAGGATCTTTTCAGCTATCTCATGTGGGTTACTTTTTAAATCTTTACCTAAACTCATGGCAATACTCGTTGAGTAATCACCAAAATTTACATCACTTGGGTGTTCTATTTTTATCTCTTCGATGTCAGTTTCTAATCCAGCTTTTTCTACTGCCTCTAAAATTATTTTTTTTAAATCATCTGTTATTTTCATATTAAAAAACTTTACTTCCAACTGGTAAATCTTGGTCAGGTAACAATAAACTTACTATTTCAGTAGGCTCCCCTTGGCTCGCCGGAGCTTCAGCGGAGGCGGCAAAAATCATTGCTTGTGATTCTTCACCCATAATTTTTCGTGGAGTTATATTAGTCACAAATACTGTTTTTTTACCCACAATATCTTCTGGTTTGTACCATTTTTTAATTCCTGAAAACACCGTTCTAAAATTTTCTTCTCCAAAATCCACTCTTAGTCTTAACAGTTTTTCTGATCCTTCAACTTCTATCGCTTCTTTTATTTCACCAATCATAAATTCCACTTTGGCAAAATCATCATATTTAATTTGATCCATAGCCAATTTTACCAAAAAAAATCATTTTTTACCCCTTATGTTCAATAATAAAAATTCCCCTTTTGTCAAAGGGGAAAGCCGTGAAGCGGAAGGGGATTTTGTTCTAAAATGTGCTATTCTAAGACTAACTCTCCGTTATCAATTAATAACTATCCTTATGAACATTGATCCATCAATTTTTAAATCTTATGACATTCGTGCTGTTTATCCTGATCAAGCCGATGAAAAACTAGCTGAGGCTATTGGTCGGGGATTTGCCAAATATTTAAATTTTCCTTCAAAAGTTATTGTCGCTCGTGACGGTCGTATTTCCGGTGAAGCAATGAAAAATGCCTTAATTACGGGATTAACCAAAGTTGGTGTTAGCGTTATTGATATTGATATGGCCTCCACTGATATGTTTTATTATGCCTGCCAAACTCGTGATTTACCAGGAATTTCTGTCACTGCCAGTCACAATCCCAAAGAATATACCGGTTTCAAAATGGTTAAAAAAATTCCTGAACTTTTGTCGGGTGACGCTGGTATCAAAGAAATTAAAGAATGGATTTTAGCCGATGATTTACCTGTCGACTCAGCTACTCTTGGTCAAGTAGAAAAAATTAATGTTATCAACGAATTTGTTGACTATGCTCTTAGCTTAGTCAATGTTTCTAGTTTTAAACATTTCAAAGTCATTGCTGATCCAGCCAATGGTATGGTTGGCCCAATTCTTGAAATCTTAAAAACCAAATTACCTACGATTGATTTTGTTCCTATGTATTGGGATGTTGATGGTAATTTCCCCAATCACGGCGGCGATCCGCTTCAAGAAATAAACCGAGTTGAAATCCAAAAACAAGTTCCTCTTCAAGGTGCTGATTTAGGTGTAATGTTTGACCCCGATGGTGATCGTTTTTTTGTTATTGATAGTCGTGGCCGTTTTATTTCTGGAGATTTCTTGACTGCAATTTTATCTCGTTATTTTCTTCAAAAATATCCTGGCTGTTCTATTGTGTATGACATTCGTGCTTCCAAAGCTGTTCCAGACACTGTTATTGCTAATGGCGGCACTCCGCTAGCCAATCGTGTTGGTCACACTCACATCAAAGCTCGAATGAAAGCTGAAAATGCCTATTTTGGCGGAGAAATTTCTGGTCATTATTATTACAAAGAATTTTTCCTTTGTGACACTGGCACTGTTAGTCTTGTTTATCTTTTAGATTTCTTATCTAATTCTGAAAAATCACTCGAAACTTTAGTTGATGAATTAATGTCCAAATATTTTATTTCTGGAGAAATAAATAACAAAGTGGCTGATGTCCCCAAAGTTTTAGCTGAAATTGAGTCTACTTATGGACCAAAAGTTTTGTCTCCAATCGAAAGAATGGATGGTCTAACTTTTGAGCTAGGTGATTGGCGTTTTAATCTTCGTTCTTCCAATACTGAGCCACTTCTTCGTCTCAACCTCGAAGCCACCAGTCAAGAATTAATGGAGCAAAAACGTGATGAAGTTTTAGCCATTATTACTAAACCCTAAATGGCCTACCAACCTTCTCAAAAAATTCTCGATAAATATGCCGATGTTTTGGTTAAATTTGCACTAAACAGTGGCAAAGGTGTTAAACCTGGTGAAGTTGTTTTTCTCCAAGTGCCGGAATCTGCCAAACCGCTTTTAATTTCTCTTCAACGCTCTGTCCTCAAAAGTGGAGCCAACCCCATTATCCAATATCTTCCCGATGAAATGTCGCGAGAATTTTATCAATTGGCTTCTCCTGATCAACTCAAATTTTTCCCCGCCACTTTTATGAAAGGCCGAGTCAAACAAGCCGATCATTTTCTCATGGTTTTAGCCGAAACTAATTACCATGAACTAGAAGGAATTGATCCACGTCTTATTATGGAACGCAATATGGTTTTTAAACCTTACAAAGATTGGCGTGATCAAAAAGAAAATAAAGGCAAACTCACGTGGACTATTGGTTTATTTCCTACTCCAGCCATGGCGTCTGAAGCCAAGCTAACTTTACGCCAAGCCTGGCAGCAAGTTATCAAAGCCTGTTTTCTAAACTATTCCGACCCTGTCAAAAAATGGCAACGAGTTCAAAATAAATCCGAAACCATTCGTCAAAAATTAAATAAATTAGAAATAGTCAAAGTTAATATCAAAGCCAAAGATACTGATTTAAATATTACTATTGGTCAAAATCGTCAATGGCTTGGTGGTGGTGGTCGTAACATTCCTAGCTTTGAAATTTTTACTTCTCCAGATTGGCGCGGCACCAATGGCTATATTTATTTTGATCAACCACTTTACCGCCAAGGTAATTTAATCAAAAATATTAAATTAACTTTTAAAGATGGATTAGTTGTTAAATCCGAAGCCGGCTATGGTGAAAAGTATCTTCAGGAACTTATCAAAACTCCCAACAGTGACAAAATAGGGGAATTTTCTCTTACTGATAAACGTTTTTCAAAAATTAATAAATTCATGGCTGAAACCCTTTACGATGAAAATTTTGGTGGCCCATTTGGCAATACTCACATCGCTCTTGGAGCCTCTTACAAAGATACTTTTAACGGCAAATTAAACAAATTATCACCCAAAGATTGGGAAGATTTAGGCTACAACGACTCTTCGGTTCATACCGACATTATTGCCACCTCTGACCGAACTGTCACCGCCACCCTCAAATCTGGTAAGCAAATCATTCTCTATCAAAACGGCCAATTCCAAATATAACTAAAAACTCCCCTAAACAGGGGAGTTTTTAAAATCAAACAGATTTATCTTTTATTCTTGAGTTTCTTCTGCTGGAACTTCAATTGCTTTAGCTTTTTTGATTTTCTTAACTTCCATTACTGGATTAGATTGATTAACTTTTTGAGAATTTAAAAGATTCAAAATCTTATCAAGTTTTTGATTAATCATTTCTAGTTCAGTTCTAGTGTTGTCTTGGTTGTAATCTCTGGTATCTCTAGCTTCTGGACGTCTGTTATTCCCTCCAAAATCTCGGTTCCCACCAAAGTCTCTGTTTCCACCAAAAGTTCTTTCATTACCACCATCGCGACCACTGGTTTTTTCAAAACAGTTGCTGCAATAAACCGGTTTTTCACCAGTTGGTTGAAAAGGTACTTGGCAATCTTGGCCACATTTGTCACAAACAGCGCTATACATTTGACGATCTTCTCGATTTCTGTCAAATCCACCTCTGTTGCCACCACCACCGAAACTTCGGCCTCTGTTTCCACCGCCAAAACTTCGATTACTAAAATTTTTAAATCCACGATCATTACTAAAATTGTTCATTTTTTTTATTGTTTTTCTAATTTATAGACTAAGTATTGTATCAGTTTTTCAAATTAGATGTTGGAGTTGCTGTCACAGTTGGTGTTACCAACCCATTATTTTTAATAAATTCTTTAATTTCAGAAAAATCATTTTCGCCAATTTTAGGGCTTAAAATAAATTGGCCGGTACTGGCTTTGGCATTTTCCAGTACATTTGCATCGGTCAGTGCAATCGAAACCACCTTATATTCGGCAACTTCTGGTATTTTTGTTATCAATTCACCCATCTTTGTAAAATCAATATCAGTGGTAATGTGCCTAGTTAATGTTTGAATAGTTGGAATTATTTTAGAAATAAAACCCACATTAATCACTTTGTCTCGAATAGCAGTCACTACTAATTTTTGTCTTTCGGCTCGGTTAAAATCTCCGCCATCCATATTTGAATGTCGCGATCTGGCATATTTCAATGCTGTTACTCCATTCATATGTTGAATTCCTTTATCAAAATGCAGATTTTCATATCTACAACTAAATTGTTGATCCAATTTGTCTCCCGACATAGTAGCTTCTAGTGATTTCACTTCTTCTTCCGATTTTCCACATAAATCATTTATATTTTCTTCAATTGGGTAATATGGATCATCAAAGGTTCTGGCCACTTTTATATCAATTCCACCTAAACTATCAATAATTTTAGTAAAACCATCAAAATCAATTGCGGCAAAATAATTTGGCTTAATTCCTGTCACTTGCTCCACTACATATTTTGCCATTTCACCGCCACCAGCATCTCCAGTAAATTCAATCTTCTTATTGGGATATTTTTTATCATCAGATCCAATTGCATAAGCCTCATTTATTTTTTTACTTGTCATTTCATCTCCAGAAATTGGCATTGGTGCCCACAAATCCCTCGGAATTGAAATCAATCTAACTTTCTCTTCATGGGGTACAATTTCTGCCAACATTATTGAATCGGTCAACAATCCTCCTTCATGTTTACCTCCACCGTAACCTAACAATAAAATTGAGTAAGATGCCAACGGATCCGGTGTTGGTGTAGCAGTTGGTGTAATTCCAGTAGAAAGCTTTGATTTATTTGGTCTTACTACCATTCGGTTGTAGCTAAAATAAGCCAAACCAATAATGATCAGTACTACCCACAAAATTCCCACTCCAACCCACCACCAATTTATTCTTTTTTGCATGAGTTAAAGTATAACAAAATTCTATATTTCCGCTACACTATTTATATATGTCCAAACCATTAGTCGTTTTTACTTATGCCCCTACCGGTCTTGGCCACATTCGGGTTACCGATGCTCTTCGTGACGGAATTCCGTCTGATTACGATTCTGTTGTTTTCTCTCCCACTGACCCCAGTATTGAATATATTCACCGTCTTACTAGTATCAATGTAGTTTTGCGTCACATTATGGAATGGATCCAAAGAGGTGCTCCTCAACGGGTTTTTACCCATTTTTACCGTAAATTTCTAAAAAAGAATCCGGAAAATATTTTTCTAGAACTAACTTCATTAATCAAATCTCTCAATTCCTCTCCTTCGAAAATAATTATTGTTTCTACTCATTTTGGCTTGGCTTATCAAATTGGTATGCTTAAGCCACTTTTAGAAAAAGAATTTAAAACAGAAATACAACTTGTGGTGCAAGTGACCGACGATTCTCCTCAATCTATTTGGTATGTCGATGTGGCCGATTTAATCATTGTTTCTAGTCAATATGTTGCCGACGAACTTCAAAAATATGGGAAATTAGCCAAACTCAAACCAGTCAAATTTATTATTACCTACTATCCAGTTAGCCCCTTACTCAGCCAAAGATTAGAATCCAATCAAATTCAGTCAAGAATCGATCAATACAATCCCCAATTAAATACTCCAATAAACATTGTAATTCCTATTTCTGGAGCTGCCGTCGGCATGAATTATTTTATAAAACTTATTGATAAACTTCATAAATTATCCAACCGTTACCATTTTCATATTGTTTGCCGCCAAGCCCCCTTTACCGATAGTTTTATTGTCTATATTAGAACCAAAAAACACGTCACTTTATACACTTCAGAAAATTATCAAAGCGTCGTTGATTTATATGAAAATGTTTATCAAAAAAATGTCATCGCTGCCGAAATTACCAAACCAAGCGAACAAGCCTTTAAAGCTTTATTAAAAAATGATTCTGTCGGCGGTTCATTTATATTTTTTGCCCAACCAGTCGGCCGTCAAGAATACGATAACCTAAATTATCTTCAACGAAATGATTTGCTCTCTGAATTTGGTAGGGCAGTTCAACTCCCTTTTGGCACCACCAATTGTGCCCGATTTATCAACAATTTATTTACCAACGGCACTCTATATAACAATTTTTCTATTCTCCAAACCAAACAACAAAAAGAAATCCACCCCGTCCCCGCCTTCTGGCAAGTAATCAAGAAAGAATACAATCTGTAACTTTACTAAGTTTTAGATGGAACACGGTTACAAAAAATAGCCCGACCAAAATTGCTATAATATCCATGCCAGAGTAGTTTAATTAGTAAAACCATCAAATTGTATTTGAAAAATGTAAGTTCACAACTTACCTCTGGCTCAAAAATATGGTTGATATCAATAAATATTTAAACAATCTTTTTTCTGAATATACCAATTATATTCTCTCTTCTGAAGAGCAGAAAACAGTAGCTAGAGATCTAAAAGGGTTTATCATTCAAAAACTAACCAGAAAAAAATTTCGTAAGCAAAAAGTTTTTCCTAATACTTTAAAAGATATAACTGAAAAAATTGAAAAATCTATTAAAGATAATAAGCCAATTAACTTTTCAATCTTTTTTGGTGGTTATAAACATTTTTGGAATCCATCTAGTCCCGAAGTTGATTGGGCAGAAGTGTTTGCTTTTAAGTTTCTAACCGATTGGGTGTCTCCAATTATTGCTGTCTATAAACCGGGAGTGACATTTGATTTTATTTCTGAGGATTTGATATTAGAAAAAATGAATAATTATTCTAATGAGTCTTTAGACAAATACTCTCAAAGTTTCAGAGTTCTTTTAGAAAAATATAACCAAAATTTACCCGACAATTTAAAGTTTAATTTTATCCGCCTTAAAGATAAATTTAACCAAGAAAAGATACTTAAAGCAGTAGAAGAACAACTAAAAAAAGGTTACGAGAGATGGAATTCATTAAGTCCAGAAGAACAAGAATTAGAACTTAAAAGAAGTAAACGTTCTGTAATAGGTGAAAATATTAGTCGAGACAAATTTGTTGAGTCTAGAGTTGTAGAACTTGCCTATTATGAAGTAGAAGCTTTTCCGGAATTTTTTGGTGATTATTTTAACCAGAGTAATATTTTTCTCAGTTTTTCCTTTGGTTTATCTCCTGACAACATTGATCATTGGTTAGTTCTGGGTTCCACGTATGCCTCAGTAGTTGATTTTTGGATAGGTAGGGGAATCCTAGAAGAAAGAGATAATGAATTTATCCACAGAATTGTTTCACAAGAACAATATAAAAAAATTAAAAATAATCTTAAAAAAGTCGATGTAAAAATAACCGACCTGACCTTAGAAAATTTTAAAAATATTGAACTAATAAAACCTGAAGATTGGAAAAAAAATAATTAAGTGACCCTACGGAGAATCGGACTCCGATTAGCAGAATGAGAATCTGCCGTCCTAACCATTAGACGATAGGGCCAGAACTTACAACATTTTAGTTAATGTTGTAAAATAACTTAGATGTATTTTACCAAATATAAGTTTCAATTTAAGCTCGTAGCTTTAACTATCCTTTCAACTCTATTTTTCTGGTTGATTTTTTATTTTAATCTTCCAGGTAAAATTGGATTTGGTAACGTTACTTTGGAAACTGTTTTTGCCAACTATGATGGGCCAAATTACATGGTTATTGCCAAGTGTGGCTACAACAAAAATTGTATTGGTCCAAATTTTTCTTTACCTCAAAGCTTGGAATATTATCCAGCTCATTTACCCGGCTATCCAACTTTAATTAAATTTTTCAATAATTTCACCACTGGCCCAAAGGCCATGATTTTTTCCACTCTTTTGGGGTCAATTTTTCTTAGTCTAATTTTATTTGAATTTTTAAAACTATTTTTAAAACAAAAAAAAGCTTTTTGGTTGACTATCGTTTTCCTTTTTTTTCCGGCTCGTTTTTTTGTTCTTCGTCAAATTGGTGCTCCTGAAACTTGGTTTTTGGCTAGTATTATCGCCTCAGTTTTCTTTTTCAAAAAAGATAAAATTTGGTTATCAGCTATTTTTGCTGCTTTGGCCCAAACATTCAAAACCCCAGCCATTCTACTCGTTTTTTCTTATGCCATTATTGCAATTTACGAGCTTATCAAAACAAAAAAGTTTTTACCTGTTGTCAAAAAATTCTATCCTTATCTTTTAACTCCAATTACAATTTTAGTAATTTTTTATCTTTATTATCTTCAAACTGGAAATTTCTGGGCTTATTTTCAAAGTGGTGACAATTTTCATTTAAACTTTTTACCTTATTTAGTTTTTATCAGCACTAAATCTTGGATCAACACTATTTGGCTAGAAGATATTGTTTATATCTTTTTTATCGCTATTTACGGCGTTTATCGTTTATTAAAAAAATACAAATTCGACATCGTCGCTATTTTCCCACTGGTCTTTCTTTTAGCTACTTTATTAGTTGCTCATCGTGATATCAGTCGCTATATTGCTCCAATTTATCCATTTTTATTACTTGCTTTCCACAGATTTCTTAACAAAAAATCTATCAAAATAATTTTATTACTCCTGCTTCCAGCCATCGTTTTATATGGAATAAATTTTGTCTGTGGTAACGTTGCCCCCATTTCCGATTGGACCAACTATCTCTAAAAATAAAATATTTCCCCACCCTGTCAAGGGAGGGGTTAGGGGAGGGTTTCAACTAATATAAAATTTTCCGTCTTCTTCTGTCAATAAATCTTTCATCAACATCATTGATAAATTAGTTGATATTTCGGTAATATTTCGTTTTGTCATTTGACAAAGTTCGTCACTGGTCATCGCTTCAGTTTCCAACAAATCAATAATTATTTTTTCTAACTCGTTTAGATTACTGTAATCTTTAAACAAACTTTCTTGTTCTGGAAAACTTATTTTATCTTCAAAAATATCAATCGGAGTGGTTATCATTCTGGCCGATCCGGTTTTAATTAACCAATTAGTTCCTTCAGAGGTTCTAGAATTTATTGGTCCTGGTATGGCCAGCACTTGTCTTTTTTGTTCTAATGCCAATTTTGCCGTTATCAAACTACCTGATTTTATTCCTGCTTCAATTACTACCACTCCAACAGTTGATAACCCTGAAACAATTCGATTTCGCTGCGGAAAACTCCAGTTAGTCGCTTTAAAATCTGGTTCGTATTCTGAAATTATTATTCCGCCTTTTTCTAAAATGTCTGTGTACAGTTTGTCGTTTTCGCTTGGGCAAGGCTCATTCAATCCTCCTCCTAAAACTGCCACCGTTTTACCTCCATATTCCAAACATTTTTTATGTGATTCTGTATCCACTCCGTACATAAAACCCGAAATTACCGTTGTTTTTCGCGATATAATTTCTGGCATTATTTTGTCAACAATTTCTTTGCCATATCGAGTAATTTGTCGACTGCCCACAATCGCTACTGTTTTTTCAAAAAGATTATTATTCCATTCTCCTCGATAATATAATTTTTCAGGACAATTTCTAATTCCCTTTAATCCTTCTGGAAAATCATTTTTCTCAATTATTTTTATCCCCCACTTTTTCCACTCATTCATATTAGTATTTATTTAAATGTTTTTCCCCTTGCCCTGTCAAGGGAAAGGGTAGGGTTAGGGTTTGTTTTAATATAGATTGTCATAATAATTAATACTTTCAACTGTTTTGTCTTCATTCAACACTATACACACTGCATCAATTCTATATTTCTCAAATTTATTAGCGATGGGGGATTCTAATACCAAAAAGCCTTCTGCTATTCTTTTAATCCGACTTAATTTATTTTTATTTATCATTTCTTCTGGATGACCAAATTTGTCTCCCACTTTTAGTTTCACTTCCACAAACACCAGCCAATCTTTGTCCGACATGACAATATCTATCTCGCCTAATTTATTAGAATAATTCGATTCAATTAATTTAAATCCTTTTTTAATCAAATAATCTCGAGCAATTTCTTCCCCCTCTCTGCCCTTTTTATAGTTCTGTATTTTTGATTTATCAAACATAAATTTGTTTTGCTAATTACTATTAGCTACTAGCTAATAACTAATCATCCGATTTAACCCTATACTGCAACGCCTCCGCAATATGGTTTTCTTTTATTTCACCACTTTTATCTAAATCAGCAATTGTTCTAGCGACTTTAATTAATCGAAAATAAACTCTAGCCGACAAATTAAATTTATTTACAGCTTGTTTTAACAATAAATTTGCCTCTCCTGTTAAATTAGCAAATTCTTTTAAATGGCGATTTTTCATATCTGAATTACTATGAACATGACTCAAATCTTTAAATCTTTCACTTTGAATTTTTCTTGCTTCCATCACTCTTTTTTTAATTGTTTCCGACTTTTCATTATTATTAATTTCGTTTTTACCTATCATTAGGTGATTTACGTCTACAGCCGGCACGGTTAAATGAATATCAATTCTGTCCATTATCGGTCCTGATAACTTTTTTCGATAATTCAAAATTTGAAAACTACCACATTTACATTCTTTTTTGGGATCTCCTAAATATCCACAAGGACAGGGATTAGCTGCTGCCACCAACATAAATTGTGCCGGAAAAGTTACTGACCCCGCTGCTCGAGAAATATTTACCAAACCATCCTCAAGCGGTTGTCTTAAAGCCTCTAAACAAGTTCTTCCAAATTCTGGAAATTCATCCAAAAACAATACTCCTCGATGAGCCAAAGAAACTTCGCCTGGTCGAGGATTACTTCCACCTCCAATCAACCCGACTTGAGAAGTTGTGTGATGTGGCGATCGAAATGGCCTTTGCCGAATTAACGAACCTCCTGGTGGAATGTTGCCAGTAATTGAATAAATTTTAGTCACTTCCAAACTTTCTTTTTCAGTCAAATTTGGCAAAATTCCCGACATAGCCCTAGCCAACATTGTTTTTCCACTTCCCGGAGGCCCCATCATAAACACATTATGTCCACCGGCGGCCGCAATTTCTAACGCTCGTTTGGCCTGTTCTTGACCCAATACTTCAGCAAAATCAAAATCTGGAGTAATATCACTCAAAATTTCTTCAGTATCAATAGTTTTTAATGGCTCAATCAATTTTTCTCCGCTCAAATGCCTAATTAAATTTTTCAAATTATCCACCGGGTAAACTTCGATTCCCTCAACCACACTGGCCTCATTAGCACTCATCCGTGGCACAAAAATTTTTTTAATTCCTTGTTCTTTGGCCAACAATGCCAACAAAAATACTCCTCGAGTGTGCCTTAAACTTCCGTCGAGTGACAACTCTCCATAAAAATATGCCTTTTCTTTGGGTAAAATTAATTCTCCTATCGAAGCCAATATTCCCACCGAAATTGGCAAATCGTAACAACTGCCATCTTTTGGAATATCTGCCGGTGCCAAATTTATGGTTACTTTTGCATTGGGAAATTCGATGTCTGAATTAATTATGGCTGTTTTAACTCTTTCTTTGGCCTCTTCGACTGCTTTACTTGCCAAGCCCACAACCCCAAAACCCGGAAACCCTTTATCGGCCACGTTAACCTCCACCTCTATTTCAATTCCTTGTAATCCTACACTAGCAATCGATAAAACTTTTTGAAGCATTATTAAAATTTAACATAAAATGAGTTAAAATAAATTGTGAAAAAGAAAGAAGAAATTTGGGCATTTATCGATAGTCAAAATCTTAATTTAGGGACATCCAATGATGTTTATAAAAATCATGTTTTAGTTTATCAGGGATGGAAATTAGATTTTTTAAAATTTAGAACGTATCTTTTTAATAAATTTAGAGCTACAAAAGCTTATATTTTTATTGGATATAATCCTCACAATCAAAAACTTTATCAATACCTTGAAAATTGTGGCTATATTTTAATTTTTAAACCAACAGTTAAAGACAGTAGCGGAAAACTCAAAGGAAATGTTGATGGCGAACTTATTCTGCAAAGTGCTGCTATTGATTTTAATAATTATGATAAGGCTATTATTGTTGCCGGTGATGGAGATTATCGTTGTCTTTTAAAATTTTTAAAACAAAAGAAAAAATTATATAAACTAATAATTCCAAATCAAAAGTCAGAATCTAGTTTATTAAAGGATTTTCAAAAATACAAAGTTTTTATTCAGTCTGAAAAAGATAAATTGATCAAAGAGAACGAAATAGAATCAAAGCAAAAAAAATGAGAGGCGTCACGCTGTAACACGTAGTCACAGGTTCGTATTCTCTCTAATGATTAATCTATTATACCTACATTACCGTTAATTTGTCAATACACTTTGTTATATAAAGATATAATTAACACTATGTCAAAAACTAAACTAAATCTATCTAAGGATAATAAAATATATCAATTTTAAATACTATCTTTTTACCCAAATAAAACCCAAACTCGTGATAAAATATTACCTATGCCATTTAGTCTTCAATCCGAATATCAACCATCTGGTGATCAACCAACAGCTATTGCCCAATTATCGGGTAATATAGCTTCTGGTGTTCAACACCAAACTTTGTTGGGTGTTACTGGTTCTGGCAAAACTTTTACCGTCGCCAATGTCATCCAAAATACTCAACTACCAACACTAGTTATTTCTCACAATAAAACCCTAGCGGGACAACTTTATCAGGAATTTAAAGAACTCTTTCCTAATAATAAAGTTTCCTATTTTGTTTCTTATTACGATTACTACCAACCAGAGGCTTATATTCCCGCCTCCGATACCTATATCGCCAAGGAGGTTGATATTAATGATCGCATTGATCGTCTTCGTCTCGAAGCTTCATCTAACCTTTTATCTGGTAACGATAATATCGTTATTGCTTCAGTTAGTTGTATCTACAACATTGGTGATCCAATAGAATTTGAAAATATGGCTTTTTCACTACAAATTGGCCAAAATTATCCACGTCGTCAACTTTTAGAAAGTTTTATTTCTCTTTTTTATGTTCGCTCTGAAATGGAATTCAAACGTTCTAGTTTCCGAGTTAGGGGCGCAACTCTCGAAATTTGGCCATCATACACTGATTCATTTTTGTCTCTCGAATTTCAAGACGATACTTTAATCAAAATCACCCAACGACATCCTTTAACTAGTAAAGAAGTTGTTTTAGAAAAGTTTAAACTTTTCCCGGCCAAACAATATGTCAGTGGCCACCAAGATCTGGACGAAATTTTTAAAAATATTCGTTCTGATTGTGCCAAGCAAGTCGAATTATTTAATTCTCAAAATAAAATTCTCGAAGCTCATCGAATCCAACAACGAGTCGAATACGATTTAGAAATGCTTCAAGAAACTGGTTATATCAATGGCATTGAAAACTACTCAATTTATTTTGATAAAAATCGTCAACACGGTGACCCTCCATACACTTTAGTCGATTATTTTCGTCATTTATGGGGTGATAATTTTCTTACAGTCATTGACGAATCCCACGTTTCTGTTCCTCAAATTGGTGGCATGTATGCTGGTGATGTGGCTCGTAAAAATAATTTAATTGATTTCGGTTTCCGTCTTCCCTCAGCTTTAGACAATCGTCCTCTCAAATTTGAAGAATTTGAAAAACGTATGGCCAAAGTTATTTATGTTTCCGCTACTCCAAGTAAATATGAATTAGAAAAATCTAAAAATCATATTGCCGAGCAAATCATTCGTCCTACAGGTTTAGTCGATCCAGAAATCAGTATTCGCTCTACCAACAATCAAATTCCTAATTTGGTCGAAGAAATTAAAGCCAGAATCAAAAATAAAGAGCGTGTTTTAGTGGTTACTCTTACCAAACGTATGGCCGAAGACTTGGCTACCTATTTGTCTGATCCAGTTAAAACTGGTCAAAATTTTAAAGTTGCTTATCTTCATTCAGATATCATTACTCTTGAAAGATCCAAAATTTTAGATGACTTGCGAGCTGGTAATTATGATGTTCTAGTTGGTATTAATTTATTACGTGAAGGTCTCGATTTACCCGAAGTTAGTTTAGTCGCCATTCTTGATGCCGACCAACAAGGTTTTTTGCGTTCTCAGTCTTCGTTAATTCAAATTATGGGTCGAGCTTCTCGTCATCTTTCTGGTCAAGTTATTTTGTATGCCGACTCCGTTTCCGACGCTATGGACGGTGCTATTCGTGAAGTTAATCGCCGTCGCAAGATTCAGGTTAAATACAATCAAGACAATCACATTACTCCCGCATCAGTGATAAAATCAATCCGGCCTCAATTATTTGAAGACATCAAAAAAGAAGAAAAAACCAATTGGTCAAAAATTGATACTTCTTCATTAACTCCACCACAACGTCAAAGACAAATTAAAGCCCTCAAAAAACAAATGCGAGAGTTTGCTTTCAATTTAGATTTTGAGCAAGCCATTCAAATTCGCGATCAAATTAAAGAAATTGAAAATTATTAACAATAAAAATTGCCCTTTTTAAGGGAAATGTCACGAAGTGACAAAGGGTTTAAATTAAAATATGAAATTAAAAAATATTAAATCTGATTTTTTCCCCACCCTGTCAAGGGAGGGGTTAGGGGAGGGTTTGTGTTAGACAAAATCATCGTCAAAGGGGCTCGAGAAAACAATTTAAAAAATGTTTCTTTTGAGTTTCCCAAAAATAAATTAGTCGTTTTTACTGGAGTTTCAGGCTCTGGCAAATCTAGCATGGCTTTCGACACTCTTTTTGCCGAAGGTCAACGTCGTTATGTCGAAAGTTTGTCAAGCTATGCTCGTCAGTTTTTAGGCAACATGAAACGTCCCGAAGTTGACCTAATCGACGGTCTTTCTCCATCTATTGCTATTAATCAAAAAGCTATTTCTCACAATCCTCGCTCTACAGTTGGTACTGTTACAGAAATTTACGATTATCTCCGTCTTTTGTTTGCTCGTATTGGTCACCCTCACTGTCCTCACTGTGGCCGCGAAGTTGCTCCCCAAACCAGTAAGCAAATTGTCACTCAAATTTTAAATACTGCTTCGTCTCAAGTTTCTGGTTTAAATCTTTATCGATTCTTAGTTTTATCTCCTGTCGTTCGCGACAAAAAAGGCGACTTTAAAGGTCTTATCGAAAACCTAAAAAAGCAAGGCTATAAATGGATTCGAGTTGATAATCAAATTATCGATTTATATTCCGATTTTGGTGTTGCCAAAACTAACAAACACGATATCGACGTCGTCGTCGATCGAGTATCTATTAGTAAAGACAACCTTAAAGATACTAAGCCTATTTCAGATCGTCTCACTGACGATGTTGAACAAGCTATGAAACTGGCCAATGGTTTAGTTGTTGTGGCTCAGATTTTTGATACTGGCTTTGATTTTCCTGTCAATCCAAAAGAATTTTCCGACACTTTATTTTCTGAAAATTTTGCCTGTCCTACTTGCAATATTTCATTGCCAGAAATTGAACCTCGTTTATTTTCATTTAATTCCCCCGAAGGTGCTTGCCCTGAATGTAAAGGTCTTGGTTCTAAATTTCAAGTCGATCGATCAAAATTTCCCGAATGGCGGGCAAAAATGATGGAAAGTCGTTATTCTTCAGTTGCCTCCGACGCTATTCGTGATGAATTAGAAAAGTTCATGATTAAAACTGAATGTCTTTCTTGTCATGGCGCTCGTCTCAATCAAGATGCTCTTTCTGTTCATATCTTAGGTCAAAATATTTATCAAATTACCAAACTACCAATTGAGAAATTAGACGCTTGGTTAAACAGTCTTGATTCGGTTTTAACCAGCGACAAAGAAAAAGAAATTGTCACCCCTATCAAAAAAGAATTAGCCGCCAGAATTGAATTTTTATTGGCTGTTGGCCTTGATTATCTTAGTCTTGATCGCGAAGCCGGCACCCTTTCTAGTGGTGAATCTCAGCGTATTCGTTTAGCCAGTCAAATTGGTACTGGCCTAACTGGTGTTCTTTATATTCTTGACGAACCAACCATCGGTCTTCATTCTCGCGATAACGATCGTCTTATTGGCACTCTTCAAAAACTAAAAAATTTAGGCAACAGTGTTGTTGTAGTTGAACACGATGAAGATGTTATTAAAAATGCTGATTGGATTGTCGATTTTGGTACTTATGCTGGCAAAAACGGTGGTGAAATTGTCGCCGAGGGTACCCTTGAAGATATCAAAAAAAATAGTAAATCTTTAACCGGTAAATATCTTTCTGGAAAATTAGAAATTAAAAATAATTTAAATTCAAATTTAATTAATCCTAGTCATAAAATTTCCATCAAAGGATGTCGTCAATGGAATTTAAAAAATGTTGATGTCGATTTTCCCCTCAATAAATTAGTTTGTGTTACCGGAGTTTCAGGTTCAGGCAAATCAACTTTGGTTCACGATACTCTTTATGGTGGTGTTCGTAAGGCTACTCTTGGTAGTTATTACGGAACTATTGGTGAATTTGATAAAATTACTGGCACTGAATTTGTTTCCGATGTATTAATTGTCGATCAGTCTCCAATTGGCCGCACCCCTCGCAGTAATCCAGCTACTTATACCAAAATTTTTGATGACATCCGAGCGTTAATGGCTCAAACCACCGAAGCTCAAATTCGCGGTTTTAACGCCAATCGTTTTTCTTTCAATGTTAAAAATGGCCGTTGTCCAGTATGTGAAGGTCAAGGTCAAATCAAAATTGAAATGCAATTTATGCCCGATTTGTATGTCACTTGTGATGAATGTCATGGAAGTCGCTTTAAAGAAGAAACCCTAGAAGTCGAATATAAAGGTAAAAATATTGCTGATATTTTAAAAATGACAGTTGATGAAGCGCTAGAATTTTTCCAAAATATGCCTAAACTTAAGCGAAAATTAACCACCATTCAAGAAGTTGGCCTAGGTTATTTGGAATTAGGCCAACCATCAAATACGCTATCAGGAGGGGAGTCCCAGCGTCTCAAAATTAGTCGTGAATTAGTCAAAGTCATCGAAGGGAAAATGCTTTATATTCTTGACGAACCCACCACCGGTCTTCATTTTTATGATGTTGATAAATTAATTAAAGTTTTACGCCAATTAGTTGATAAAGGTAATACTGTTGTGGTTATCGAACACAATTTAGACATGATCAAAAACGCCGATTGGATTATCGACATGGGCCCCGAAGGTGGTGAAAAAGGTGGCGAGCTAGTTGTCGCTGGCACTATCGCCGACGTCATGAACTGCCCTCGTTCTTACACCGGCCAATATCTCAAGAAAAATTTACAATTTTAAATTTAGAATTTTTATTCAATTTTTAAATATTTTAATTTTGAAATTTAAATTTGATTAAAAATTAAAAATTGTAAATTAAAAATTTATTTACATCTTTCTCTCACTTCCACCGTCGTTCTCCAACTCGTTTCCCATTTTTCAATAGTACAATAGTCTTTAAACTGATTTAACCAACCGATATATAAATCTTTCGTTTCATAAATCAAAGCAATTTTTTTATCTTTGCTTTCTTTAGTTTTTTCATAAAATTTATCTTGAGTTCGGATATATTCTGGCACTTCACTTAAACTATATGACACTTTTGTTGGCATGTAGCCATATTTTTTTATTCCATACCACCAATATAAATATTGATTTGGATAATCGTAAATTTCTGGCACATAATTGTAAGCTTCAAATTCATCACCGTTCATTTTTCCATAAACCCAATCAATATTTTTTATTAAATTAGACAAATTTTTTGGATCATCACTTTGTTTTTGATTTACAAATTGCCATTGGTCAACCGTTGTTAACCAAACATTTCTGGCTACAAATAATCCAATAATTACCATCGCCAATTTTTTAAATTTATTTATATTGGCCAACCCAATTGCTACCACAAAACAATACCAAACTCTTAAACTTTCCAAATACCACATTTTTAATTCATGGTGGTATATTGCCGTATAAAACCCAAAAGCAAATATCAAAAACGACACAAAATAAATCCCTACTTTTTTATATTTTTTATTAATTAAAATTAAAATTATCGCCAAAATTAAAATTCCCAAACCCCAACCATAATTCAAAATAAATTGCCCTTCAAAAAATCCTCTAATAGTTTCCAAATGCGACACTATCACTTCGCCTATCGTCAATTTATCACCCAAAACACTATTCGTTCCAGTAAATATTCCCAATAATAATTTTGTCATCTGAAATTTATTTTTTATTTCCAACAAAATTTGTGGCAAAAACCAAGGAATCATCCCGATCAAAAAACTTTTCCAATTTTGAGATCTTTTGTTAATTATTGTAATTAATACAGAGAATAGTACACAAACTATTCCAAACGCTGCCTCAAATTGAGTTAGTAATCCGCTCGTTATTCCTAACCATAATACTGATTTTTTGTCCTTTTTCTCCAAAAAATTCCATAAAGCCACAAAAAAATAGACACTCAAATAAGTTGCCATATTGGCGTTCCAAAAATATCGAGTCAAGTTAAACATCTGTGGCGCCATCAAAAAGAAAGTTCCCGCCAAAAATCCTAAATTTATATCTCTTTTTCTAAAATACCAAAAGATAAAACCACCAGAAAATAAAAATAAAATAATATTCCAATAAACCAAAACTTGCGGACTTCCACCGCTAACCCAATAAGCTGGTAAGTTTATATAGTAATAAAATGGCCCCAATCGCAATCCATTGATCGAAGTTGTTGGGCCTAACACTGCAATATCTTTAAATTCTCCCAAAACTCTAATATCCAACATATCTCTCGATTGGTCATAAGTAAAAACCGTACTGTAATCTTTAGTTTGAAGAAATCTAATTGCTCCCGAGATAAGTAAAATAATTCCAAAAATAATTGTCAAAAGTTTTTCCTTTCCTTTCATAATTTCATTATATAATACCTATGTGATTGATTTAAGTCTCATTCCAAATTCACCTGGTGTTTATATCTATAAAAACATTCAAGGGAAAATAATCTACATTGGCAAAGCTGTTAATTTAAAAAAACGGGTTTCTCAATATTTTCAGTCCGATCACGCTTTGGGTTATAAAACCGGTCATTTAGTTTCTGAAATTGCTGACATTAGTTTTCATACCGTTGGCTCCGAGATTGAAGCCTTGGTTTTAGAATCCAGTCTTATCAAACAATACCGCCCCAAATTTAATTCTCAACTTAAAGATGACAAAAGCTACATTTATATTACTTTCACCAAAGACAAATTTCCTATTATCAAACCAGCTTTTAAATCCACACTAAACCAAGATGATTTATTTTTTGGCCCATTTCCTGACAGTCGCTCTGTCAAAAGTCTTCTCAAAACCATTCGCCATATTTTCCCTTACTATGCCAAAAAACATGATTCCAAAAAGTGTCTTTACTGTCATATCGGCCTTTGTCCTGGACCAAATCCAAGTTTAAAAGAATATCGTTCCAATATTTCCAAAATTAAAAAAATTCTCAATGGTCATTTTCATAAATTAATTTCTCAATTGACCAAAGAAATGACTATTTTTTCCAAAACAGAGAACTATGAAATGGCTAAAATTCGTCGTGATCAAATCAATTCTTTAAATTACGTTATTTCTGGCTGGCAAAGCCTGAGCCATCTTTACCAGGATATTGATTTTAAAGAAGATAAATATCAAAAAGCCACCGACCAATTAGCCTTAACCTTATCGTCAGTTTTTCCTCAACTTAAAAAAATCAATCGAATTGAAGCCTACGATATTTCCAATCTTGGTTCCAAAGTTTTTGTTGGCGCTATGACTGTTTATCAAAATGGCAAGATTGATAACTCTCAATATCGTCAATTTAAAATTGACAGCAAAATCACTCCCGATGATCAATTTATGATCAAAGAAATTATTTACCGTCGCCTCAAACATCCAGAATGGGGGACACCAGATCTAATTGTCGTTGACGGCGGCAAACCCCAAGTCTCTGCTGCAGTTGCTGCTGTCGAAGCGTTTAATAATATGTCTTTGCTAAAAGCTACTAGCTATAAGCTACTAGCTATCATAGGTCTTGCCAAAAAATTTGAAACCATTGTTATAAAAAACAGTAACGATAAAAATTCGCCAGATAATTGGCAAGAAATTAATTTACCTAAAAATTCTCCATCTCTTCAACTCCTCCAACAACTCCGCGACGAAGCCCACCGCTTCTCCAACCGCTATCGAAAAAATGTTTTAAATAAAATTACTTTTTCCGCCAAAAACTAATCTTCTTCTTCAAATTTCACTGCCTTTCTAATATGTTCTCTGGCCGCTGATGTTTTTACTATATTAATCCAATTTTTATTTACATTTAATCTTTTACTCAACAACACTTCCACTAAATCACCAGTTCTCAATTCATCATCAATTTTACCTATTTTACCGTTTATTTTTACACCCATACACCTATCACCGATACTGGTGTGGATTCTATAAGCAAAATCCAAAGCGGTACTTCCTTTTGGTAACTGAATTGTGTCACCTTTTGGAGTAAACATATAAATATAGTTAGTTAAGACCTTTAACTGATAATTATTTATATTGCCATCACCTTTTTGCCATTTAACTAAATCTTTTACCCATTCCATCCCAGTCCCCACACTATTTCCTCTACCTGTTTTATAAGCGATATGAGACGCCGGACCGAATTCATTAAACTCATGCATTTCCTTGGTTTTGATTTGAATTTCTACTGTTAACCCATCCCTCCAAGCAATTGTTGTTTGAATTGACCGATAACCATTTGGTTTTGGAGCCGAAATATAATCTTCAAACTCTTCTGGCAAAGATCTATATTTGGCATGTAACAAACCTAAAATTGTATAACATTCCACCAAATTATTAGTCAAAACTCTAATTGCCACTCTGTCTTTTACCCTATATTTATCGCCTTTCTTTTTTATCTTTAAATAAGTGCTATACAAACTTTTAATTCTTCCCTCAACTGCCACATCTTTAATATTATTAATTTTCAAAATTCTTTCAATTTCTGTCGACACCAAATTCAAAGCCTTAATTTCATCCTTTTCCTGTTCTTTAAACATCAATTTAATTTTATTAGCCTCTTTAGGGTAGAGAATTTGAAAAGCAATATCTTCCAACCGTTTTTTAAAATAGTGCAAGCCTACATATTCCGCCAATGGACCATATATCCTCATAATATTTTTTGCATACAAAATTTGTCTATTTTTAGGTAAATATTGTATAGTCAAACTGTTATGAAGTTTATCAACCAGCCGAATAATCAACACTCTCACATCATTTACCGACGAGAAAAAGAATTTTCTAAAAGTCTCAATACTAGTTTTGTTAATTTTAATTCCAGAGGTTTTAGTTTTAACTTCAGTTAATCCCGACACCAACAACGCCACCTCATCTCCAAATGTTTTAGCAATATCGTCTATCGTTGTGTTGGTATCTTCCACACAATCATGCAATAAAGCGGCAATCACGGCTTCTTGACCAATATTTAATTGAGCCACCACTTTAGCAATCCATACCGGATGGGAGATATATGGCTCACCAGAATGTCTTTTTTGATTTTCATGGGCTTTTTCCATGAAATCATAAGCTTGCCTAATTAATTGTTTGTCAAATCCTAGAAGTTTATCAATTACCACTTCCAGACTCTGCCAATAATCATCACTAAAAGATAAATCCAAACTCATGACCAATTTTACCGCAAATTTGTCAAATCTTTTCAGCAAAAACTAGCAATCTTTGCCAATTAGTCCCAATTGGCCAACATGTTTGTAGTATCAACACCTCTTTATCATTTTCTGAATAGTTTAAATAATCAGTTTCTTTGGATTTAACAACCTTTTTTGTATATACCCTATATGTAAATATTTTCCCCCTATAATTTATTAAAATTACATCATCATTTTCTAATTTTCCTAACAGATAAAACACCGGGTTATCTCGAGCGTCAAGTACTCCTTGCTCACTTGAATGAGCAAATAAGAACATTGTTTTACCGTTTCCTTCTCCCGGAAAAGCCGAACCCAAAGCCTGAGCTACTATGTTATTTTTTAAAGATAACATATATTGTTCCTTATCAGAAATCGACACATCTGCCTGTATTTTTGCTTCAGCTCCTATTTTAGGAATATTAATATAAAATTCTTCTGGCTCATCAATATCTACTATTGGTTCTGGAACGTTGGTATTTACCACAGCGTCTTTTTTAATTTCCTCGATTTTATTATTTACTTGGTTTTGATCGATAGATTTGTAGTTAATCCAGCCAACCATTATAGGTTCATATATATATAGTATACCGGCCAATGAAAATACCACTAAACTCGACCCAAAATAAAAAATAATTTTCTTCCACCATCTAGGGTTGCTATAAACCACACCCTTTTTAGACTTTATTTTCACTTGCCTTTTTTCAGGCGTTACTTTAAAAAAATTTTTTAAAACCATAATTAATTAAACCATAATTATCATTTGACAAAAGTTTTTCTTTCCCTTAATATACTTTCTAATCTGCAACTCCCGAGCAGATTTTAATAAAACCCGGGAGATTTTTTATTAAAATGAGCCAAAAAAATCTTTTAACCAAAGACGGTTATCAACAACTAAAGGATCAATTAGTTGAACTTAAGAAGAAACAAGAACATTTGATTAGTCAAATTGAAGACGTAGCTCAACCAGATGAATCAGGTGAGGATGGATTAGTTTCTCAACTTAAAGAGGAATTAGAAGTCGCCAACACTCAAATTGAACAAATTGAAGAAACTTTGGAAAATAGTGAAATAGTTAGTGGTAAAACTTCATTTAACTGCATTCAAGTTGGTTGTAAAGTTAAAACCAAAGTTGGAGCTAGCACCAAAGAATTTTGTATCGTTAATCAGCTTGAATCTGATCCTACTCAAAATAAAATTTCTGATCAATCTCCATTAGGTAAAGCTCTCATCGGCAAGAAAGTTGGTGATGAAATTGAAGTTACTGCTCCAGTCGGTAAAATTGTCTACAAAATAGTTTCCATTAACTAAATTGGCCGTCAGTATAGTAAAATACTTTCATGCCAGACGTAAAACTTAACGATCTTCAAAAACAACGCCAAGACAAGCTCGAGAGAATGAAGTCTCTCGGTCTTAACCAATATCCCCAACCAAATTTATCCCAGAAGTCTTCTATTTCAGAAGCCCGAGAAATGATGGATAAATCAGTTGAAGTTGCCGGTCGTCTGATGTCACTTCGTGGTCATGGAAAAATTCTTTTTGCTGATTTACACGATCAAACAGGTAAAATTCAACTTTTCTTTCAAGAAAAAGTTCTCACCGACAAAATGTCTTTAACTAAATTATTAGATTTGGGTGACATTATTTCAGTTTGTGGTGAAGTTTTTACAACCACTGCCGGTGAAACCACCATTAATGTCTATAAATTTGAAATTTTAGCTAAAAATTTGCGACCACTTCCAGAAAAATGGCACGGTCTCAAAGATATCGAAGAACGTTATCGTCAACGTTATGTTGACTTAATTGTCAATCCAGAAACTCGTGAAGTTTTCAAAACTAGAACCAAAATTCTGACCGAAATGCGCCGTTTTCTTGATGATCATGGTTTTATGGAAGTTGAAACTCCAATTCTTCAACCAGTGTATGGTGGCGCTTCGGCTAAACCATTTGTCACCCACCATAATAATCTCGACATGGATATGTATCTTCGTATTTCTGACGAGCTTTATCTCAAAAGATTAATTGTCGGTGGTTTTGAAAAAGTTTACGAAGTTTCTCGAGATTTCCGCAACGAAGGTGTTTCTCGTTTTCATAATCCCGAATTTACTCAAATTGAATTTTATTGGGCCTATGTTGATTATGAAGTTCTTATGAACTTTACCGAAGAGCTAGTTAAACACGTTATCCAAACTGTCAAAGGTGATTTAAAAATTAGTTTCCAAGGCACTGATCTTGATTTTACTAAACCAATTGAAAGAGTCACTTTTACCGATGTTATCGAAAAATATACTGGTATTAATATTGATTATATCAAAGATGAAAATGAATTTAAAAACATTCTCAAAGAAAAGAATCTAAAAGTTGATATGTCTGGCATCTACGGTCTCGGTGCTTGTTTCGATGCCCTTTACAAAGAACATGTTCGACCAAAAATCATCAACCCAACTTTTGTTTGTGATTATCCAGCCGAAATGATTGCTCTTGCCAAACGCAAATCCGACAATCCCAAAAAGATTTCTTCATTTCAATTACTCGTCTGTGGTACTGAATTACTCAAAGCCTACAATGAATTAAATGATCCCAAAGATCAAGCTGACCGTTGGTTAGAAGAAGTCGCTCTAGAGAAAAAAGGCAACGAAACCGCCATGCAATTCGACAGCGATTATATCCGAGCCTTGGAATACGGTATGCCTCCAACTGCCGGTTGGGGAATGGGTATCGATCGTTTCACTCAATTTATCACCGACCAATCCACTATCAAAGATGTCATCCTTTTCCCAGCCATGAGAAACGAGGAAATTTCAACAGAACTAGATGAAACTCAACTAGTTGGTTTGGAAAACCCAAAAGTAATCATTGGTCAAGTGAAAGCTGTTAAAGAGCATCCAGATGCTGATACTCTCAAAATTTACCAAGTCCAAATTAATAAAAATCAAACTTTAGATATTATTAGTAGCTGTAAAAATATCAAAGAAGATAACATTGTTGCCGTCGCTTTAATTGGATCTTTGGTCCACGCTCCAGAAAAAGGAATTTTAAAAATCAAAAGTACTAAAATGCGTGGCATTGAATCGCCAGCTATGATGTGTTCTCCATTAGAACTTGGTGTTGACGATAAACATGATTGTGTTTATATCCTTCCTCAAGATTTGTCAGATCATGTTGGTGAATCTGTAAATAAATATTTTAAAAAATAATTAATTTTAATGAAACTCCTTCTTACTTCCGGTGGTCTTACAAATCAAACCATTGTCAAAGCTTTAGATGAATTAGCCGGTAAACCCTTAGACCAACTCAAAGTTGCCTTTATTCCCACTGCTGCCAATTTGGAAGAAGGGGATAAGGGTTGGTTAATAGACGACCTTCGTCGTCTTAGTTTTTTAAAATTCAAAGAAATTGATATTGTCGATATATCCGCCCTTCCAAAAGAAATTTGGCAAAAAAGATTAGAAGAATCAGATGTTATTTTTGTTGAAGGTGGTAATACTTATCATTTAATGTATTGGTTTAATAAATCTGGCCTCTCAAAAGTTTTACCAGAATTGTTAAAAACACGAGTTTATATTGGTGTTAGTGCTGGCACTATTATTACCACTCCAAGCATAATTAATGCCTATTTTGAGGCCAAACCCCTCAAAAAAATTAATGAAAAAATTTATAACGATGGTCTATCATTAACCGATTTTATGATTGAACCTCACCTTAATTCTTCCTGGTTTCCTGAATCAACTTTAGACAATTTAAAAAAACGTTCTAAAAAATATAAATTTCCTGTTTATGGTATTGACGATGAAACTGTTATTAAAATCGATGGTGATAATATAGAAGTTATTAGTAATGGAATTTGGAAAAAATTTGAAAAATAAAAATTTATGAACCGAGAAATTTATTTAAATGCTGTCAAAAGTTCTTTAGAACAAAATATTTTTTATCATTCACTAGCCTTAGAAGCTTGCATGAGTGGAATCTATGATTATCTTAAAAATAATAATTTATTAAATCCAAACGAATTATCAAAAGAAGATTGGACTTTAGCTGGGCTAATTCATGATATCGATTATGTTGGTGAATTCAAAGAGCTTCATCCCAATAAAACCAAAGAGGCATTAGCTAAATTTAATTTAGAAATTTCTGATGATATCGATAAAATAGTCAAAGCTCATGCTCCTTCTATCACTGGAGTTAAAACTGAATCTCAAGCTCAATGGTCAATTTTTTGTGCCGACAGTCTGACCGGTTTAATCACTGCTGTTGCCTATGTTTACCCTTCTCGAAAATTAGCTGATGTCAAAGTTAGCTCAGTTCTCAAAAGATTTTTAAAAGAACCAAAATTTGCCGCCGGCACTCGTCGTGACGAAGTCAAAATGTGTGAATTAGAAACCAGTTTAAATATTCCCCTCGAAAAATTTATCGAAATCTGTCTTACCTCCATGCAACAAATCGCCCCAGAAATCGGTCTTTAATTATTGACACCTTAATTAATCTACCCTATAATCCGGCCAGTAGTATTTTTATAACATAAATTTATATGTCAGCAGACAGACCTAATTTTTTACCTCAAAAAGATACTGTAGCCACCAGTCGTGAGCAAATTTTGCTTATTAATAACCAAAGATTTGAATCAGGTTTAGGAAATAATCACCTTGTTTTTCCACCAATTCCAGAAAGTTTAACTTCAGAAGTTATTAGAAATCTTCCTGAATATAATATGGGAGTAGTAATTTTCCCAGATCTTAGAGGGATAATAACTCCTGAAAATCTTAAAACTAGAACTATACCTGATTTTCTTGATCATATAGAGAGTCAGCTTCCTGGGTTACGTCATTATGAATCACTAACAGATACCCAAAAAAAAGATTTTTCAGTTGGGCGAAATGCCGGAGAAGGATATTGGCAATCTATCAAAAAAAGAAGAGTATCTTTTCCAGATCTTTCAGGCGGATGTTTTTTGATGGAGACTATACCCAAACCAACTTATAATGAGCATTATCCACCATCAAAGATTACTGATATACTGGGGCTTAAAGACCGTTTTAACATAACTTGGGAAGACATCAATAGAGCCATGAATAAAAAAAAGGAAGACATTTTATCAGTACTAAAATTACATCAAGGGGAACTCCTGTTACCTGAAGTAATGGAATGGGTTCTTTCAACATATATTTTTGAAGACTTAGCAAAAACAAACACCTATGAATGGACTAATACTAAATATAACAGATTTAATATCTATGGTGAATCTGATCGTGCTGTTATTGGTAATTCTAACGATGGTGGTGCCGCAAATATTAGCTGGCTTAATTCGGGGCGGTGGCGGAGTTATTTAGGTTTTCGTTTGTTAGTAAAACTCGCTGCTTGATAATTTAAATTATTTTTTATTTTGTTGCACTCGCCGTGACGAAGTCAAAATGTGTGAATTAGAAACCGGTTTAAACATTCCCCTCGAAAAATTTATCGAAATCTGTCTTACCTCCATGCAACAAATCGCTCCAGAAATTGGGTTATAATTATTCATGGAATACATTGATACTTTTATCACCAAATCCGGCAAAGAAATAAAATTTCGTTACCCAACTATTGACGATGCTGAAAGTTTGAAAAATTATATTAATAAAATTTCTGCCGAACAAAGTTTTTTACTGCTTCAGGGATTTCAAAATACTACTGAAAGTGAAACCAATTGGCTCAAAGACAAACTAGAAAAAATTTCTAAAAATCAAAGTGTTTATCTCTGTGGTTTTTGTGATGATCAATTAGTCGCTTGTGCTGAAGTTGAATTGGGGATTGAGGCAAAATCTCATGTTGGTAATTTTGGTATTAGTGTCGCATTAGATTTTCGTGGATTTGGTATTGGTGAAAAAATAATGGAATTAGTTATCGCTGAGTCAATCAAAACCATGCCAGAAATAAAAATTATTGATCTTGAATGTTTTAGTCAAAATAAAATTGCTCAAAATTTATACCGAAAATTAGGCTTTATTGAATATGGCAAACTTCCAACTGGTTTAAAAAGAAAAGGCCAATTTGACGACGCTATTTACATGTATAAACAATTCTAAAACATATTTTTTGAATTCCCCTTTCTTCAAAGGGGAAAGCCGCGAAGCGGAAGGGGATTTCTTGCGTTTAATCTGCGTAGATTTTAGTCACTTTAATTTGTTAGAATAAAACCAATTATGATTGACATCAATTTGCTCCGACAAGAACCGGAAACCGTCCGTCAAGCATTAATTAATCGTCAAAAAAATTCATCCGTTGTTGATGAAATTGTCAAACTCGATTCCTCCCGCCGTGAACTTTTATCTGATGTTGAAAAACTTCGTGCCGATCAAAATGCTCTTAGTCGTCAATTTAAAGGTAAACCAACTGATGAGCAACTTACTCAAGCCACTGAAATCAAAAATAATCTTAAAGAAAAAGAAACTGCTCTAAAAGATTTGGAAGATAAACAAAATTTAATTTTAGAAGAAATTCCTAACATTCCAGCTAGTGATGTCCCGGTTGGTAAAGATGAGTCTGAAAATGTTGTTTACAAAACAGTCGGTGAGCCAACAAAATTTGATTTTCAACCTCTTGATCATGCTGATCTTGGCGAAAAACTTGACATCATTGATGTCAAAAAAGCCGCCCAAGTTTCTGGTTCACGTTTTGGTTATTTCAAAGGCCAAGGTGCCGTTCTTGAAATGGCGGTTATGTTTTATGCTTTTCAAAAACTTATCAAAAAAGGTTTTATTGGTATGATTCCACCAGCCATGGTCAAAAGTTCTAGTGAATGGAAATGTGGTTACGCCAGCAATAAAAATTTAATGGGAGCATACTATTCCATTCCCGAAGATGATTTAATTTTTATTTCTAGCTCTGAACATGCCGTTGTCCCTTATCATATGGACGAAATTTTAGATGCCAACAAATTACCCTTAAAATACGTCAATTTTTCTCCATGTTTCCGTCGTGAAGCTGGTACTTATGGCAAAGATATGAAAGGTATACTTCGAGTTCATTTTTTCAACAAAGTTGAAATGAATGTCTTCACTCTACCTGACTACAAAATTTCTGATGATATGTGTTTGGAAATGCTAGCCAACGAAGAAGAAATCATGCAAGATTTTGGTATACCGTATCAAATTGTAAAAAATTGTACCGGTGATTTACCTCAACCAAATCGTCGCATGTACGATATTAATTCCTGGTTCCCTGGTCAAAATGCTTATCGTGAAACTCAATCATGCAGCAACTGTGGCGATTACCAAGCTCGACGACTCAACACCAAAGTTAAAATTAACGGTAAAAACGAATTAGTTCACATCTTAAATGCCACCATGATTACCGATCGTGCTGTTTTGGCTATTATTGAAAATCACCAACAATCTGATGGTAGCGTCATTATTCCTGAAGTTCTCCGACCCTATACCAACTTCGACGTTATCAAACATTCACAAAGCTAGAGGAGCCACCTTCACCCGCCAGAGTTCCGATTTTCGGAACAAAGGCGGGCAGGTCTTTTTATAAATAAAAATAATGGAAGAAAAATTTAAAACATGGTTAAACAAATTTGGTAAAGCTTGGTGTGATAAAAATGTCGATCAAGTTATAAATTTATTCAATCCAGAGAACATTTCTTATTACGAATCAGTTTTTAATCCACCGGTTAGCTCTATAAATGAAGTTAGAAAACTTTGGGAAGTAATTCCTATTAATCAAAAAAATATTTTTTTTGATTACAAAATAATTTCATATTCAGAAACAGAAGTCATTGTTAATTGGAAAGTATCTAGATTTTTTATTTCAACGAATGAAAATCAAAATATCGATGGTATCTTTCAAATTTCGTTAGATCAAAATGGACTTTGTACTTTTTTCAAACAATGGCGAATGGTAAAAACTATTTAGAAATTAATTTGTTGGTATAATCTTTCTTATGCTTGATTTTTTAAAAAATCTTTTTGACGAAAATTCAAAAAGAATCAAATCTTATAAAAAAATAATTGAGAAAATAGATGCTTTTGAAGAAAGTATCACCAAACTCAATGATGAAGAGTTGTCTCAAAAAACTGAGTACTTCAAAAAACTCCTTAAAGACGGCCAAACTTTAGACGACATCTTACCTGAAGCCTTTGCAGTTGTTCGTGAGGCCGTTAAAAGGACTATCGGCGAACGAGCTTATGATGTTCAACTCATGTCAGCCATCACTCTTCATCAAGGTGCTATTGCCGAACAAAAAACTGGTGAAGGGAAAACTCATTCAGTTATTTTTCCGGCTTATTTAAATGCCCTTACAGGTCGTGGAGTACACATTGTCACTCCAAACGATTATCTTACTCGTGTCGGTACTGGTTGGTATCCTCAGGCCTTAAATCTCTTAGGGATTTCTACTTCTTGTTTAATTCACGAACAATCATTTTTATTAGATCCAAAATATACCGATGAATCGGAAAAAATTGATGACCGTTTAGCTCATCTAAAACCAATTTCTCGCCAAGAAGCCTATCAGGCCGATGTTACTTATGGCACCAACAATGAGTTTGGCTTCGACTACCTTCGTGATCACATGGCTCCACATCAAGATCAAGTAGTTCAACGCCCTCATTACTTCGCTATTGTCGATGAAGTCGACTTCGTTCTTATTGATGAAGCCCGTACTCCATTAATCATTTCTTCTCCCAACGATCAACCTACCGACAAATATTATAAATTTGCCAAAATTGCCTCAGAACTTCAACCAACTGATTATGTTATTGATGAAAAATCACGTTCGGCTACTTTATCAGAATACGGTATTCGTAAAGTTGAAAGAACCCTCAACGTTGGCAACCTTTATGAAGAGTCTTTTGAAACTATTCATTATATTGAAAACGCTATCAAAGCTACGGCTCTATTTCAAAAAGACAAAGACTATGTTGTTAAAGACGGTGAAGTCATCATTGTTGATGAATTTACTGGCCGGATGATGAATGGCCGTCGCTGGTCTGATGGTCTCCATCAAGCTGTCGAAGCCAAAGAAGGTGTTACAGTTCAACGAGAGTCTCAAACGTGGGCTACCATCACTTTTCAAAACTATTTCAGATTGTATGAAAAACTCTCCGGTATGACTGGTACTGCTCTCACTGAAGCTGAAGAATTTAAAAAGATTTATAACCTTGATGTTGTTTCTATCCCTACTCACAAAACACTTCAAAGAATCGACGAACACGATCTTATTTTCAAAACTCAACGGGCTAAATATGCTGCTATTGCCAATTTTGTCGAAGAAAAATACAAAACTGGTCAACCAGTTTTAATTGGTACTACCTCTATTGAAAAAAATGGAATTATTTCTTCGCTTCTTCACAAAAAAGGTTTACCCCACCAAGTATTAAATGCCAAAAATCATCGATCTGAAGCTGAAATAATTGCCCGAGCTGGTAAAAAAAATAGTATCACTGTGGCTACCAACATGGCTGGCCGAGGTGTCGATATTATTTTGGGTGGACCAAAAGACGGCGTCGAAAAAAGTAAATGGAAAAAAGAGCACGACGAAGTTATTTCTTTGGGTGGTTTGTGTGTTATTGGTACTGAACGTCACGAATCTCGTCGCATCGACAATCAATTGCGTGGTCGTGCTGGTCGTCAGGGTGATCCTGGATTTTCTCAATTTTATATTGCCCTTGATGATGAAATTATGCGTGTCTTTGGTGGTGAAAAAATCAGTTCTCTCATGAGCCGATTCAATATGCCCGAAGACACTCCGCTAACTCATCCACTAGTTTCCAAAGTTATCGAACAAATCCAAGTCAAAGTTGAAGGTTTTCATTTTGATGCTCGTAAAAATTTGGTTGAGTACGATGACGTTATCAATAAACAACGTCAAATAGTTTACAAACTTCGTGATCAAGTTTTATACAATCAAAAATTCTCTCCAGAAAAGAATCAAGAAATTGTTTTTAAATATCTTTCCAATCAAATTAATAGTTTGATAAGTATCAATACGTCCTATGATACCGGCAAAGCTGATATTGAAAAGGCAATTCTAGAATTTATGGAAATTTTGCCTATGAATTCTAGCGACAAAAGTCAATTGAAAAAAGATTTAGAAAAAAGTAGTAATCCTTCAGAGTTACTAACTGATCTGCTAAAAAATCAATGGCAATCTAGAGTCAAAATGTTCGGTTCAGAAATTGCTGACAGTATTCTTGCTTATTCCATTGTTTCCACCATTGATCCTCTTTGGGTCGAACACTTAACCACTCTTGATAATCTTCGCGACAGTGTTCGTCTTCGTGGCTATGCTCAAAAAGATCCTCTAGTTGAATATCGCAAAGAAGGTTTTGAAATGTTCCAAAAATTAATGGGTCAATTCGAATACAATTTAGCTCGCAAACTTTTCCGTCTTGAGCCAGTCGCTCCTCAAACTATTACTCCTCCAAATGCTATGGAAGGTAGGGGAGGATCAATGGAAAATATTCCTGAAGCAAATACTCAAAATGATAATCAACCACTCGAACTGCCACCACTTCCCCAACCAATTAAAAAAGATCAAATAATTGGTCGAAATGATTCCTGTCCCTGTGGCTCTGGCAAAAAATACAAAAAGTGTTGTTACCCAAAGTTCGGGTAAATTAAATGAAAATTGATTATTTAAATTATCCAAAAACAATCAAAAAACCAAAAATAGAAATATGGTATGGTACTAAAATTGTTGATCCGTATTCATGGCTTGAAGAAAATTCGTCAGAGGTTTTTGAATGGGAAGATAAACAAAATAAATTAACCCATGAATATTTAAATAACTTTAGATATAAATCTAAAATTAAAAAAGGGTTAGAAAAATGGTTAAATTTAGACCAATTTAGTTGTCCTTTTCAAAAAGAAAATAAAATATTTCAATGGCGTCGCAAAAAAGAAGAAAATCATTTTACCTTGTATGTCGGAAGTGATTTAAAAAATCAAAAAAATATTCTTGATCCAAATAAGCTAGATAAAAATGGAGCTACTGCCATTGATTGGATATCGATCTCTAATAATGGAGAATTTGTCGCTTATGGTATTTCTCAAAAAGGTACTGAACAAAGTATTCTAAAAATAGTTAACGTTAATACTAGTCAAGAGCTATCAGATCAAATTCCTTACACCAGAAATTGTTCCTTGTCTTGGTTACCAAATAATAATGGTTTTTATTATTCTAGATATCCTAAGCTTGGTACCGTATCAAAAAATGAAGAAAATTTTAATCGAAAGATATTTTTACACCGACTCGGATCTGATTGGAAAGATGACAAACTAATTTTTAAACCCAAAGATCCTTATAATGATTTTTCAAATATAAGTGTATCAGAAGATGGTAAATGGCTGAGCTTAAATGTAATTCACGGCTGGACATCAAACGACATCTATATTGCTAAAAATGACGATTTTGATTCTCCAAATTTTATCCCTCTGGTTGTTGGTGAAGATAATCATTTTTCAGAAATTATTTTTAATAATGATATTTATTTGTTAACTGACCATAAAGCTTCAAATTTTAGAGTTATCAAAGTTTCTTGTGAGGAGAAAAATATTTTTGATAAAAATAACTGGCAGGAGGTTATTCCTGAACAAAAAAATGTTTTATCTTCTTTTAATATTTTTAATAATAAAGCAATTTTGGAATATCAAGTAAAAGCCTGTTCTGATTTAAAAATTGTTGATTTAAAAACTAAAAATACTGATTCAATTAAATTGCCAACACTTGGAACAATTACCTCAATTAGTGGTGAAGAGAATAACCCAAATATGTTTTATTCTTTTGAATCATATGCATTTCCTCCTACTGTTTTTAAATTAAATCTTGATACCTTAAAACAAGAAAAAATAGAATCTCTCAACACTGATGTTGATTTATCAAAAATTAAAATAGAGCAGGTTATTTATCATTCAAAAGATAAAACACCAATTACCATGTTTATTGTTAGAAATAAAAATACTAAATTAAACAAAAATAACAAAACTATTCTTACTGGCTATGGCGGGTTTAATATTAATGAGACACCTTTATTTAATAACAGCGTTTTAAATTGGATTAACTCTGGTGGAATATATGCTGTACCCAATCTAAGAGGTGGTGGTGAATATGGCGAAAAATGGCACAGAGATGGAATGTTAGATAAAAAACAAAATGTTTTTGATGATTTCGTTGCGGCAGCAGAATATCTCATCCAAGAAAAATACACTCAACCTAAAAAGCTAGCTATTAATGGCGGCAGTAACGGCGGTCTTTTAGTTGGTGCTGTTATGGTCCAAAGACCAGAACTTTTTGGAGCTATTGTGTGTCAAGCTCCACTACTTGATATGGTTCACTATGATCATTTTAAACTTGCCAAACAATGGGTTATTGAATACGGTGATCCTTTAAAACCAGATCATTTTAAATTCCTTTACAAGTATTCTCCTTATCATCATGTTGTTGAGGGGATAAATTATCCACCCATTCTATTAATTACTGCCGATAACGATATTAGGGTTGACCCAATGCACGCCAGGAAAATGGTTGCTAAATTACAAGATTTAAGTGTTTCAGATAATCCAGTTTTATTATTAGTTGAAAAAGACTCAGGACACGATCAATCAAGCAGTCCAATTAATAAAAAATTAGAAATATTAGCCAATATCTACACTTTTTTAGAAAAAACATTACAAAAGTAAAATATTTTTATGAATAAAAATATAAGAAATGTTGTTATCCCAAGTTCGGATAAACAATTTCCTTTAATCGACCTTTAGTAATATAATAAAACCACTCTCAAATTATTAATTAAACTAAAACCTTTTATTTAGGTCAAATTAAAATATGTTTAATGCTAAACGTTCTGTTACCAAATGTGATCCCGGTTTTACTTACGAAAGCGATTCAAATTTAACCTTAGCTCTTTCTCACGTCACTGAAATTGGAGCTATTGCCGCTGCTCATACTGCTGGTTTTGGAGACAAAGAAAAAGCTGATTTCGAAGCCGTCAGCGCTATGAGAGATATATTTAATCGAATAGATTTTCGTGGCCAGATAGTTATTGGTGAAGGCGAACGAGACGAAGCTCCAATGCTGTATATTGGTGAAAAAGTTGGCACAGGTAAAGGTCCTGAGGTCGATATCGCCATTGATCCTCTTGAAAATACCAATGCTACCGCTGTTTTTGGACCTCGCGCTGTCTCTGTTTTAGCCGCTTCTGAAAAAGGTGGTTTATTTCACGCTCCGGATATGTATTTAGAAAAACTTATTGTTGGGTCTCAAGCTGCGGGTAAAGTTTCTTTAGATTTTCCAGTTGCAAAAAATCTAGAAGTAATTGCCAAATCTTTAAACCGGGCAGTATCTGACTTAGTTATTGTTGTTCTAGATCGTGATCGCAATGAAAAATTAATTTCTGAAATTCGACAAGCCGGCGCCCGAGTTAAACTCATTCCAGATGGTGATTTAGTCCCAGGGGTAGCAGTTTGTATGGGCGGTTCAGGTATTCATGCAGTTATGGGTATTGGTGCTGCACCAGAGGGTGTGGTTACTTCTGCAGGTATTCGTTGTCTCAAAGGTGAAATGCAGGCCCGATTTTGGATCCGAGATGAAGCCGAAAAACAACGTTTAATTAAAATGGGTGGAAAACCAGGTAAAATTTATACACACAATGAATTAGCTAGTGGGCAGAGTATTATTTTTTGTTGCACCGCTGTGACTGACGGAGAATTATTTCGAGGAGTTAGATTCTTTGGTGGTGGTGCTCGGACTACGAGTTTAGTAATGACTACTAAATCTGCCAAAATTCGTTTTATTGAAACTACTCACATATATGATCGAGAAAAACTCGAATATAGGCTCGGTTAATTAACTCTGTTTAATTAAAAATAAAAATAACCCGGGTCACCCCGGGTTATTTAATATTTAAAATAAATTACTTAAGCCTTGTTTTCACTTCCAAACACTTTTATTTTTCTCATTACTAATTCTTTTACGGCGTCTCTGGCTGGAGCTAGATATTTTCTTGGGTCAAACTCAGCTGGGTTTTCCATAAAGAACTTTCTGATTTGTCCCGTAAATGCCAATCTTAAATCAGTGTCTACATTTATTTTAGTCACTCCCATTTTACTGGCCTGAGCCAACATGTCTTCAGGAACTCCTTTTGCATCAGCAATCGTTGCGCCAAAATCATTACAAATTTTCACTATATCTGCAGGTACACTTGAAGATCCATGCAACACTAATGGATATTCCCATCCAACCAGTTCTTTAATTTTTATTAATCTTTCAAAATCTAATTTTGGTTCAGTTTTAAATTTATAGGCTCCATGACTAGTTCCAATCGCTACTGCTAAAGAATCACACCCTGTTCTATCTACAAATTCTTTAGCTTTTTCTGGGTCAGTATAAATAGCATTTGCATTTTCTACCACCACTGCATCCTCAATTCCCGCTAATTTTCCTAATTCTGCTTCTACAACTACTCCCTTAGTATGGGCATAATCAACAACTTCTTTGGTTAATCTAATATTTTCCTCAAAATCAAATTTAGATGCATCAATCATTACTGAAGAAAATCCATCATCAATACAAGACTTGCAAATTTCAAAATCTTCACCATGGTCTAAATGTAAAGCAATTGGAATATTTGAAGTTTCCAAAGCTGCTTCAGACAATTTAATTAAATATTTACTATTAGCATATTTTCTGGCTCCAGCAGAAACCTGTAAGATTAATGGCGACCTTAATTCTTCTCCAGCGGCTACTATACCTTGGAGTAATTCCATATTATTTATATTAAAAGCTCCAATAGCATACTTTTCAGCTAAAGCTTTTTTGAAAAGTTCTTTTGTTGTTACTAGTTTATTCATAATTAGTTAATTCTAGCATTTAACTGTTAAAATAAAAGCATGCTTAGTTTCAAAATTTGTGCTCGACGAATCTGGAAAGAGATTGACAGATCGAAAAGAATACTTCTTCATTTACATCCTAGTCCAGATGGAGATTGTACTGGGTCTGCCTTAGCCTTTTACCATGTATTAACTAGTTTGGGAAAAGAAGTGACATTAATTCAAGGAGACAGTGAATTTCCCAAAAATTTATTATCTCTTCCTGGAGCAGATAAAATTACTCCCAAAAATATCACTCAAATCGATATGTCTCAATATGATTTATTTATCATTCTTGACTCATCTTCTCCTAAACAAATTACCAAGATTTCTGAATTAAAATTTCCTAAAAAACTTCGAACAATTGTTATTGACCATCATCAAAGTAACGATAAATTTGCCAAACTAAATTTAGTTTTACCATCATATTCATCAACCGCTCAGTTAGTTTACGAACTCTTAACTTATAAAAAAATTAAAATAACCCCAAAAGTTGCTGCCTGTATTTACGTTGGTATTTACACCGATACTGGTGGTTTTAGATATTTTAATCCTACTTTCAAAACATTTAATATTGCTTCACAATTAGCCAAGATTTATCCTAAGTTTTCCAAACTAATCTTTGATATTGAAAATAATGATAGTGCAGATAGGCTAAAATTTATCTCTATTTTACTTGGATCAGTAGAAACTTTCTTAGCTAATCATGTAGCTGTGGCCAAAATTTCTTACCAAGATATTACCAAAAATAATTTAAATGTTAATTCTATCGGTGGTTATTCTGAAATTGCCAACACTATTAAAGCGGTTACTGGTTGGAATATTGCCTTTACTTTAGTTGAACTTCAACCGGGAGTTATAAAAGTTAGTTTTAGAACTCGAGATAGTGAAACTTATGATATGTCAAAAATTGCTCTGGCTACCAAATGTGGCGGAGGACACAAAGCAGCTGCCGGTGCCACTCTTAATATGAGTCTCGACAAAGCCCAAGAATTAATTCTTTCTATTATCAAAAAACTTTATTCTAAAATAGACCAATAACTATGGATGACTGCATTTTTTGTAAAATAATTGCTGGGGAGATTCCTTGTTACAAAATTTATGAAGATGATATATTTTTAGCCTTTTTAGATATCAATCCTACCAGTCCAGGTCATACTCTTTTAATTCCTAAAAAACATTATCGTTGGGTTTACGACATTCCCGAATTTGACAAAATTTGGCAGGTAGCTCAAAAAATTGCTCTCAGTCTAAAAAATTCTTCTCTCAATCCAGATTTTATTACTTTTCTTACCATTGGTAACGAAGTTCCTCATGCCCATATTCATATTATTCCCAGAAACAACACCGACAATATTGGCCCAGTTTTAAGCAATATCCCTCACATCAAAATGAGCAATGAAGACTTTGCAAAAATATCTTCAACCATCAAAATATCCTAAATATAGGCCAAATACGTCATTGCGAGGAACAGTAACAATGGTGACGAAGCAATCTGGTTGGTTAATTAGATCTCTGTGCTCTTACCCGGTCAACCTTAGATAAAATTTTCTTTCTTAATCTAATATTTTTTGGCGTTACATCAATCAATTCATCTGCATTAATAAAATCCAAGGATTCTTCAATCGAGTATTTTACTGCTGGAGCTAACACGATATTATCGTCATTTCCGGCAGAACGAGTATTAGTTAAATGTTTACCTTTACAGATATTAATTTCCAAATCTCCTTCAACTGGTCTTAAACCCACCACTTGTCCTTCATAAACTTGTTCGTTTGGATCAATAAAATTAGTCCCTCGGTGTTGAGCCAAATCCAAACCAAAAGACAACGCTTTTCCAGTTTCAAAGGCAATCATTACTCCATTTCTTTCTTTTTTATTATTATCATCTTGTTTTGGTTCATAGCCTAAAAATAGGGTATTAATTGAAACTGTACCTTTTGTTGCCGACACCAAAGAATTACGTAATCCTAAACCATTTTTTTCACTGATTTTATAAGTCATTTTTACTCCAACCTTATCATCAGTTGTCATATCTTTCATTTCAGCCTTTCTTTTCCCTAGTTCAGCAGTAATAGTTCCCACATATTCATCTGGAGTAATAATAATCATTTCATTAATTGGTTCATGAGTTTTTCCATCAATTGTTTTCAAAATTACTTCTGGTTTACCAACTTCCATAGCATAACCTTCACGTCGTAATTTTTCGATTAAAATTGCCAAATGAAGTTCTCCTCGTCCAGAAACCAATACTCTAATAGCATCATTTGGATCGTCTTCAATTTTTAAACCTAAATTAGTTTCTACTTCTTCGTGTAATCTGGCTTTAAGTTCCCGGCTAGTCAAGAATCTTGCCTCATCTTTGGCAAAAATACCAGTATTTGGTCCAAAACTTGCTTTAAGTGTTGGCGGAGTGATTTCAATCATTGGCAAAGCCACTTGGCAATTAATATCAGTCAAAGTTTGACCAATTTCAATTGCAGAAATTCCGGCCAAATATACGATTTCACCACTTCCAGCCTCTTCTACTTCAACCTTATTAATTCCTTCATTCACATACATTCTTTCAATTCTAAAATTACCCTTAGTTTTTTGATCTGGATTAACCAATGACACCGACATTCCTTTTTTAATTTTCCCTCGATTAATTCTCCCCACCGCTAATTTCCCTAAATATCCATTTTTTTCAAAATTAGATACCAACATTTGGAAAGGTTGGTCAATATCTTTGACTGCATTTGGAATTGTCTCCAAAATTTGTTCAAAAACCGGACTAATATTGGCTGGCTCATCCATATTCTCAGGCATTTGTTTAAATGCTTTCCCCTCTCTACCGATACAATATATAGTAGGGAAGTCCAATAATTCTGGATCGTCCACTAAAGATAAGAATAAATTCTCTGTATCAGCCAAAACTTTTTTGACCTGTTGATCTTTTCTATCAATCTTATTAATAACCAAAATAACTTTTAGTTTATTTTCCAAAGCTCTCTTTAATACGAATTTAGTCTGTGACAATGGCCCTTCAGCCGCATCTACAATTAACAAAACTCCATCTACCATATTCAAGACTCGTTCTACTTCTCCGCCGAAATCAGCATGTCCTGGAGTATCAACGATGTTAATTTTAGTATTTTTATAAAATACTGAAGTATTTTTAGACAAAATCGTGATTCCCTTTTCTCTTTCCAAATCATTACTATCCATGATTCGGTCCATCGACATTTCGTCTTGGTTTTCTCTAAAAGTATGTGTTTGTTTTAATAAAGCGTCCACTAAAGTTGTCTTTCCATGGTCAACATGGGCAATAACTGCGACGTTTCGAATATCGGTCAAATTTGGCATTCGATTATTCTACTACAACTTTCAAAAATATCAATCTGCAAATTATAAATAATTGGCCATTTTATGGACTATTTTTACTCAAAGAGAGTAATTAATATATAATTAGTCATGTTTAAAAATAAATTGACTTTTGTTTCTGTTATTTTTGCCATTTTTACCATCTTTGGATTTTTAATTTTTAAATTTTTCCCCAAAAATAAAGTCGAAAATAAAATTACCCAAATTACCAATAAAGTTGAAGAAATAAAAGAAACAGTTGCTCCCATTCCCACTAAAATTTTAGAATCAGGTCTGCCCAACAAACACCAAATTAAAACTGCTTTTGTTCCTCAATCACCCGAAAAAAACTGGGATCAGCCATGGCAAGATGCTTGTGAAGAAGCTTCACTTTTAACCGTTGACTATTATTATAAAAATATTACTTCCGCCGATCCTCAAACTATAAAAAATGATTTATTAAAAATATTTGATTTTGAAACTCAGCAATCTTTTACTCATGATGTCAATATTGATCAAATGGCTCTGGTAGCTCAAAAATATTTGGGTTATTCCACTAAAATAATTACCAATCCCACTATTGAAGATCTTAAAAAATACCTGTCTCAAAATATTCCTATTATTGTCCCAGCTAACGGCAAAACTCTTTATCAGGAAAACAAACATTTCAAAGAAGGCGGGCCTTATTATCACAATTTAGTTATTTTAGGGTACGACGACACTAATAATAAATTTACTGTTCATGATGTTGGCACTCAGTTTGGTGCTTATTTCAAATATTCCTATTCACTTCTCATTCAAAGTATTCACGATTTTCCTTCATCTTTAAAAAAAGAGGATATCGATCAGGGCGATAAAAAAGTCTTAATTCTGCTACAATCAAAGTATGAAATCAAAAATTAAATACCTTAGTTTAATTATTATTTCTTCATTATTAATTTCTGGTTGTACCACCAAAAAAACACAGGAAGAAAATCTAGATTTAAATACTGTGGCTACTCCTTCGGCTGGTATTACAATTTCACCATCAAAAACTATGACCGATCAAAACCCAATAGTCTCTTTAAAAACTAAAAATGGAGAAATTCTAATTAAACTTTATCAAGATAAAACCCCAAAAACTGTCGCCAATTTTATTAAAAAAGCTGATTCTGGTTATTATGATAATCTTATATTTCATCGTGTAATTCCTGGATTTATGGCTCAAGGTGGTGATCCTACTGGCACTGGCATGGGTGGCGGTAAACAAGATTCCGAATTAAATGATGTTCCCTTTGTTCGCGGCAGTCTTGGTTTAGCTCGTACCGCTGAAACTAAAACAGTCAGCAACGACAGTCAATTTTTTATTTGTTTTACAACCGCTGGTTGTCAACATTTAACCTCAGATTACGTTAATTTTGGCGAAGTTGTTTCCGGTCTTGATGTTTTAGATAAAATTGTCCAGGACGACAAAATTATTAAAATTACTTCGAAAACCAAATAATGGTTAAAAAATTGATTTATATTTTTCTTGGTATTGGTTTGTTTTTTGGTATTTTTTTGCTCCTTTCTCAACCTCCAAAAGCCCAAACCATAAATACTTCTGCTACCCCATCTACAGAAGCTTCGGAAAAAGATCTTTACAAAGATTCACCTGTTTACGATAACCCTGATCTTGTTTTTTATTGGGGGAATGGTTGTCCTCACTGCGAAAACGTTGAAAAATGGTTAAACGAAAATAATAAAGATAAAAAAATAAAAGTAAATTACAAAGAGGTTTATTACAATAAAGACAATCAAACAACTTTATACAACACCGCCAAACAATATTGTCCAGAAATCATAGAAAATGGTGGAATCGGTGTCCCCACAAGTTTCGATCCATCTACTAAAAAATGTCTTCAAGGCGATAATCCTATCATTGAATTTTTAACTTCAAAGTTAGCCAAATAATTTAATGTCAAAAAAATCTAAGCCGCAACGGATTACTTTTAAGAGTGTTCTTCGTTTAGCTATTTTTTTAGTTATAGTTTTTTTATTAATTAATTGGTTTAGCCAAAATCAATCAAATAAAATTTCTGATAACGACCCTACTGTCTTTATTGGCGAAACTGTTTCATCGTCTAATGTTTTAGGAACTATGTATTCCAAACTTCCAGAAGATAGTCGAAATCAACTTGAAAATTTTAACGATTCAGACGTTGGAAAATTTATCAGTAATACTTCTAATCAAATTAAAAATAGTCTTAATGGCTTTCCTCAAAAACAAATGAAAGAAATTAAAAAGGCCATTATCAAAAATATTTCTGATGATATGATTAAAAACATTGACGAAAAATAATTATGATTGATCTTTCAGAATTAAAATTAAAATTTGAAGCCGTTAAAACCAAACTCGGTTATCAAGACAAAGTTCAAAAACTTTCAACTCTTGAAAAAGAATCTCAAGATACTAATCTTTGGGATAATCCAGCCAAAGCTCAAGAATTACTCCAATCGATTTCTTTTCTGCAAAAAACTATTCAACAAATTCAAAAAATTGAATCCGATCTTCAAACGTTAAATGAATTTATCGAATTTGTGGCTCAAAACCCAGATCCATCCATAGAAATGGAAATCCAAAATTCACTAGCTAATTTAGAATCTGCTATTTCAGAGTTAGAAGTTCAAACCTATCTTTCGGGAAAATACGATTCCAAAACTGCTATTTTATCAGTCCATTCCGGCCAAGGTGGTACCGAAGCTATGGATTGGGCCGCGATGCTTCAACGCATGTATCTTCGTTTTTTAGAACGTAAAGAATGGAAATTTGAAGTCATCGACTTTACTCCAGGCGAAGAAGCTGGTATCAAATCTGTCTACATTAAAATTAATCAGCCATTCGCCTATGGTTATCTCAAAAGAGAATCCGGCGCTCATCGATTAGTTCGTCTTTCCCCATTTAATGCCGATCAGCTTCGTCAAACTTCTTTTGCCAAAGTCGAAGTTACCCCAATTTTCGATTTTAGTTCCGACGCAGATTTTAAAATTCCTCCAGAAGATATCGAATTTTCTGCCTTTAGATCCGGCGGCAATGGTGGTCAAAATGTCAATAAAGTTTCTACTGCTGTTCGATTAGTTCACAAGCCAACTGGCATTAGTGTCTCTTGTCAAAGTCAACGAGGTCAAGAACAAAATCGGGAATTGGCTATGCAAATGTTAAGTTCAAAAATTTGGGCCATCGAGGAAGAAAAACAAAATCAAGAAAAGAAAGATTTAAAAGGAGAGAATGTTGTCGCTGGCTGGGGCCATCAAATTAGATCATATGTCTTACACCCTTATAAAATGGTTAAAGATCTTCGCACTCGTTACGAAACATCCGATACTACCGCAGTTCTTGATGGTGAGCTTGACGCCTTTATCCAAGCTGAGCTAAAATTATAACCATGCCAAAATCAGTAAAAATAGTTTTTATCTCAGTTTTATGCCTCTTTGGGTTGTCATTTGTTGGATTTAATTTAGGGATAAATTTCATTGGTAAAAAAATTAATAAACCCGCTGAATATCTCAAAAATTTCATCAATCAAGTTTCACAAGAAAATCCTTACAAACAAAAAGACAAAGTTAATTTTATTATTCTAGGTTTAGACGAGCGCAATGATTCCTTAGAAAAAACCGAAACTACCGACACCATTATTTTTGCTTCGTTAAATTTAAAAAGTAATAAAACTACTATTATTTCTATCCCTCGTGATCTGTGGTTTTATGATATTAATGACAAAGTTAATCAAATTTATCCTCAATCATTAACCCAAGCAGATAAATTTAGTTATATAAAAGATAAATTTGCTAAATTAACTGGTCAACAAATTGATCATGTTGTTGTTTTGACCACCAATAATTTAATTAAATTTGTCAATCTTACCGGCGGTATTGATGTTGTTTTAGAAACTGGTTTTATCGACAAACAATATCCTAACCCTGATTACATCAAAGATCCAAAATCCGGCGCTCCCATCTACAAAACTGTTGAATTTAAAGCTGGGAATATCCACCTAGACGCCACAAATATTACTGAGTTTGTTCGTTCTCGCAAAGGTGGAGAAACTGTCGCTCAAGGTGGCACTGATTTAGCCAGAATCCAACGCCAACAATTAGTCATCGACGCCCTAATTCAAAAAATCAAACAAGGCAAATTAATTACTTCAGCTAACCAACTAGTTGATGCCTACAATTTTTGGGACCAAGATCTTGTCAAAGACACAACTGACGTCCAAGCCGTTCAAATGGGATTAATCATCTTGCCCAACATTTCCACCTTTTCTTTAGATAAAAAAGAAATTACTGTCGGCACCACTGCTAAAGATGGTCTAATCTATCACCCCACAACTTTTATCAATAAACAATGGGTTTTTACTCCCTCCGACAAAGACTATAAAACCTTCCACCAATTCTTCACCGACTCCATCTAATTCCAATTTTTGTATTATCGGCCATTTTTGATATACTCCGTTAGTTTTCAAAAAAATTAAATTAGCTTAATTTATTTTTGAAACGTACCTTAAAAACTTTGTTGGTTTTAAATTCTAGTGAATGACTTATTGGGTATTAAACTGAATATTCAGCAAGTCGTTCATTAGGAAATTTCAATAAAGAAAGGGGTATAAAAATGGATTATCAATTGGTGTTATCAATTCTAGTTTTTTGTTGTACTGGATTTCTGTGGGGTAAAGGACTAGTAAAAAGACCGATGATTAAAATATGTTTGTCTTTAGCCAATATATTTATATCATTGACTTTAAGCTCCTTTTTTGGAGCACGTTCCCTGGATTGTGTATTTTGGTCTGTAACCCAAGGGTTAAATCTGATCTGGGATAGTATTCCTCTCGAAATGCAAAACTGGATCAGAAACTCAATAGTACAAACAACACGGAACTAAGATTAACAATCAAAACACTAAAAATTAGAAAGGAGACAGAAAATGACTTTAAGTCAAGCGGTATTAGTTTTAGTACTTGGTCTTTCCTGGATAACCATAGGGATATTGATACACTATAATCTGCAAAGAAAAAACTCGATGGATGGCTTTATTCTTTGCTATTATAGGCATAGTACCAACACTTATCCATGGCTTTATTACAAAAACGAACATTACACTACTTACTACAATAATTTACCTTACTATATCCATTCCCATGCTTTTAACTATTAGAAAATACATAAAAACCAACAAGTAATTCCGACGTCAACATTAGTTGACAAGTTGTCCCAGAGGTGGATCTATGGCTGCGTCGCGCAACATAAATTCACCCTGGGACTTCTTTTTGCATTTTTTCTACAATCTATTTTCTATGCTCCATCATCTAATTTTTGTTATACTGAATTATTAGCTTTTTAAATTTTTATGGATATACCAAATCTATCTACCAACAATCCTATTAATCAACCTGTTCGATCTTTAAGAGTTACCCAAAAGTCCCCAAAATATATCTATCCCGCAATTATTGCTGTTGCGCTTCTAGTTGGTTTTGGTGCTTCTCGTTTATTCCCATCTCAAACTAATACTGTTTCTAAACAAGACAGTCTTGTAGAAAATAAGGCAGCTCAAGTTGTTGAAGGACAAGAAGTAAAGGCTGGAGTTTTGTACGGTAACACCAGCAAAACTTTTGCTGATAGCGCCACCGGTACTGTTAAGGCTGGCGGTATTAATGGTGAAGGTACTCATACTCTCGAACGTGAAGGTGGTAAAACTCAAAACGCCGCCCTTACCTCTTCTGTTGTTGATCTTGATTTATTTGTTGGTAAAAAAGTTGAAGTCAAAGGTGAAACCAATGACTCCACCAAAGCTGGCTGGTTATTAGATGTTGGCAGTATCAAAATTCTTGAGTAATCATGAAAATTGTTTTTGATAAAGTTGATAAAAATTATGGCCTTATTAACGCCCTAAAAGACGTTACTTTTACCATAACTCCTGGTGATTTTGTCTTTATTGTCGGACCTTCCGGGGCGGGTAAATCCACTATATTAAAACTTATTTTGAATCAAGTTAAACCCAGCAATGGTATTTTATCTATTGATGATGTCGATCTAAAATTTGGTAGAAAAAATGATATTGATAAAATTCGCCAAAAAATAGGCGTTATTTTTCAAGATTTTCAACTTATCATGGATAAATCTATCGAAGAGAATATCGCTCTTAGTTTAGATATTATAAAATTCCCCAAAGACAAAATTATTGCCAAAATCGATGAAGTGATTAAAGAAGTAAATTTAAACAGCCGTCGTTATCTATTTCCTTCACAATTATCTGGCGGCGAACTTCAACGAGCCGCATTAGCCCGAGCTTTAGCTATCGAACCAGAAGTAATTTTGGCCGATGAACCAACCGGTAATTTAGACATGGAAAATTCATGGAATTTAGTCAAACTTTTAAAGAATATTAACGAAAAAAATGGCACTACTATTATTATGACCACCCACAATCAGGAAATTGTTGATTCACTTGGTAAACGTAAAATTGAAATAAAAGAGGGGACTGTTATTTCCGATTCAACTAACCTTCCTAAGGTTAAAAAAATTAAAAAAGTTAAAAAGAAAAAAAAGCATGAACTCAATCAAAACTAGCTGGCACCATATCCGCCGTTCACCAATCCAAAGCTTTACCGCTTTGTTATTAATGACATTCAGTTTTATATTAATTTCTGTTTTTGCCATTATCACCAATGGTATCGTCAAAACTCTTAACTATTTCGAAACCAAACCGGAAATTACTATTTATTTAAAAGACGGTATCGACAATTCTGCTATTGAAAATCTTAAAACAGAATTAGCTAATTATAAAAATATCAAAGAAGTCAGATTTATTTCCAAAGAAAAAGCCCTAGAAATTTATCGTCAACAAAATCAAGGGAATGCTGCTTTAACTGAAATGGTTACTGCCAGTATCTTACCAGCTTCAGTTGAAGTTACTGTTTCCGACCCAGCAGTTTTGGAGCAAATTTATCAAAATTACGCCACTCGTACCGATGTTGTTGATGAAATAATTTATCAAAAAGATATTATCAATACTCTTCTCGATTGGACCAACACTATTCGTAAAGGAGGGATTGCTATCACGTCCATCGTTCTCCTAGTTACCTTTTTTGCCATTTCTTCTATTATCGGCATGAAAACCACCAATCGAAAAGACGAAATAAAAATTAGTCGTCTCCTTGGCGCTTCCAATTGGTATGTTAAAAAGCCATTTTTATTTGAAGGAATTTTTTATGGAGTTTTAGGTAGTTTCGTTGGTTCAGTTTTAGTTTTCGCTGCTTTTATTATCAAACGCCAGCTTATAAATTCCTTTTTCACTCCTATCGAGTTTATTTCTGCTGATTTCAACTTATATGCTTTTCTTTTAGGAGCAGAAATGGTTTTGGGATCCTTCATTGGATTTTTCGCCAGTCTCATCGGAGTCAAAAGATATATTAAATTCTAGTCTGATGTTCAAAAAGATTGTTTTTTTATTTTTTATTGTTAGTTTAATTTTCTGCCCTAGCTTTGCTTTTGCCCAAAATACTGAAGATTTAGAATCACAAATTGCCCAATATACCAAAAAATTAAACGAACTTGGAACTGCCAAAAATACCCTAAATAATCAAATCACCCTTTTGGATTCTCAATACCAATTAACCTTACTCAAAATTACCCAAACCGAAAAATCAATTACGACCTTAGAAAAAGAAATATCTGGCCTTGGTGTAGAAATTGGCAAACTTGAAAAACAAATAGATAGTTTATCTACTACTTATATTAATCAAATTGTTCAAAGCTACAAACTTCAAAAAAAATATCCTTCATTTGCCTATCTTTTTTCCGACAACATCAACACCTTTTTAGAACAACACCAATATATTTCTTCCATTCAAGCTGACAGTAAACAAAATTTAATTGATATGGAAAAAGTTCGTTACAACTACGATACTCAAAAAACCGCTAAAGAAAAAAAACAAACTGAACTAGAAGATCTCCAAAAAACCTTAGCTGCCCAAAAAAGCAGTTTAAATAATCAAAAAATTGCAAAAAGTAGATTATTAGAGAGTACTAAAAATGATGAAAAAAAATATCAGCAATTATTAATTGAGGCTCAATCACAATTAGCTGCTCTTAAAAACTTTTCTAGCTCTGCTGGTGGTTCAACTTGTTTAGATTCAGTTCCTAGTTCTGGCAGTGATGGAAATTTTTATTCTCAAAGAGATCCTCGTTGGTGTAAACAATTCATTGGTAACTCTCGCGACACTCTTGGTTCCGTCGGTTGTTATATCAATAGTCTTTCTATGGTTTATAAAAAATTAGGATTTGACATCAGCCCTTCAGCATATGCCGCTAATTCTAGCAATTTTTGGAGCAATACAGCATATATGTCTACTCCAACTCCATCTGGAGGCTACTCATACAAACAAGTTGCCTACAGTACTAGTACTATTGATAATGAACTTAGTGCTGGCCGATATGTTATTGCTCAAATGAAAATGTCAAATATCGCCGGGATGCATTTTATAGTCATTATTAGTGGCAGTAATGGTAATTATAAAATTCATGATCCTTGGTTTGGCGCCGACCTCAATTTTTCCGATCGATACTCACCTAGTTTAGTCATGAGTCTCCGTTTAATTACAAAATAACAAAAATCCCCCTCCGCCAACTGGCGGAAGGGGATTTGTTTATTTTTGTTTTACAATTAAAAACCTCTTATCTTTTTTCTCAAAGCTAATCCAGAGATTCCAGCTCCAATTACTCCAATAGTTTCTAATACTAAAGCAATACTACCAGTTTCTGGTAATTCCACTGTGCTTTCAACACTAGCAGTGCCATTTTTAATATAATAAATAGCATCATCTTTTTCGTTGATTCCATCAACACTAGCCAAAGCTACGTTAGTTTCTTTTGCTAAAGTTTTTACTTCAGTTGCTTTATCAATTTTAGCTCTAACTAAAAATTCTTGAGAATTTCCAGCATTAAGTTCATCAATAGTCCATTCAATTTTATTATCAGTACTATTATAAGTACCTGGGAAAAAGACTAATTTTAAAAATGGAGGTAAATTATCGGTTACTTTAATATTTTTCATATTAGTAGTTCCAGTATTAGTTACCTTAATTTTAAATTCAATCAATTCACCATTTCTAAAAACTTTTTTATTGGTTGAAATATTATCTATATAATAGTTCCAATTTAATGATCTGATTTTTTTATCTATCGATAATGTTTTTCTATTATCGTTATTAGAATAAGAATCAGCCTTAACTATAGTAGGCATCAACAATGAGCCCAACATTAATGTTCCAAAAACTGCGGTCAATAATAATTTATTTTTCATGTGTTCCACCTGCTAATTAAATATATTAAAAATTAATTATAGGACATTATATAACCACATTCCCTAATTGTCAAGTAAATTTGTATTAGCCCCAAAACCACCATTATTGCTATACTCATATAGTATGAAACAAATTTTAATTGATGAGCTTTCAGTCTTCTTTCCTTGCTACAACGAAGAAAAAAATATTAAAAATACTGTTTCCAAAACCATTCCTACTTTAATCAAAATTGCCAAAAGATGGGAATTAATTCTTATTAACGATGGTTCGAAAGATAATACCGCCAAAGTTCTAGAAGAAATTAAAAAACAATATTCAACAGAAGACATAAGAATAATCACCCATAATCCCAACCGTGGTTACGGTGGTGCTCTAAAAAGTGGATTATACAACTCAAAATACCAATGGATTGCCTTTACTGATTCCGATGGTCAATTTGATTTTGCTGAAATAACCAAGTTCATTGAAAAGCAGCAACAAACCAAGGCTGATCTAGTTATTGGTTACTACATTGCTCGCCAAGTTTCTAAAGCAGCCATTATTACTTCAAAAATTTGGGAATTGATTGTTTTTACTCTTTTTGGACTCCGTGTTACCGATATTGATTGTGGATTTAAACTTATTAACAAAAAGGTTATTGAGACTATTCCCAAACTTGAAGCCGAAAGGGGAGCTTTTATTAGCAGTGAATTTTTAATCAAATCTAAAAAAGCTGGTTTTAAAATTGTTGAAATTGGTGTCCACCATTACCCTCGAATTGAGGGCAAAGCCACTGGTCGAAGTTTTAAAGTTATTATAAAAAGTTTTTCCGATCTTTTCCGATTGTGGTTCAAGATTAATTTTAAACATGCTTAAGAAACTAATTTCTAAACATTGGCTTTTGATAATTATCCTAATTATTGGCGCTTTCCTTAGGCTATACCGAATTAGTGATTATATGGAATTTTTAGGAGATCAAAGCCGAGATGTTTTGATTATTCGGGATTTTCTTCAGCACGGTAATTTATTTTTTATTGGCCCTCAAACCAGTATTGGCAACATGTATCTTGGTCCATTTTTTTATTATCTTATTTCACCGGCCCTTCTATTATCAAACTATAATCCTGTTGGTCCAGCTGTTTTTATCGCCATAATTAATATTTTTACTATATATTTAGTTTATTTTGTTGGCAAAAAATGGTTTAGTCGGTCTGTTGGACTTGTTTCTGCCTTTTTATTCGCTATTTCTCCTGTGGCTATTAGATATTCCAATTTCATTTGGAACCCCAATATTATGGCTTGTTTTAGTCTGCTTTTTATCTATTTCTTTTTTGAAAGTTTCCGCACCAAAAAATATCAAAATTTTATTTTTGCCTCACTTTCGTTTGTTATGGTCATGAATAGTCATTATCTTGGGTTAGCTCTTTTGCCTTTTATTGGGTTATATTGGCTATTTTATCTAGTTACGTTTATAAAAACTAAATCAGTTCAACTCAAACCATTTATCAAATACAGTGTCATTGCTGGCGCTGTCTTTTTTTTATCACTCACTCCTCAAATTTTATTTGATATCAAACACGACGGTCAAAATATAAAGTCATTACTAACTTTTTTTACTCAACGTGAAACTACCGTTAACATCAAACCGTATAAAGCTATTCCAGAAATACCCTCAATGTTTAACCAAATCAATACCAGTTTACTTGCCGGCAAAGACACAACAGTCGGTATTATTATTAGTATTGTTTTTGCTTTACTAATCATTTTTTCATTAATAAAATATAAAAAACAGAAAAAATCTTTTTGGTATGTTTTTTTATGGTATCTCTCAGGAATTATTGCTTTAGCTTTATACAAACAACATATTTACGATCATTACTTTACTTTTCTATTTCCAGTAGTATTTTTACTTGTTGGTTTTCTCATCGTCAAAAATAAATTATTGGGGATTCCTTTATTAATACTTATTACTGTTTTTTCTATTTTAGGCAATGCTTTTCGTTGGCAGCCAAATTATCAATTAAAAACCACTCAAGAAATATCAAATTCAATTATTACTTCTGCCAATAACCAAGATTTTAACTTTGCTTTACTTTCAAAAATGGGTTGGGGATTTAACTATTATTTAACCGATCAAAAAAATTATTACGAAATCAATCAAAAATTAACCAACCAACTTTTCGTTGTTTGCGTTCCATTTCAAATCGATTGTAACCCCATTAACAATCCAGAATACAATATTGCTGCCTTTGGCTGGGCTAAAATTGATTTAGAATGGGAGATAAATGGAATCAAAGTATTTAAACTAGTCAAAAATCCTGAAGGTAAAGCTAATTAATAAAAGTCATTTATTCGGTATAACCCCAAAGATCATCTGGTTGGTTTTCTTTCATCTCACACCAACTATTTTTTGGTTGTTCTCTTTTGTCAGGAAGTATTATCCCAAATCGACCAAACTTTTGATTAACTTCATCACCACTTATTTCCCAGGGAATTACTATATTATATGTTGGCACATTAGGACCAGGTTTAATTGCGTTAACCCCTTTGTACCACAATAAATATCTAAACCCCACATTATCTCCAAACTTTGAAATATAATTAATTCCCACACAAGGATAGTGGTTTTTATCTAAATCAGTTTTTATGTATTCAACTAATTGTCTCTTATACCAATAAGAATTATCTATATTTTTAGTAATTTTTAAAAGCCAACCAATATTGATTACTAAATAAATTAATCCCACCAAATAAGAAATTTCTCTAAAATATTTCTTTTCCAGCAAAATATCAAAAAACAAGGAAATTACCAACACAAAAACTGCAATATAGTTAGTGAAATAATATTCGCTTACTTGCCTTTTTGAAAGGAATTGAGCCGCTCCAATAAGAAAGATCCATAGCGACAAAAAGATAAGTTTATTTAAATTTATTTTTTTAAATTTAAGTACTATTGATAGCATCCCTAAAAAAATCAACCAAACCAACCAAGACGGTTTAATTTGCCAACCAATCGCAAGTCTTTGTTGCATTTCCACTGCCGAAGCATCAATTACTTTAAATAATTTAGGCCAACCAGTAGGATTTCCCAAATCTTTTTCTCCCGCCAAAAATACACTTTTAATCTGAGAAAAATCATGTCGCAGTTCAAATACCCAAAACGGACTACTAACTACCATAAAAATTCCCAAAGCTACCAAAACATTCTTTATTTTTATTTTTTTAAGATTTTCTAAAAAATTTCCTCCAGAAATAAAGTAGGCAATAATTGGTATTGGTAAAATCGGCACCAACGCAATATGCACATGATAAGTTAAAGCAGCTAAAAGTCCAAAAAGAGGCAATAATTTCAAATTTTTCTTAGTCATTCCCAAAACTAAATACATAAACCACACCGACCAAAGTATTGCTGGTTCAGTCGGAACTGACCATCTATCGTAATAAGCCGCCCCAAAGGAAACAGCATAAATAAAAGCCATTATTAACCCTACTTTACGTGAAAAATACTTATTCCCCAAAAAATAAAAACTAACAATTGTCGCTAATCCAATAATTGTTGTTGGGATTATGGCGCTCATCGGATTCATTCCAAAAACACAATAAGCCGCTGCCATTAAATAATAGTAAAGTGGGCCGATAAACACTCCATCCACACTGGTAAGTTGTCCAACCATTCTCCAATGTTTATTTATTACAATGTCTTTAGCAATCCAAGAATATAAATCCTGATCATGGGCAAAGGAAAATGATTTTTCGTAGTTATAAACTCTAAAAAACAAACCAATTAATAAAAACAAAATTAAAAGCCAATTTTTCTTGGCTAAATGCCTTACCTTAGTTAGTAATTCCACATCATATATTATCACGAGCTTTAGTTTTTAAAATCAACTAATTAACTGTATAATTTAACCATGAATTCAATATCTATAGTCATTCCCTGCTATAACGAAGAGAATAATCTTAAGAGAGGTGTTTTGAATGATGTCTATACGTTTTTATCCAAGCAACAATTCAACTGGGAAGTTATCATTTGTAATGATGAATCTACCGATAATAGTCTGAAATTAATTCAAGATTTTGCCTCAACACACAAAAGTTTTACAGTTTTAAGTCTTCCACATGGTGGTAAACCTTCAGCAGTTTGGGGAGGTATTCAAAAAGCTAAATATCCCATTGTTCTGTTCACCGATATGGATCAATCCACCCCATTATCAGAAATAACTAAATTATTACCCTATTTTGATCAAGGTTATGACGTTGTTATTGGTTCTCGCGGGGCTAATCGTGAAGGTAATTCCATTATTAGAAAAATTATGTCGCGAGTGTTTCTTTTTGGTCGTAAACTATTTTTACTTAAACATATAGTGGACACTCAATGTGGCTTTAAAGCAATTAAAACTGATTTAGCCAAAAAAATATTTCCTAATTTACAATTCTTTAAAGAAAAAAATATCTCTACTGGTTGGCGAGTTTCCGCTTTTGATGTTGAACTTCTCTTTATGGCCCAAAAATGGGGAGCAAAAATAAAAGAAGTTCCTGTTAAATGGCGGAATGAAGATTCTAGTACTACCAAGGGGGATAATTCTATTAGATTTAAAAAAGAATCAAAACAAATGCTTCAAGAAATTATTCGAGTTAAATATAACGATATCAGAGGCTTATATGATCAAAAAAAATAACTGGAGTATAAAAATACTTCTATCAATTATTATAATTTTTTCTTATTTTTTAACTCGTCTTCAAAATTTAACCTCAATTCCAGTTTTCGGTGATGAAGCTATTTATATTCGTTGGTCTCAAATTATCAAAAACGAAGAAACACTTCGGTTTATTCCTCAAACTGATGGCAAACAGCCACTTTTTATGTGGATTTCAGCCGTTTTACTTCGGTTTAATTATGATCCATTGGCAACTAGTCGTTTTGTTTCCGTTATTTCTGGTTTCTTCCTATTAGTTGGTATATTCTTAACTACTTGTGTAGTTATTGATTTTTTTAATCCTTATCGAGACCCCATAAAATTTATTTTTGAATCTATTCGTGATAATTTTTATTATGGTTTTCTTTCGTCCCTGATTTATCTTTTTCTTCCATTCGGTTTCTTTTTTGATCGTCTTGCTGTTCCTGACAATTTACTATCAACTCTTGGAATTTGGTCATTATTTTTATCTCTTCTCTTAGCAAAATTTAGACGGCTCGATATTGCTTTAATTCTTGGTTTAACTTTAGGGCTAGCTTGGTTAACCAAATCGCCAGCTATTTATTTCGTTGCTCTATCAATCTTCACTTTTTTTATTTTTAATCTTAAAAGAATTAAAGATTATTATTTACCAATAATTTCATCCGTTTTAGCTTTTATAATTTATAATATTCTTCGCCTTGGTCCTCAATTCAACATGATCGCTTCTCGAAACAAAGATTATATTTGGAGTCTTTCAGAAATAATCAAACACCCATTAGATCCGCTTCTCCCTCATCTTCACGATACTCTGACTATCTTTGGCCAATATATTTCTTGGCCAATTTTAATATTATCTTTAATCGGTATCTTTCTTTTCTTTTTTTACCAAAAAAACATCCATCTTTTTGTAATTTTATCTTGGTTTATTTTGCCCTTAATTGCCAATTCTGCTATGGCAAAAGTTTTTACTGCCAGATATATTCTTTTTGTTATTCCTTCATTTTTAGTTCTCATCAGTGTTGGGTTATCGGTTTTTTTCAAAAACAATTATTCACGAATTATTTTTGTATTAATTCTGTTAATTCCAAATATTCTTTGGATAAAAAAAATTAGTCTTGATCCTTTTCATGTTCAACTCTCAAGTACGGAAACAGGTTATCTTGCTGGGTGGACTTCTGGTTGGGGAATTAAATCAACTTCAGAATATCTAAAAGAAAGAGCTCAACACGCCAATATTATCGTTGGCACTGAAGGATCATTTGGCACTTTACCCGATGGTCTTCAAATATATACCGACAATACAAAACAGCTCACCGTAATTGGCTTAGGGTTAGGATTTACTTCTATTCCTGATAGTTTACTCAATGCTCGCCAATTTGGTGATGAAGTTTATATTGCCATCAACCAATCACGTCTTACTCTTAGCAGTCTAGACCAAGATAAGTTAGAATTGGTTAATTCGTATCTTAAACCAGAAAACGATCATTTTCTTCTTTATAAATTGAAGTAGTATTAAAATTCCAATCAATCATGAAAAAAATTATTAACTATAAATTTTTTTGGCCAATTTTAGCTTTTATATTTACCGTTCCAGCATTTTTCTTTTTACTTAAACCCGGCTACTACAATATGCACGACGATATGCAAATGATTCGTCAATTAGAAATGGAAAAATGCCTTAAAGATGGCCAAATTCCTTGTCGTTGGACACCTGATTTAGGTTATGGTTATGGCTACCCTCTTTTTAATTTTTATCCACCGATGCCTTATATTGTCGGTCAGGTTTACCGCACTTTTGGGTTTTCTTTTGTAGATTCCATCAAAGCTACTGCTGTGACTCAAATTACTCTATGCTCTTTATTTATGTTTATTTTAGGTGCCTCTGTTTTTGGCCCAATGGGTGGTTTTATTGCTTCTGTTTTTTACACTTACGCCCCGTACCATGCCTTAAATATTTATGTTCGTGGTGCTATGAACGAAGCCTGGGCTGCAGTATTTTTCCCCTTAGTATTTTATTTTTCCCGGCGTTTAGTTTTAGATAAAAAAATAAAATATATTTTTGGTCTAAGTCTTTCTTTTGCCGGCATTCTTTTATCTCACAATCCCATGGCTCTTACTTTTACGCCAATTCTTTTCTTCTGGGTTTTATTTTGGATCCTTCAACCATATTTATCTTCTTCCAAAAAAGTTAAATTTCTTGAATTTGTCAAAAACCAAATTGGTTTAGTTATTAAATTAATCGCTTCCGGCCTCTTTGCTGCCTCTCTCACTGCTTTTTACACTTTTCCTGTTTTAGCTGAAACAAAATATGTTCAAATCAGTACTATGTTCGAAGGCTACTATCATTTTTCAGTTCACTTCGCCAGTATCTTCCAATTATTTTTCAGTAACTTTTGGGGTGATGGAGCATCCGTTTGGGGCCCAAATGATGATATGTCTTTTATGATAGGGTATCTCCATTGGATAATCCCTGCCATTATTTTTGGATTTATCACTTTTAATATTATTAAATCTCGTAAAAAATTATCCAAGATAGATTATCGGTATTGGTTATTATTTTTAACCATAATAATGGGATTATTCACTATCTTTATGGCTCATAACAAATCAACTTTTATTTGGTTAGCTCTTCCTACTATTCAAAAAATTCAATTCCCATGGCGATTTTTAAATCATGTTGCCTTTTTATTATCTTTCTCAGCTGCTGGTATTGTTTTATTTTTTGAAAAATTAAAATCTCCCAAAAAAGAAATCTTGGCTATTATTCTTAGTCTTTTAGTTTTATCAATAAACTTACAATACTTTCATCCAATTCATTCTGGTCCTGTTACTGATGCTGAAAAATTTTCTGGTAAAGCGTGGGTAAATCAAATTACTTCTGGAATCTATGATTATCTTCCCAAAACAGCCAAAATTGCTGCTCAAGGTCCAGCAAAAGATTATATTGACAATATCGTTCCTAGTGATGGAGTTTTTACTATAACTGACGGACAAAAGGGGAGTGATTGGAAATACTTTAAATTAAATCTTGGCCAAGAATCAAAAGTTACTTTAGCCCAGCTAGCTTTCCCGGATTTCAAAGTCATTGATAACGGCCAAAAAATAGATTATCAAATCGAACCAGAACTCGGTCGGATAACTTTAAATTTACCAGCCGGAAACCATCAAATTTTTATTAAATTTACCAATACTCCTATTAGAATTATTTCTAACTATATTTCTTTTACTGGTTGGTTAATCTTTATAGTTTATCTTCTTAATCCTCTATGGAAGAAATTAACCTTCAAGAAATAAAACACAAAACGACTGCCAATGTTTTATTTCTATCCATTAGAAATATTGGTATTCAAGCCATTTCTTTTGTTGGTTTTTTTCTTTTAAGCGTCTTACTCGGGGCTGCCGATGTTGGTGTATTTGCCATTGTTTCTGAATCTGTCGGTATTTTAGGCTATTTTTCTGATATTGGTTTAGCTGCAGCTTTAATCCAACAAAAATCAGATGTTACCCCAGATGAACTTAAAACCACATTCACTATTCAACAAATACTAGTTGGTATTGCCCTTATCGTCGCCTTTTTTATCGTCCGTAGTAAAAATTTAGGATCTAATGAGTTGTGGATTGTTGCTGCTCTTTGTTTTTCATTTGCCGCAGCATCCCTAAAAACAATTCCCTCAGTGCTTCTAGAACGTCGATTAAACTTTAAGTTAATTTCTACTATCGATATTATTGAAAATGTCACCTTTTATATATTTGCCGTTCTGTTTGCCTTTTTAGGCTTTGGCACTCTTTCATATGCGATTGCTACCTTTATCCGAAGCGCCCTTGGATTAATCATTATTTATAGTTTTAGTTCGTGGCCAATCGGATTTGCTTTATCAAAAGATGTCGCTAAAAAATTATTTCGATATGGCATTCCTTATCAATTAAATTCATTTATTTCAGTTGCCAAAGACAAATTATCTAACCTCCTAGTCGCTAGCATTATTGGCACCACCTCATTTGGGCTTTTATCTTGGTCTCAAAAAGGACCTCGAACTCCGCTCAGTTTTATGGATGCTATCATGAAAGTAACTTTCCCCACTTTTGCTCGGCTTCAAGACCACAAAGAATTACTAAAAAAATCTTTAGAAAAAAGCTTATATTTTATTGCCTTAGTTGTTTTTCCAGCTTTAGTTGGAATTTCTTTTGTGGCTATGGATTTTGTTTATATTGTTCCCAAATACACCAAATGGCTACCAGCTATCTTCCCTATGTATTTATATTCTTTTAATTATGCCATTGCTGCTATTACTACTCCCATAACCAATGCTTTTAATGCTGTTGGTAAAATTACCCTAACTACTAAATTTATGATCATGTGGACTGTCTTAACTTGGATATTTTACCCTTTACTCAGTTGGAAATTCGGATATGTCGGTACCGCTTTTGCTGCCGTTATCGTTAGTCTTAGTTCATTTGCTGTTTGGATTGTTGCTAAAAAGCAATTTGATTTAAATATTTTCCATTCTATTAAAAAACCATTTTTTGGATCAATCTCTATGGTTGTAGTTTTAGCTGCCATTAATCTTTTTTCTTTAAATCCATTAACTAACATCATCACTAAAATATTTTTTGGAGTAATTACCTATGGTTTGTTTTTATTTATTTTTTCCAAAAAAGAGATTAATTGGTTTTGGGAACAAATCATATGTCTAAGAAACAAAAAACAGGCTTAATCATCACTATTTTATTTTCTTCCCTTCTTCTTTCGGTTACCATGTTTCGCAGTGGTCTATTTTTTGATTTTGGTCTTGGTTTTTGGGGACCAAACGGACATGACGGTATTTGGCATTTAGCCTTAATCAATCAACTCGTCAAAAATGTTCCTCCTCAAAATCCTATCTTCTCGGGAACTATTCTATCTAATTATCATTGGGGTTACGATTTTTTAGTTAGCTTAATTTCAAAAATTACTTTTATCAGTCCTTCTGTTCTTTATTTTCAAGTATTACCAATATTATTTGCCCTTATTTTAGGCTTTTTATCTTTTAAATTTGCTTATTTAGTTACCAAAAACTACAAAACATCACTGGTTTTTGTAATCTTAAATTATTTTGCTTCATCTTTTGGGTGGATAGTAACCCTAATAAAATCCGGTCAAATGGGCGGAGAATCATTATTTTGGTCAATGCAATCAGCTTCAACCCTTTTAAACCCACCATTCACTCTATCGCTAATAATTTTATTATCCGGGTTATTACTTTGGATAAAACACAAAAACACCAACTCTATCTTTTATGCTTTTATCACTGGATTAGTCTTTAGTTCCCTGTGTGGCGTAAAAGTTTATGCTGGTGCTCTTATTGGCATTAGTTTAGCTATATTTTGGTTAATTAAATTAATTTCTACCAAAAAATTTTCAAAATTTAATTTTTGGATTTGTGTTTTTACTGGAATTACTTCAATTTTAATTTTGTATTTATTAGGAGTTTTTAAAAGTAATTCTTTACTAGAATTTAAACCTTTTTGGTTTATTCATTCTATGATTGAATCCCCAGATAAATTTTATTGGCCAAAACTCGCTTCTTTCAGATATAACCAAACTAATATTTTTATATCGATATTTATCGAATTGTCACTAATATGCATATTTTTAATCGGTAATCTTGGTATTAGAATATTCGGTTTAGGCCATTTTATATTTTCTTTCATTAAACATAAAAAATCTGATATTAACTTATTACTTTTAAATATTTTATTTTTTTCATTTTTAGTTCCTCTTTTTTTTGTTCAAAAAGGAACTGCCTGGAACACAATTCAGTTTTTTTACTATTTTCTTTTCTTTATTAATTTTTATTTGGCTTCCTTTTTATCTTCTCTTTGGACAAAAAATAAAGTTATTACCTTAATAATTTTATTTTTGGCATGTTTTGGAAGTATTGCCACTCTCAAAGATTATTTTGGCAATCCTCCTCCTAGTAGCTTGCCAAAAAATGAAATTGCCGCTTTAAATTTTCTAAAAACACAACCAGAGGGAGTTGTTTTAACTTATCCTTACAATAAATATTTAAAAAACAATATAGCAACTCCTATTCCTCTTTATGCCTACGAAACCACCGCCTATGTGTCTGCATTTTCTACTAAAACTACTTTTTTGGAAGATGAAATGAACTTAGATATTACTGGTTTTGACTGGAAAACTCGTCGCCAATTAGTTAATAAATTTTTTACTAGCACAGACAAATTTTTTACTAGAGGAGTTCTTATAGACAATAATATTAAGTACCTCTATTTATTAGATCAACAAAAATTGCCATTATCTCAACAAGACTTAGAAGTAGATCAGATTTATAATCAGGACGGAGTCAGCATCTTTCAAGTTAGAAGATGATAAACTAAACATAATCTATGAAATCAAAAGTCATTATTTCGGCTGTTATTAATGTTCGTAACGAAGCTGAACACCTAGACACTTGTCTTAAATCAATCAAAGATTTTGCCGATGAAATTATCATCGTTGATATGAAATCAACCGATGATAGCGTCAAAATAGCCAAAAAATACAGTTCTAAAATCTTTAGTTATAAACCAATGAAGTTTGTTGAACCAGCCAGAAATTATGCTCTTTCAAAAGCCACTGGTAAATGGATTCTGTTACTTGATCCCGATGAATATCTATCCAAAACACTAAAAAAAGAATTCAAAAAAATTACTACTCGAAGCGATGTTGATTTTGTCAAAGTTCCTCGTCAAAACTTCATTTTTGGTAAATGGATTCGTCATGCTAATTGTTGGCCAGATTATCTTATTCGTTTCTTCAAAAAAGGTGCAGTTACTTGGCAAAATGAAATTCACAGTCAACCCGTCACCAAAGGAAATAGTTTAACCTTATTAGATTCAGAAAAATTAGCCATAAAACACAATAATTATCAAAATGTGAATCAATTTCTTCTTCGCGCTATCAGATACAGTAGTATCCAAGCCGACGAATTAAATGCCAAAGACTACAAAATTAAAGTCAGTGATTTTATTCTCAAGCCAATCCAAGAATTTAACAGTCGTTTTTTCTATGCCCAAGGTTACAAAGATGGCCTTCACGGTTTAATTTTTTGTCTTCTCCAAGGCGTCGCTATTGGTTTAATTTATGTTAAGTTATGGGAAAAACAAGGAGCAGCCGATAAGCAACTTACCTATGAATCTTTTGTTTCCGCCAGCCAAACAGCTAATTTCGAATATGACCATTGGTTCACTAAATTTTTTAGAGAAGAATACAATTCTAACTTTTTTAAAAAATTTATTATTAGACTTCGTCACTGGCTAAATTACCTAACCAAAAATTTTTAAATGACGCAAATAGCCATTATTATTCTTAATTGGAACAAGCCTGAGTTAACTCTTGATACAGTTAATTCAGTTTTAAAGATTAATCATCATCATTTCAATTATCAAATATTTTTAGTTGACAATGGGTCATCCGACAACTCTTTAAAAATTTTTCAAAAAAAATTCAAAGATAACTCTCGAGTTACTGTTGTTAGAAACGACACTAATTTAGGTTTTGTCGGTGGCAATAACACCGCCATAAAACATATTTTAAAACAAGATTTTAATGCTGTTTTATTATTAAATAACGATGTTTTGGTTGATCCAGATTTTTTGGAAAATTTAGCCAAAAATTTATCAAAATATTCACTTCTAGCCCCAAAAATATATTTCGCCCCAGGGTTTGAATATCACCATGATCGATATACCAAAAAAGAACAAGGCCACGTTATTTGGTTTGCCGGTGGTCAAATTGATTGGAACAACATCTATGGTAGTCATATTGGAGTAGATGAAGTTGACCAAGGTCAACGTGATCAAAACAATAATACTGTTGATTTTCTCACTGGATGTTGTCTTTTAGTTAAGCGTGAAGTTTTTGAAAAAATTGGGTTCCTTGATAATAAGTTTTTTATGTATCTCGAAGACGCTGATTTTTGCCAAAGAGCCAAAATTAATGGCTTTAAAATTGCCTATATTCCTAGCTCTAAAATTTGGCACATAAATTCCGGGTCTTCAAAAATCGGTGGCGATTTACAAACATATTTCCTTACTCGAAACCGCCTTTTATTTGGTTTTCGATATGCCAAACTTAGAACCAAATTAGCTTTGATTAAAGAATCATTTTTACAACTGATTAATCCTAAAATTCCCAAATGGCAAAAGACTGGAATTATTGATTTCTATACCAAAAAATTTGGAAAAGGATCATGGCAATAAAAAAAACTTCTATTTCAATTATCGTCTTGGCTGGCAACGAAGAAAAAATGATTATTGACTGTCTCAATTCCTGTTCTTGGGCCGAAGAAATTATTTTGGTTGCGGCTAATTCGTCCGATAATACCGTAAATTTAGCCAAAAAAACTATTTCCAATATTAAAATAGTCAAAACCGATGATGAATACAATAAAAATTTTAGTAAATGGCGTAATTTAGGTTTTAAAGCTACTACCAAAGATTGGATTTTATATATTGACGCCGACGAAAGAATTACCCTCGATCTCAAAAATAAAATCATCAAAATAGTTTCCTCTAATTCTTCAAAATTTACTCATTATGCTATCCCTCGAGCTAATCATTTTTTAGGTCAACGTGTTCGTTTTGGAGGATCCTATCCTGACTATGTCAAACGGTTGTACCATCGTAATTTTTTCCAAGGATACAAAGGTGTTCTTCATGAACAACCAATTATTTCAGGAGAATTAGGATATATAAAATCCGATTTACTTCATTACACTCATCGGGACTTAAATTCCATGATCTGCAAGACTTTAGTTTGGAGCGACACTGAAGCCCAAGCATTATTCAAAGCCAATCATCCTCCAGTTGTTTGGTGGCGTTTTATTAGGATGATTTTAACCAAACTTTATGAAAGACTAATAAAACAACAAATGTGGCGGGATGGCCAAGTTGGCTGGGTCTCAGCCATTTTTGAAAGTTACAACACTTTCTTAATTTACGCTCGTCTTTGGGAGTTACAACAAAAACAAAAAACAAAAATTTAAGGTATTATTAGTCAATGATAAATAAAGCGGCAATTTATGATCCTTATCTTGACACGCTTGGTGGAGGAGAACGTTATTGTCTAACTATAGCCGAAATTTTATTAAAAAATAATTACCAAGTAGATTTATTTTGGTCTGGAGATCCGTCATTAATTTCAAAAGCAGAAGAACGTTTTTCTCTTGATCTCAAAGGTATAAAAATAATCCCCGACATTTTTTCTGTCATTCCAGAAAAACTAGATTTATCCGAAGACGAAGAAAGTATTCCAGATGTTAACCGTACTTTTGATATCCCTCAAAAAATTAAATCAAAAATCGAAAAAAATTTCAAAAAATTTTCTCAAAGCAGTCAATACGATATTATCTTTTATTTAGGTGATGGCAGTGTGCCTTTTTTATTCGGCAAACAAAATTATCTCCATGTTCAAGTTCCTTTTGTTTTCAAACAAAATTTATCAACAAAATTTAGTCAATCATTAAAATCGAAATTCCTTACCAATGTTGTCTGTAATTCTGAATTCACAGCCAAATTCCAACCTCAGCCATTAAAAAACAAAACATTAATCCTTTATCCTCCAGTTGATGTTGAAAAATTCTCCCCCGACAAACACAAGGAGAATATTATTCTTTCTGTTGGTCGCTTCGACAATATTCTAAATGCCAAAAAACAAGACATTTTAATTGATGCTTTTCGTCAACTTAATCTTCAATACCATTCTCTAAATTGGAAATTAATTCTGGCTGGAGGCAGTTTAACCAATCCTCAAAATAATGCTTACCTAAAACTTTTACAAAAAAAATCTGTTGGTTTGCCAATTGAATTTGCTGTTAACCCTCCATTTGAAATTCTCAAAAAAATTTATTCCAAATCAAAAATTTATTGGCATGCTGCCGGATTTGACGTTGATGAAAATACTCATCCAGAAAATACCGAACATTTTGGTATTGTTATTGTCGAGGCTATGGCTTCAGGATTAGTCCCAGTAGTCATCAATAAGGGAGGAATTCCAGAAATAGTTGACAACGGAGTCAATGGATTTCTTTGGAAAAACGTTGATGAATTAATTGAAAAAACCAAAAAACTCATTGATGATGAGGATTTAACCAATCGCATGTCTCAACAATCATTAATTAATTGTCGCCAATTCTCAAAAGATAATTTTGAGAAAAAATTTTTAGGAATTATTCAAAAATAAATTATGAAAATCTCTGTCATTGTCACTAATTGGAATGGAAAATCTCTCCTTAAAAAGAACCTAGAAACCATTATTCAAAAAAGTCCTGAAGCGGAAGAAATCATTTTAGCTGATGATTGTTCAGCAGATGACAGTTTAGTTTTCGCCCGAAAAATTCAAAAAAAATATCCAAAATTAAAAATAATCTCTCACTCAAAAAATTTTGGTTTTGGAGCTAACTCTAATGATGCTGTTCGAAAAGCAAAAGGGGATTTAGTCGTTTTACTTAATAATGATATTGTGCCACATGTCGGCTATATCAAAAATACTTTAAAACATTTTTCTAATCCTAAAGTTTTTGGCGTCAGTTTTGCCGAATTAGGCCACGAAAACTGGGCTAGATTCTTTTGGAAACAAGGTTACCTTCAACACGAACCAGGAGTTACTGGTATTGATAAAACCCATATTTCTGGCTGGGTTTCCGGAGGCAGTTCTATTGTTCGTAAAAGTATTTTTGAAAAACTTGGCGGGTTTGACCCTGTCTACAAACCTTTTTATTCAGAAGATCTTGATTTGGGCTACCGAGCCTGGAAATCTGGATATACTCTGTTATGGGAACCAAAAGCTGTAGTTGAACACAAACATGAAGCTACTATGTCAAAATTTTCTATCAATTTCTTAAATTATGTCAAAGAAAGAAATCGGTTATTAAATACTTGGCGCAACATTACCGACCCTGAATTATTATCAAAAAATAAGTGGGCTTTAATTGGTCGTGTTTTATCTGGGCCTAACTACATCAAAATTATTCGCGCCGCCAGAAAACAAATCAAAAAATCTCCTCCTCAAATAGTTTTCCCTAAACTCACCGATACAGAAATATTAAATTTATTCAAATGAAGTTAACTAAAAAACAAATATTTCTGTTTATATTAGTTATTTCAGTTTTTCTCTTCGTCAAATATTTTATATTTTCTTCATCTGTAAATAATTATAATTTTGACATTTATAACTACAGGGCATACTCATTAATTAATAACAAAACAGACGAACACGGGCGCACGCTTCCATTAGTTTTTCAGAGTCGATTAAGTTATGAAATGCCGTTGAATAGTTATTTATATTCTCTATTTTTTTTATTTTTTAATAAATTTAACCTAGCTGAATTTGGATATGAAATTTTCTTGACATTACTTCTTATCTTTTCAACCTATTATCTTACAAAATCAAAAACCTCAGTTTTTTTTATAACTTTATGTCCGTATTTCCTCTGGCCTGGTAATTGGACTGAAAAACTTTTTATTGCTTTTTCCTTTCTTGCAATTAGATTTTTTAAATCAGACAAACCGTTACCTCTTTTTTTAACTTCACTCGTTTTACTATTAACTAGTACCATCTCTTTTTCTTTTTTTATCATTTTTTTAATAAATGTTTTTCTTCAAAGAAAAATAAAAATTTTTTGGAAAGTTACTTTTGTTCTTTCTGTTATATTAATAATCT
>Ga0183100_1000190_pt1 | contig 75577 bp, 64 predicted proteins | sample Biomet2_FD_127789 | JGI IMG/M metagenome (GOLD analysis project Ga0183100, IMG submission 127789) | Microbial communities from bioreactor (seeded with anoxic lake sediment) at LBNL, California, USA - Biofuel metagenome 2 | ecosystem: Engineered > Bioreactor > Anaerobic > Unclassified ...
GGTCACCCCGATGTCACGGCTCACCAGGTCAATGTCCTCTCCGCGAAGGAGCCGCAGAACCACTTGGACCTTGTGCTTCGCCCAAAAACGCTTGGGCGTTCCCCCGTCAATCCCCATCCGGCACCTCATCAACGACCTCCAGAGTCGCCTAAGTTGGTGTCCAAGAAAACCCTATCCCGATCCAGAGACCGCCGAAAAAGTATCGCTTTCGCCTGCCTTTTACTCAATAAAAGCATAATACTTTTTTCAAGCAGCTCATGACACGCTCTAGGAATATAATACTCATGAATATTTTATAAATTTTCTACAGCTGGTGACTATAAAGGGGTCAATATCCCATGCTGGTAGACAGCTATCGAAGCTCTCGAGAGGAAGTTTCGCTCAAAAACCTCGTTGCCGGTGCGGAGAAAAACACTTAACTTTTCGATGCGTCCAAATCCCGGAAACGCCACCCAAAGTGGCTCCGTTGGGGCGGTCAACAAGAGCCGGCTATATAGAGGGTGGTTCGAGGTCTGCCTCGCTGACCAGAGTGGAACGAACTTCCTGCCAAAGTGAAGACTTGGTCTAACGATGAAAACGGTTGTATACGGTCAGCCAAGCACCGAATTTTTTTGGGCGGCCACGTCAAGGCGTGCCACTGTGGAGAATTCAAAGTATGCCATTGAGCAATACTGGCATTTTGGGATAGTCGGCTCTGGGATGCGATACGAGGCGAGCATATTTGTGGCTCACAAGTCGTTGTCAAAGATCGTCAGATATTGTGGCGGCTCATGTGGTGGTGATACCGTGATTGACTGTATTACCAAGAAATTTTTTGAAGACAGGACTCAACCCACAACCTTATTGTAGCAGGAAAAATATCATGCAGAACAAATCAATCATCGCCATGGTCCCTGCGCGGATCGGCAGCACACGTCTTCCTATGAAAAATCTCGCCTTGTTGGCCGGTAGGCCGCTTGTTTCGTATGCTTTGCAGGCCGCCAAAGATTCTAACGCATTTAGCCGTGTGGTTCTTAACGGGGATCACGAAGTATTCAGGTCAGTCGCAGAGGAATATGGAGTGGAGTTTTATTTGCGTCCAGCAGCACTTGGAGCTTCTTCTGTAAAATCTGATGATGTTGTTTTTGATTTTATGGAAAAACATCCTTGTGAAATAGTATGTTGGGTTAACTCTATAGCTCCTTTGCAGCAACCAGAAGAAATTAATAATGTTGTTTCGTATTTTATAGAAGAAAAACTTGACACGCTTTTTACTGTTGAAGAAAAAAAAGTTCATGGGTTATTTAAAGGTGAACCAATAAATTTTACAACAAATGGAAAATTTTCTCAAACACAAGATCTTACTCCTGTATCTATTTATTCATATTCTATTATGATGTGGAGATGTAAAGCATTTATAGAGGGAATGAATAAAAGAGGCTTTGCATTTTATGCCGGAAAAGTTGGTCATTATCCTATTTCGAAAAGGAGTTCTATAATAATAAAAACAAAGGAAGATCTTTTTCTGGCTGAAGCCATGTATGATACAACTAATAAAGAAGTTGTATATCATAAAAGTGTAAAAGATATCAAAATTGGAAACGTATAATGGGGAAAGATCCACTACGAATTCTCATTGTTGGTGCAGGTATGTACGTAACTGGACGAGGAACTAATACAAAAGGAACAATTGTTCCGGCTCTACTCGAGGGGAGAAGGCGTGGAATTGTAGGAGATATAGCTATTTGTGGCACTTCTCAAAAATCTGCAGCAGACGGTATAAGCATAATAGCTAAGCTCGGAATAAAAATGAATGTTGATGGTAATGCAAAATATTATCCAGAACAAGGTTATGATGAATTAGCTTATCTAAAAGCATTGGAATTATTTAAGCCTGATGCTGTTATTGTTTCTACCCCAGATGCTACGCATGAGGCTATTGCTGTCGCTGCGTTAGAATATGGTGCACATTGTCTAGTGGTTAAGCCGTTAGCCCCAACAATAGCCGAATGCCGAAGAATGATAAAGGCTGCGGATCGCGCCGGCGTAGTCGCTCAGGTTGAATTTCATAAGAGGCTTGACGAATCGAATATGCTTCTACGTGACGCAATACGCACAGATAAAATAGGACAGCCGCTTTACGCTGTCGTGGAGTATTCCCAGAGAAAAGTTGTTCCAGAAAAGCTGTTCAGAAAATGGATAGATCAAACTAATATAATGAACTATCTTGGAGTACATTATATAGATGTATTGCTGTTTGCAACCGGCTATAAGCCTCTGTACGCCATAGCCTGGGGACAAAAAGGCTACCTTCACGACCAAGCGCTTAATACTTATGATGCAATTCAGGCGGCTATAAGTTGGGATACAGGCATCCCCGGAGCTTCACCTTTTCTTTCCATGATAAATACCAGTTGGGTAGATGCAAATTCCTCAGCGGCAATGTCCCAACAGTCTATAAATTTGACTGGTACAAAAGGACGCGTTCAGGCGGATCAAACTCGGCGAGGGTTGAGAATCACAAGTGACGCCCAAGGCGTACAAGATATCAACCCCTATTTTACCTCAGCGTATGAGTCCGAAGATGGTCGACTTGTATTTACTGGATACGGTATTGAAAGCGTGTTACGGTTCGTAACGGACACACTGGCGGTTCGATCTGGACAAGTATCACCAAAGCAACTTGATTCCATCCGACCTAGTTTTAGGCAGGCTTTTATTTCAACCGCAGTAATCGAGGCTATTGATGCTAGCCTTAGAGATAACTCCACAAAAAAGGATATTACGTCATGGCTATAATATCATATGAAGCGTTAAAGTTATTCACAGGTGAGGTTCTTAAAGCTGCAGGGCTTAATGAGTATTCATTATTGGCTGTTAAAAATGGTCTTTGCGAGACTTCATTGCGTGGAGTTGATTCACACGGTGTTAGATTGTTGCCACATTATTATTTGAGTGCTTTAAATGGCAGGAAAAATCCATGTCCAGAAATGAAATTTACGCGTAAATTTATATCTATGGGATCTCTTGATGCCGATAATGCCTTTGGTCATGCTGCAGGAATGTATGCTATGGAACGTTGCATGGAAATGGCAAAGGAGTCCGGAATGGGCGCCGTAGGTGTCACAAACTCGAGCCATCCTGGAGCGATGGCGAGTTTCACTTTATACGCCGCCAAACAAGGATTTATTGGATTTGCCTTTACTCATGCGGATTCTTTGCTCCTTTCTTATAATGGTGTTCGACCTTTTTTTGGAACCAATCCAATTTGTTTTGCCGCTCCCAGGAAAGACGAGGAGCCCTTTTGCCTAGATATGGCGACCTCAATTATCCCTTGGAATCGTTTGTTGCTCCACCGCGCGCAAGGAACTTTGCTGGATAAGGGTGTAGCCGCTGACGCCATGGGATATGGTACGGAAATCCCAGATGAGGCGGTATGTCTCATGCCTACAGGTGGGTATAAAGGTTATGGCTTAGCTGCTATGGTTGAAGTTCTGTGTGCAATATTTACCGGCATGTCTTTTGGGAGAAACATCCCTGCCATGTATAAAGCGCCAATGACTCAACCTAGGCATCTGGGACAATTCTATATGGCCCTCCGGTGTGATGGCTGTGTCGACCAAGAAATGTTCATGAATGGTTTGGCCGCGATGAGCGAAGCAATCCGCAATGAGCCGGGCTGCGAGCAGAGTCATCCGATGCTACCGGGAGACAGAGAAGTTCGCACCGCACGGCATCGTATGATTCATGGCATTCCCTTGGATGACGCTACCGTGAAATCATTCCTGGAAATTTCAATATCAACTGGAGCTCCTTTGGAACTCCAGGATCGTTGATTTTATCTGCATTTTTTATAGATGGAGTATAATATGCCCAATGTGTCCATCATTATACGGACAAAAAATGAAGAGCGTTGGATCGCAGATTGCCTTCGGGCAATATCAACTCAGGAATATGACGATTTTGAAATTATCGTTGTCGATAATGAAAGTGAAGATACTACGCTTGAACATGTATATCACTTTGGAGTTAATAAAGTATTACATTGTACAGAATATCTACCAGGTAAAGCATTGAATATGGGTATTCAAAATGCTAAAGGCAATTATGTTGTGTGCCTATCTGGACATTGTATTCCTGTGAATAATAAATGGCTTGGAAATATGCTCCATAATTTTAATTTACCTAATGTTGCTGGTGTATATGGAAGACAGCAACCACTTTCTTTTACTCCTCCGAGTGATAAACGAGATTTACTAATAATATTTGGACCTGAAAAGCGTATTCAATGGAAGGATAGTTTTTTTCATAATGCGAATAGCATTATTAGAAGAGATGTTCTAACAGAAATCCCATTTGATGATAAAGTTACAAATATAGAAGATAGACTATGGGCACAGAAAGTGCAGGCCCAAGGATATTGTGTAGTTTATGAACCCGAAGCTTCAGTCTATCATTATCATGGTATTCACCAAGGCCAAAATGAAGAACGCTGTCGCAATGTGGTTAGAATCCTTGAATCCTTCAACGAGCATCGCGCGGTAGAGCCTCTTGCTGTCCGCCAGGCAGAGGGTATCGCCATTATTCCGATTAAAGGGCCGGTTCCAGAGTATATGGGAGCCAATCTGCTTGATTTGACCATTCAAGATGCTAAAAAAGCTCTTTGTGTAAAAAAAATAGTGGTTAGTGCTGATACGCAAGAGGTAGTCGATGAAGCTATGTCGCTTGGCTGTGATATAGGTATACTCCGAGAAAAAGAACTATCTCAAAATTATATTACTCTTGAGGAGGTGTATAGATATACACTCGACCAGCTAGCAAATAGATCATCTTATGGTGATTTTGTTGTTTTGCTTGAATCTAAATATCCATTTAGACCACAAAAACTTGTTGACGATATGTTTATAGCATTTATATCTCAAGGGGCAGATACAATTATTCCTGGAAGGATGGAATCAAACTCAATTTGGGTTGAGAGATCAAATAATAATTTTATGCAGGTCGGAGAAGTTGTTACTCCAAAGAAATATAAAAAACCTTTATATGTAGGCTGCAAGGGGCTTTGTTGTATCACATGGCCTGGATTGATAAAGTCTGGAACAATTTTTGGGAAAAATATTAGCATATTGCCTTTAAATAATCCTTTTGCATTTGTTGAATATTCTGATAATGATTTAATAGAAATTCCAGAGTTTGTCTATAATAGGCAACGATTAGCCTGATTATTGTTGCAATATATAAAATAAAATTTTTAAAAGGTGTGGTAGTGCATGGTAATACCTATTGTAAATGAAAGGCTAGTATCTATTGATTGGGAAAAAATTTTCTGCCCTCTTTGTGGAAAGAGGGCAGAGTCAAAATCAATAATGTTACATAAAAAACCTTTAACAGAAGGCCAATTTGGCTACACGATATATCCTGTGATTTGTGATTGCGGATTGGTTTATCTTTCTCCGCGCTGGACTGAAGCGACATATACAGAATTTTACAAGCAATACTATGATCCATTATATCGGCTTGAACTTAAATCTGACATTGGTAAAGATGGCGTACTCCGAAATATGAAAACAGTACAGAAAAGAATGTTGCCGTATTTGGCAGAAAGACCAGTTGTTCAGAATATACTTGATGTTGGTTGTGGTTCTGGAGTTGGATTCGAGGCGTTGCGTCCGGTATTTAAATATGCAAAATTTTATGGAATTGAGGCGTCACAAGAATGTATTCAAACCATGAAGGCGTCTTCTGATGTATATTTAATAACAGATGATATTAATTCTCCATCTATTGGAATGTATGCTGGCTTTTTTGATATAATTATTATGCGTCATGTTATGGAGCATTTTTTGGACCCAATACAGACACTTAGAAAAGTGTCTGTATTGCTCTCAAGACATGGGATTATATACATCTCTATGCCTGATACGATGAATCCAAGAACGAAATTATATGATTATAAAGACTGGTGGAAATATTATTTTCGTGCAGTCCATCCTTTTTATTATAATATAGATACAGCTTCAGAGATGTTGTTAAGGTCAGGATTGCGTCTGATATTTAGTTTTGAAGAGGATCATGAATTATGGTTTATTGTTTCAAATAACGGGGCTGATAATTATGTTAAAAAATATAAAAATAATGATCAGGAGAATATGTTAAATGTACTACTTCCCAAGTAAAATGCCCTATAGTCCTCAGCTTCTGAAAGTTGACAGAACAGGCTTGCATCGCCGTATCATCTCTTCTGGCCGGTGCGCCAGGGAGATATTGAAGGTTTTAAAGGCGTTATCCAAGCCTTCGAGATCAGGTCCTTCCGACTTTTCCGTGGGTAGGTGACCGGATATGGTCCGCCCCGGAGGGTGACCATGAAGGACACGGACCTTTATTCTCGGATTCTGGGGCTGAGCGACCCGTGGTTTGTTGCCGACGTCGAGTTGGACACGGCGGGAGGCCGGGTGGACGTCCATGTTGATCACGCGGCTGGCGTCCGATGGCGCTGTCCGACCTGTGGCCGCGAGTTGGCTTGTCGGGATCATGCCGAGCCTCGGGTGTGGCGTCACCTCGACACCTGCCAGTTCAAGACCTTCCTCCATGCCCGGGTACCGCGCGTGAACTGTCCGGAGCACGGCGTGCTTCAGGTCAAAGTGCCTTGGGCCGAGGCCAAAGGACACTTCACCTTGCTCATGGAACGCTTAATCATCGACGTGTTGCGGGAGTGCGCCACCGTGGCCGGCACCTGCCGGCTCTTGCGGATAAGCTGGGATGAGGCCTGGAACGTCATGAACAGAGCCGTCCGGCGGGGACAGGCCAGGAAGAAGGTCAATCCCGCGCGCTATCTTGGCATCGACGAGAAGGCCTTCCGCAAGGGGCACGATTACATGACCGTGGTCTGCGACCTGCTCGGCGGGACAGTGGAGTTTGTGGCCCAGGATCGTAAGACCGAGAGTCTCGAGGACTATTACCGGCAGTTCACGGCGCAGCAACTCGAGCGTATCCGGGCCGTGGCCATGGACATGTGGGAACCGTACTTCAAGGCCACGATCAAACATGTGCCCGGGGCGGCGGACAAGATCGTTCACGACCGCTTCCACATCATGCAGCACGTGGGCCAAGCCGTGGACAAGGTCCGCCGGCAGGAAAATCGCGAGTTGCTTCGTCAGGAAGACGAACGTCTCAAAGGGACCAAATACATCTGGCTTTACCGGGAAGAGAACCTGCCGGACAAGCACCGCCCGACCTTGGAAGTCCTGAAGGCCACGAACCTGAAGGTGGCCAAGGCCTGGGCCATGAAGGAAAGCCTGTCCGGATTGTGGAACTACCTCAGCGTCGGCTGGGCCAAACGGTTCATGAAACGCTGGCTGACATGGGTGAGGAAGTCAGACCTGACCCCGATGCGCAAGGTCGGGGAGATGCTCTCCCGGCATCTGGACAACATTCTGACTTTTTGCCGGCATCGGATCACCAACGGCGCGGCCGAAGGACTCAACAGCAAGATCATGGCCATCAAGCGCAGGGCGTGCGGTTACCGCAACCGGGAGCACTTCAAGACTGCCATCTACTTCTTCTGCGGCGGCTTGGACCTCTATCCCCAGAATGCCTGAGCGACGTTACCCACGGAAAAGTCGGAAGGACCATAATAATTTAAGACCGTGCCCTTGCCGTCAACCAAGCAATGTGACAAAGCGACAGGCAACGAGTCCTCGCAGGCGACTTTGATGAGGAAACAGGCTCTTTCGGACTCGATGCCGGCTTGTCCCAGCCCCCCCGAAGAGGGTCTTGTCCGCCGTGCGGACGCCCATGACGTCGCATACTCCTTGGGGGGGGCGCATGTTGTAGCGCTTGGGCATGTCGCGCCCAAGCCGCCCCAAAAGGTACCCATGAAAAATTTGCTGCTCAATCTCGGCTGCGGCGACACACATCATCCAGATTGGGTGAACGTCGATTTTACGCCCCGCCGGCCCGATGTGTTGGGATATGACCTGAGCCGAGAAATCCCCTTTCCCGACAATACGTTCTCGACTGTCTACCATTCCCATCTGCTGGAACACATGCCCAAGCGGACCGCGTTACCCTTTTTGCGGGAGTGCTTTCGGATTTTGCGACCGGGAGGCGTGCTGCGGCTGGCCGTGCCGGACCTGGAAGGCATTGCCCGGGCCTATCTCGACACCGTGGTGGCCATGGAGCGTGGAGAGACGGATGCCGCAGCGCGACACGACTGGATGGTGGTCGAAATGGTGGATCAACTGACCCGCCACGTTTCCGGCGGCGAAATGCTGCAATTTTGGCAACAGACACCGATGCCGGCCCAGGACTTCGTGCTTTCCCGCATAGGGGCCGAAGCGCGCGGAGCCATTGCCTCGGCCCAGGGGATGCCCCCCCTTCCGGACCAGACGACCGCCACGGCCTCGGAGATCGGACAATTCAGACGCTCAGGCGAATGTCACCTGTGGATGTACGATCGTTTTTCTCTGCGCCGTCTGTTGCAGGAAGCCGGATTCGCCGACGCGCATCCCGTGGCCGCGTCAGTCTCCGCTATCCCCGATTTTGCCCGCTATGGTCTTGACGTGGAAGCGGACGGCAACATCCGCAAGCCGGATTCCCTGTTTATGGAAGCCCGCAAGCCGGACGCGCCGGCAATATCCGATCCGCGTGTGGTGCATTTTTGTATGCTGCACACGGGTGGGGCGGGAAGTGCTGCCGTGCGGCTGCACGAAGGGCTCCTCGCCATTGGCGCCCCGTCGTTTTTTTACGTCTCCAGCAGTGCTTACCATAGGCCAGGCGTCGCCGTCATTCCCGCAAGCCCAGGGCAATCCCTGACCCGGGACGATACGGGCCAAGGCCTCACCCACAACCAATGGCCAGCTTTGTTCCAAAAAAATAAAGAGATGTTGGCCCGCTATCCCCATCGGCCGCCAAATCTTGAGATGTTCTCGGTATCCGATACCGCCGTGCGCATCTCCGAAATTCCCGCCATAGAGCTGGCGCAGATTTTCAACCTGCATTGGATTGGCGGCACAGTGGATATCTGCCGTGACACGGCATTTCTCAAGGGGCGCCCCATTGTCTGGACGTTGCATGACATGAATCCCTTCACAGGTGGCTGTCACTATGCAGGTTCATGCCGTGCCTTTGAAAAATTTTGCGGCAGCTGCCCCCAATTGGGGTCCGCAGACGCCAACGACTCTTCCCGACAGGAGTGGCTTCGGAAAAAAGCCGCCTATCGCGAACTGGATATCACGCTGGTCTGTCCAAGCCGATGGCTTGCAGACGAAACCCGCAAAAGCAGCTTATTTCGAAAAAACGCGGTACACGTCATTCCCAACGGCGTTTCCACAAACCGCTTCAAGCCGCTACAGCGTTCCCCGATCCGCGAGCATTTGGGAATTGCGCCGGATGATTTTGTCATGCTTTTTGGCGCGGATGCCCTGACGACGCGCCGCAAAGGCTTCGCCGAACTGTTTGCTGCCCTGGAGCTGCTGCGCGCCGGCAACGAGGCCTCCCGACTCCTGTTGCTGACGTTCGGCTCCCATGCGGGCCTGGACCCGAAATCGCTTCCGTGTCGCAGCCTCAACCTCGGCCGGTTAAATACGCCGGACGAACTTGTCTTGGCTTACAATGCCGCCGACTGCCTGCTTGCCCCATCCCTGGAAGACAATTTGCCGAACGTGGTGTTGGAGGCGATGGCCTGCGGCACGCCGGTAGCCGGTTTCGCCACAGGGGGCATTCCGGATATGGTGGAGGACGGCACAACCGGCCGATTGGCCCCGACCGGAGATGTCCAGGGTTTGGCCCGGTGCATCGCCGATCTCCGAGACATGCCTCTAAAAGAAAAGGCGCTTGTGCGCCTGCGCTGCCGTGAAACCATACTGACCCGTTTTACCCTCATGGTTCAGGCACGCGCCTACAACGACCTGTATCGTCAACTACTTGACGCAACATGCTGATCCCTGGGGGGTCCCCCTCCGGGGCCGGCTCTGGACGGATTTTCAGGCATCGTTTGTCGCACGCATCAGGGAGACATCAATGATCATGTCCTTTGCCGGCGCAGTCCGTGGAAAAAACTCCAGCCTCTCCGTCAAAACCCCGATTGTCGGGCCGGAATCGTTCGGACCGCTCGCCTGGCCGATCTGGCGCGATTTTTCCCAATTGGCCCAGACCTATGCCCAGGAACTTTTCGGCTTCCCCATTGATGTTCTTGCCGTTATCGATAAAAAGCCCCCGCGAGCGCCTTACGAAGACCACCTGTTTTGGGTCCCTAGGCGTTTTGCCCAGAAGGGTCGACAGCCTCGAAGGCGGCGTTTGCGTGCAACGGATGGTCCCTTTTCCGTTGTGGGGTTTTCAGGGTCACGACGCCCCACGTGAAGGCGTCTGCGCCTTTAGCGCCTCGACGGCGCAACGCATGGCCGCCCGGTCCATCCGGTGGGGACGGACGGTCTCAACGGCGGTTTCGTCCAGGACCGTGGACGGTAAAATGCCCACGGAATAGATAGTGAGAAGCTTGGTCAGCTCCGCCGGGGGCAGATGTTTGAACCACCAGGGATGCAGAGCAAGATACTCGAGCTTGCTTTTAAGATTGCTGCGTGGGCGGGTGCCGGCTCGGACGAAGGCATGTCGGTAAATGAACAGTGGCTCCAGACTGACACGCCCCCTCCAGCCGGCCTCCCCGGCTCGGACCCAGAATTCCCAATCCTCGCGGTCGGTCATGTCTTCACGGTAGCCGCCCAGTTCGTCCCATATGTCACGGCGGAAGACAGCAGTGACCGGACAGGGGCATTGCAACAGTGAGGCGAAGAAATCGTAGTCCCAATTCCAGGTGACGTGGTTGTTGGCGCCGAAGACCAGGGTTTGCGGAATAATCCAGCCTATTTCAGGATCGTTTTGCAACAGGGAGACCGCGGTCTCAAAGTAGGTGGGGACCAGGATGTCGTCTGCGTCCAGGACGCAGACATAGGGAGCGGCGGTTTCGCGTACGCCTCGATTGCGGGTGGGGCCTTTGCCGGCGTTGGCCTGGCTGACTAGACGGATGCGAGGGTCATCGTACCGGGCGAGGAGCTCCTTGGCCGTGTGTAGCGAGGTGTCTGTGGAGCCGTCATTGACGATGCACATTTCCCAGCGGGGCTGGGTTTGCGCCAGGACGCTCGCCAGGGACTCCTCGAGGTAGGCTCCCTGGTTGTACAACGGCACCACCACGCTAACGAGTGGTGGCTCAAGGACGGCGGGGACGGCACGTGCCCGCAAACCCGGCCGGACCGGATCGTTACACAAAAGAACGCGGTAGAGGGTACAGAGATTTTTTGAATCGTTTACAATGTCAAAATACAGGGCGAGGACGTCTTTGGCCGCCTGCAGGTCGCCAAGTTTGGCCGCGATGAGACAATAGGCGAAGAAATGGTGGTCGAAGGTGTTGCGGTCGGCAATGGACTGATCTTGTTGTACCTGGGCGATCAGGTCAGAAATGGCCTTGGCGTGACGGCTGAGCAGCAACGGCAGCGGTTCCCGCCATGTGAAGGATGGGGCCAAGAAACGGCGGATGGCCCGCTCTTTGACGGGGCGTTCCTCTTCGTAGGTTGCCTGCCGGTTGGCGGTTTCCAGGTTGCCGGCGTAGTCCAGATAGAGTCCCAGCTCTTCCGGAAGATGCAGGAGGGGATGCTTTTCCGAAACGCGAAGCCAGAATTCGAGGTCGCCGACAACGCGCAGGGCTTCGTCGAAATAGCCCAACTCGGCGTGCAGCCCCGCCCGCCACATGGGCTGAGGGCCCACTTCGCATCGGCGCAGCAGGTTTAGATGGTCATAGGGCCGCCAAAAGTGGTGGCCGGTCAGGGGTGCCTCCTCAAACACGGCGTTTTCCCGGTCCGTGATGCGCACGTCGGCATAGGCAACGGCGGCCCTTGGATTGGCGTCCAAGGCGGCGGCCAGGCGCTCGAAACACTGCGGATGGTGCCGGTCGTCGGTATTGGCGTTGGTCAGGTAGCGTCCCCGGGCTAGGCGCGCGGCCCTATTCCAGGAAGCGTAGAGCCCTTCGCGCACCGGAGTGCGGACCAGGACGATGTTGTCGTATTGTTCCTGGAATTCCCGGACAATGGCGCTTTCACCCTGCGGCGAACAGGCGTCCACTACAATGATCTCGGTATTCGAGAAAAGCGTCTGCCGCACCAAGTCTTCCAGACAACCGCGCATGAAGCGTTCGCTGTTGTAAGTGGAGACAATGGCGGATACGGCATACTGCGGATGAGAAGGCATAACAGTTCCTTGACATCAATTTGCTGCAATGACCGGTTTTGTAAAAAAAGCAATATTTATGCCAAGTTTTTCGGCAAGCATCACCTGCCAGTGGAGCCGTACAGGTTCAGCAGGCGGGCGGCGTGGTGCTGCGGAGAAAATTCCTTAAGAACGCGGAAGCGGCACAGCGTGGCCATGGCCTGACGCTCCGGATGGCCAAGCACCCAGGCGAGGCCGCGCGCCAAATCCTCGTCGTCGCCCGCGACGGCCAGATAGCCGGTCTTTTGGTGATCCACGAGGTCTGGCAGGCCGCCGATAGAAAAGCCCACCACGGGCAGGCCGCAGGCCAGGGCCTCCAAAACCACGTTTGGCAGGTTGTCCTCCACGGACGGGATCACGAAGCAGTCGCCGGCGCTCAGGACCGCCGCCAGATGTTCGGGCCGGTCGATGCGCCCGAGGTTGTGGAGACGCTCGGCCGGAAACCCGAGCGGCAGGGACGGGAGTACGCCAAAAACCGCCAAGTGGAACGGATGGGGATGAAACCCGGGCAACAGGGCCAGCGCGCGCATCAGGTGGTCAAAACCCTTACGGGGCACGTCATAGCCCGCGCCAAACACGAGCAGCGGCGCTTCCTGTGGGATGCCGAGAGCCTGGCGCACCGGGCCAGGCGGATAGGGGGTGAAGATGTCGGTGGGCACCGAGTTTGGCACCACGCTGACCGGTATCCCCGAAAGGAGTGGGCTTAACCGGGCCACCTCGGCCAACCAGCGCGAGGGAGAGACCATGTGCAGGTCAAGCTGCCGGTAGGCGCGCTTTTTTTGATGCGCAAAGCTCCGTGTGATGTCCAGGTCGGTGTCCGAGCCGAGAAGCGGGCACCTGCCGCATTCCGTTTCGAAACGGCGGCAGCCCAGGGAATAGTGGCACCCGCCGGTGAAGGGGTTCATGTCGTGCATGGTCCAGAACACGCGCTTGCCGGCCAGGGCCTGTGGCAGCGAGGGGATGTCTGCCAGGCCGGCCACCCAGTGTAGGTGCACCACGTCCGCCTCCCGGACGGCGTCGAGCGCCTCCAGGGCCACGTCGCCAAAGGGGTCGGTGAACATCTCGATCCCGGGGGCGCGGCCGGGATAGTGGGCCAGAAGCCTGGTCCATCGGGCCTCCGGGAGTTCGCCTGCCGGGACGCGGCGGGAATTGCGGATCTGTCCGACCGCTAGGGGAACCACGTCCGGGCCTTCGGGAGGGTCGCGCCGGGCCAGAAGCCTGGCCGGGACTCCTGCCTCGCGCAGGGCCAGCTGGCTACGCCGGGCCGCCGCGCCCGCGCCGCCGCGCGGCGTCAGCGTGACCACCACCACGCGGGGCGGGGTCATTTGCGGGCTTCCATGAACAGGGAATCGTTTTTGCGCACGCATCCGTCCGGATCTGTGTCTCGGTGGTAGCCGAAAAAGCCTGGATTGGCCGATTCCTCGGCCCGCACCACTCGGACCTCGCGCAGCCCGGTCCGCTCCAGGAGCTGCCCTAGGGAAAATCGGTCGTACATCCACAGGTGCGGTTCACCAGACAGACGGAAGGCTTTGCCCCACAGGCACACCGTGGTGCGCGAAGCTCCATAAACCGCTGCCACCATGGTTTGACTCATTCCACCCTCGACAATGGCCTTCACCGCTTTGCGTCGAATCGCGTCCTGAGCCGAACGGGTCAGATTTCTTGCATCTCCGGAATCCATGTAAAAACATAGCAAATTTAGCATAATTTGTTAAGTATTTTATGTTCTGAGTACTATCAACACGTTTGATCGATTCGAGCTGGAGAGGGGAACACGCCTTCCCTTAGAAAAAGTCGAATGAACCGCAGGCATTGGCGATTGCGGCGGAGGGCAAAACGATGGGGGATACCATCCGGGGCGGAAGCACGGTGCAGCTCCCTGGGATAATAAAAAAAAATGAGAAGCGGGCAGTCACTTTCGCAGTGATTTACCCGCTTCCCCAAGGCCCCGCAAAGATTCCGGCATCAACCTGGCTAAGCCTACTCGAGACCGCTTGAAAAAACAATAAAAAAGACCGGCTCAGACGCGTTGTTCTCGCACTTCGGTATTTTTCCTCTCTCCCTTTTCGCACAAACAGCCAAGAAAAGCTTGAGAAACTTGCGTCCCTGCCCCGCTGCGATCAATATTTTCAGACCGAGGTAATTTTTTTGAACCTGGTCCATAAAAGATGCCTCCGGCAACCTCATCGTCTTCGTCAAGCGAGAGCTTTTCAACGTGGCGCCACAACGCCGCCGCGAAACGGCCCGGATCACGTTGTAAAAAATGCACCCGAGGGAAATCAATATCCTTTACGGCATACACCGGGTAAAAAAAATGGAGGGAAGCGCTCAAAAAGCGCCTCCCCAAAAACAAACGCAACCATTGGTTGCCCGCGCACGACAGGATATACTGCGATATTTCGCAACAAAGGAACCCTGCATGTTATATCGACAATGCCCACGGTGGTTAGGAAGAGTCGGTCTCTCCCTTTTCTTTTTTGTTTTCTTCCCCATCTGTGCCAATGCCGGCCAGCTCGAAAAACCCATCGACTGCCAAATCGGTCTGGACTGTTTTATTCAAAACTACGTCGATCTGGCACCTGGTCCCGAGTATGCCGATGAAAATTGCGGCTCGCTCTCCTATGATAAGCATAAAGGAACAGATTTCCGGGTGGCCTTTGACAAGATGCAGGCCGGCGTCGAGGTAAAGGCTGCTGCGCCCGGCGTGGTGCGCGGTATGCGCGACGGCATGGAGGATATCAGCATACGGCAGGGAGGCGAGGAGGCAATAAAAAACCGGGAATGTGGCAACGGTTTGGTGGTGCTGCTGGCCGATGGCACGGAGACCCAATACTGCCACATGCGCAAGGGCAGTCTTCGGGTCAAAGCCGGCGACCAGGTCGCCACGGGCCAGGTCTTGGGGCTGGTCGGACTATCGGGCGATACGGAATTTCCGCATCTGCATTTCGAGGTGCGCAAAAATGGCCAGACACTCTGTCCGTTTACCGGCAACGCCATGGAAAGCGGCTGCGCCACAGCGGAGAAAAAACCCCTGTGGAGCGCGAAGGCCCTGGAGGAAATGCCCTACATTTCAACCGGCGCCCTTGACGCCGGATTTAGCGCCACACCGCCGGACATCAACAAACTGTTCGTCGCCCAAAGAGACAAGGAAACCTTTTCCGCGCACAGCCCCGAGTTGGTCTTTTGGGCCGGCTTCTGGGGTCTGCACAAGGATGATGTCATTACGCTGCAAATCACGCCCCCAAATGGTCCGGCCTTGTCCCTGCCGCCGCAGGTCATACCCAAAAATCAGGCCCAAGCCCTTGTGACGATCAATATCAAACGCAAGGAAGGCACCTTGTGGCCGGCCGGTTCGTACAAGGGCGAAGCCGTGTTGGTGCGCCGTAACCCAAACGAAAAATCCCTTGTCCTGCCCCTCACCCGGACGCTGACCATGCCGGCAACAGCGGAGAACTAACAATCCGATATAAAACATGAAGCGGGCCGTTTTCGGCCCGCTTCATGTTTATTTTGGTGTAAAACTTCGGAGGCTTAGGGCTCGCGGAAACTTTCATCCAAACCGCGAATCAGCGGATAGGCCAGGAAACTGATGACACGACGATCGCCCACGACGATTTCCGCCGTCAGCGTCATGCCCGGCAAAAAACGGGTATCTTTACTGATATCATGCAATTTGGTGTTCGTCAGCTCCACCCGGGCCTGGAAGGTGGGCACCTTGGCTTCTCCCCCGCCGGCCGTCATGACATAGGCATCTTCGGAAACCACCCGCAACCGACCTTCCATGGTGCCGTGGCGTTGAAAAGGAAAGGCGTCAAGCTTGAGACGAACCGAATCGCCAAGATGGACGTAGCCGACATCTGACGTCTCAATGGAGACTTCGGCCTCCAAGGGCGTATTGAGGGGCACCAGGGTCATAATGGCCATGCCCTCTTTGACCACGGATCCAACGGAATATTGGTTCAATTCCAAAACGACAGCATCTTCAGGGCTCGTCAGTTCAGCGAGTTCCCGGTAACGCGTCGCTTTGGCGTATTGCTCCACCAGGGAATCATACTCTTTGCGCGTGGTGGTCAGAGTATTGGCCGTTTCATTACGCCAATTATTAACAAACGCATCCCGTTCCGAAGCAGCCTGGGAAAGCTGTTGGGTTCGCACTTTCAGTTCATTAGCGATCCCTTCGGCCTCAGACTGCACAGACGAATAATTTTTTTCCGCCTCGAGGACGCTTAAACGAGAATCAGCACCCTCTGAAAACACCTTTTGCCGCATATTCAGCACTTCCTGGACCGTACCAAGTTGCCGTTGCAAGCTGTCCAGGCGTCTTTTAAAAGAATCTATTTCCCCTTTTGCCTGCGTAATCCGACTGTCATAGGATTCAAGCTTGGCTTTATATTCATTTTGTCGGCCGCGGAAGAGATTCATTTGCAAAACCGCTTCCGTCTGCTCCATATCCGGCGTCACTTTAAAAAGCGTTCCGCTTAATTCGCACTGCATGCGCTTGATCTGTACGGAAAGCGAAGCCAACCGGACTTTGATCTGCCCTTCGTCGGCGCTGGCAAAGGTGGGATCAAGCGACACCAGGGGTTGGCCTTTCTTGACGACCTGGCCGACATCCACGTGGAATTTTTTAATGATGGAGTTGACTATGGGCTGGATAACCACCTGTTTGCCGGTGGAAATAAACCGGCCCCGCGCCGTGACGATCATGTCCATCCGAGCGATAATAGACCAGGCCACTGCGGTCAAAATCAACAGGAGCAAAATATAGTACGTAATCCGTGTAATAACCGGTACGGGCTGCTTTTCCAGTTCCACGGAATCCGGCTGGAATTCCAGCGCTTTTTGATCAAGCTCCGCCACGCCGCGAAACTGATCAATTTTGGCCAGAAATTTTTGACTAAGTTTCGTCATGCGGGTTGTCCCTCTAATGCCGGGGAAATGAGATGGCGGTTTTGCGCCTCCCAAAGATCCCGGTAAAGCTTACACGATGCCATCAATTCATGGTGTTTCCCGATGGCGATGACATTGCCCCGATCAACCACCACAATGCCGTCGCACCCGGCGATCATGGACAGCCTGTGGCTGATGATCAACATGGTGCGTCCCTTGGCGATGTCCTTGAGGTTCGTCTGAATGATGGCCTCACTCTCCGCATCCAGGGCGGAAGTCGCCTCATCCAGAATCATAATGCGGGGGTTGAGCAACAGCGAACGGGCGATGGAGAGCCGTTGCCGCTGCCCACCGGAAAGGTTGGCGCCATTTTCCGTGATCGGCGTATCATAGCCCTGGGGCAGATTTTGGATGAACTCATCCGCCCCGGCCAACCGGGCGGCGGCAACGACTTCTTCAAAGGTGGCGCTGGGCTTGGTGTAGGAGATGTTTTGCCGCACCGTGCCCCGGAACAAAAAGTTCTCCTGCAAAACAACGCCAGTGCCCCGCCGTAAATGCGGCAAATCGATTTCCCGGATATCCAGGCCATCGATTTTGATATTGCCTTCCTGGGGCGGATAGAGCCCCTGGACCAAACGGGCCAGGGTCGATTTTCCGGAGCCGCTGCGGCCCACGATGCCGACGGAAGCGCCGGACGGAATGGAAATACTGATATCATGCAGGGCGTAAGTGCTTCCCTGAGGGTAGCGAAACGAGACATGCTCGAAATCAATGCGCCCCTGCAACACCGGCGTCAGGCCGCGCACCGCCAGCGGACGTTCCGTCGGACGGTTCATGATGTTGCCCAACATCTCGATGGACAGGCCGACTTCCTGGTATTGGTGCAGCAGCGAAACAAAACTGATCAGCGGCGAGCTGACCCGCTGGGAGAGCATGTTAAAGGCAATCAGAGCGCCAACGGTCATTTTATTGTCAAAGACAAGCGTCACTCCCACCCAGAGCAGCACAATGCCCATGACCTTCTGAATAAAATCCGTCAGCGTCTGGATGGAAACCGACAGCTTGCCCACCCGGAATTGCATGGAAATGGCCCGGGCGGACTGGTTGTCCCAGGTGCGCGCCTGGAGCGGTTCAAGCGCCAGGGCCTTGATGGTCGGCATACCATGAATCGCTTCAACCAGGGTGGCCTGCCGTTCGCCGTCGGCCGCATACAGATCCTGCAGGCGTCTTTTAAAAATCGGAATGGCAAAGCCCAGGATGGCCGCCGTTATCAGGGCGGAAACCACCACAATGATGGACAGCGTGACGCTGTACATAAAGATGATGGGGAAAATAACGAGCAAAACGCTCAAATCAAGCAGGGTGAAAAGCAGTTTTCCTGTCAGAAATCCACGAATTTTTTCCGTTTGTTGCATATGTTTGAGCAACACACCGGCGGAACTGGAATCGAAAAAGTCTGTCGGGAGATACAAGAGGTGACTGAATGTCCGCCGTGTCAGGCGCATATCAATCTTATTTGTGGCGTAGAGCAGGATGGTCTGTTTGATATAGTTAAAGGCCGCGTCGAAAAGGAGCAGGACAATCATGCCGACAGCCAGCGTTTGCAGCGTGGAAAAACCCTTGTGCACGAGGACCTTGTCGATGACCAACTGAAAGAAGATCGGGCTGCCCAACGCCAGGATGTTGATAATCATCGACGAGGTGGCGACGTCGCGGAACAGGCCCTTTTCCCGGATGATTTCCGGCAAAAACCACCGCAGGGAAAACGGTTGATTTTCATCCGTCAACTTATAGTTGCGTTTGATGAAAATCGTCTTCCCGTCCCAGATTTCCTCAAGTTCCGCCTTGGTCAGGAGCTTGAACCCTTCCTGAAGCCGCAATGGATCCAAGATGGCAACACGGGCGTCTTCACCGGGCTGAATGCCGGAAAGCAGCACGCTCTTCCCATTCTTGAGTCGGGCTATGGCCGGAAAGGCTTTGCCCAGCTTAAACAGCCGATCCCAATTGAGGGTTGTTTCTTTGGCGCGAAACTGATGTTCTTTGGCAATGCGCAGCAACAGCGGAATAGGAACTTCCGTATCCTGAAGCGCGTATTTGTGCAGGATGCCTTCAATCGTAAAATCAAGGTGAAAGTGCCTTGCCACCAAAAGAAAACAGATAATTGCCGTATGATTGGCTAAATTTATTTCGGCCATGCACTCCCTCTGCTCATCGACCAGGGCTTTATTGAAAACAAATCAGACGGTCGTGACGTCATGCTACACGTCTGAGTGTCGTATCTTTTAAAAAATCACGACATCCATCGCAGCGAGTCAGAAAATTCCGCCTCTCGGTTACAGCTCTGTTTAAAATTTTATATTGTAGCACACGAGGCGTCGGGCCTGCCCAATCCATAAGCCCCTTTCCCCCTCAGGAAAAGGAGCCCCACCTCAGAGAAAAATCCGAACTTGCTGGTAGTGCGTTTTCCACGAAAACGCCCACTTCCTATAGGGATGGGAACACGTCAAGGCAAGCGAATTCCCTCGCAAAAAGATGACGAAAATGGCACAAAAAACGCCGTTTGGGCAAGCGCCTTCTTTTGAACAATCCAGCCCGGCCCTTACTGGCTGCACAGTAAGAAATAACATATTGAATTCAAAATGAATACACCTGCATCCGACAGCAAATCGCCAGAACGACTCCTGGCTATGGCCGCCGAACATCAGACACGCGGCGACGTTGCGGCGGCCGCTACGCTCTACCAGCAACTTCTGGACGCAACGCCGGGTCATCCGGAAGCCAACTTCCGGCTCGGGCTCCTGCGCCTGCAGACCGGCCAACCCCAGGCCGCCTTGCCGCATTTGAAGGCCGCCTTGGAGGCGCAACCGGAAAAAGGGCTGGCCTGGCTGGCTTTTCTCGAAGGCCTGCTGGCCGCCAAACAGTTCGACGCCGCCCGGAGCGTCCTCGATCAGGGACGGCAACGCGGCCTCGCCGGTCCGCGGGTCGATGCTCTGGAAGCACGTTTGGGGCAGGCCGTGGCGGTCCAGGCGCAAATTCGCCAGATGGAGGCACTTTTTTCGACCGGGCAGTATGCCGCGCTGGAGACGGCCGCCAAAGCCTTTTTAGCGCATTTGCCGGAAAACGGTAAGGGCTGGCATTTGCTGGGGCTTTCGTTGGTCGTGCGTGGCAACGGGGCGCAGGCCTTGCCGGCACTTTTGCGGGCAAGCGAGCTCTTGCCACAGGATGTTGACGTCTGGGACCACCTGGGCTCGGCCTATCTGCAAACAGGGCAGCTTCCTGAAGCCGTTGTCGCCCTCAGCCGGGCCATTTCCCTGCGTCCGGACCATGCCGTCTCGTATAACAATCTGGGCAACGTATTTTTGGAGATGGGGCAACTGGACGCGGCCGAGGAGCAATATCGTCGGGCGCTCAACTGCCAACCGCATTACGCCCAGGCTGCCGGCAATCTGGGCATTGCCCTGCAAGGGCTGGGGCATCTGGAAGAAGCGCTGACCTGCTATACGCGGGCGCTGGCCATGCAACCCGACGATGCCAACATTCTGGCCAATTCCGCCAATGTTCTCAAAGAGCTGGGGCGCACCGACGCAGCCATCGCCGCCTATGCGAAGGCCATGCAGCACGATCCCAACCATGTGGCGGCGCGGACCAATTTTCTGCTGTTGCAGGCGTTTGCCACCAGACTGCAACCACAGGAATTTCTGGCCGCAGCGAAGGGACTTGGCCGGGTGCATTCGCAATTGGCGCAACAGGACGGCCTGCCGCCGCTGCGCCATCCGAAGGAGCAAGGATGGCGGTTGCGCGTCGGGTACGTGTCCGGGGATTTTTGCGCCAATCACCCGGTGCCCTTTTTCCTGGAACCGCTGTTGGCCAACCATGACCGGGAGCGGGTGGAGCTCTTTCTCTACCCCACGCACGACACCCATGACGCGACGGCCAAGCGGATAACCGCCCTTGGCGAACATGTTTTTCCGCTTATGGGTCTGACGGATAAGGCTGCAACCGAACAGATCCGCAGCGACGGCATTGACGTCCTGATCGATCTGTCGGGGCATTGCCGGTACAACCGTCTGGGGGTGTTCGCCCGGCGGGCCGCGCCGGTGCAGGCGCATTATCTGGGCTACTGCGCGACGACGGGCATTGCCCAGATGGACTATTGGATTGGCGACGCGGTGCTTTTTCCGGAAAACGAGCCTGCGCCGTTTTGTGAAACGGTCTGGCGCTTGCCCCGCACCTGGATGAGCTACGCCGGCCGGACGGATCTCCCGCCATCGGCCTGGAAGCCCGACCCGGACGGCACGATCTGGTTTGGCAGTTGCAACCATCTTTCCAAAATCCAGGATGCCACCCTGGACCTGTGGGGGCAGATCCTGCGCGCCCTGCCCAACAGCAAGCTGCTGCTCAAATCCGGTCCATTGGACCAGCCGGCCAACCGCGAGCGCATTTTGGCCGCCTTCGCCGCCCGAGGCATCACTGGGGATCGACTGGAGCTGCTGGGGAGCACGCCGGACTGGCCGACACATATGGCGACCTACGACCGGATGGATATCGCGCTGGACCCGCTTGATGCCGTCTCCGGGGCTACGACGACGTGCGATGCGTTATGGATGGGCGTTCCGGTGCTCACGCTGGCCGGCGGCACAGTGGCCACGCGCATGGCCGCGTCGTTGATTGCCGGCCTGGGGCAGACGGAATGGATCGCTCCGACGCCGGCGGCCTATGTTTCGCAGGCTGTGCGACTGGCCGCCGATGTGGAGGGTCGAAGACACTCGCGTCCCTTGCAACGCAGCCGCATGCAAAGCAGTCCCTTAGGCGATGCAAAGGGCTTGGCCCAATGTCTGGAAGAGGCATTTGCGGCAATGCTTGCGGCGCGGTAAAATCGACTATTTTGAAGTCTTCGCGAGTTCTGTTTTCAGCGCATTGACATAGGTATTCCTAGCTGTCTGATGTACAACAAGAGATCGTTGTAAGCGCGCAATTTCAGCATCGACAAATTGCAGTGTTTGCACAAGCTGTTTTGCCTGTTCAGAGATTGTATCTGCGTCATACTCTTTTCCATCAAGAGAAATTGTTCCCATCACTTACCTCCCTTTATTTTTGGAAAAATATCCAATAAAAAAAGGCCACCCCAAAAGGGGTGGCCTTTAAAGAGCTTATTGCCTAACTAGGCGATTGTGATGTTGCCAGTTGTCACAGTAGCCAACGAAGCACCGTTGATCAACATATCCAACTGACCATCACCGTTGGTATCAAAGCGCAGAGAGGTGGTAGCTGCATCATAGTAAGCAGAAGCATTGCCGCCAGCCGTAAACGCTCCAGATCCAATCGAGAAAGTACCTGTGAAAGTGACACCAGAGAATTTAATAACATCCTTGGTGGTGTCAAAGGTATTAATCGTGTCACCAGTAGCAGTCGTCGTTCCAGAATCCGTTACGGCTGTATAGAGGAACGTATCTATAGAGTTAGCATGCCCATTCAGAGTATCTGCACCAGCACCACCCTTAAGGGTAGAAGACGTACCGGCAACAGCAGATCCATACAACGTATCAGCACCATTTGAACCAGTCACAGTAAGAGCTTTGCCTGTGGTATCAATAGTCGTCGAGGCAGCACCCATGACAAGGCCAGTATCAGTGTTAGCGGAAAGAACCAACCCAGAAGCGTCAATGGTCTTCAATCCAGTACCAAGAACTGCAGCGCTGAGGGTCAGCTGTTTATTACCCGTCACATTAAGGTTGACAAGATTGTCCGTAGTTTGAGCGGTGATTGTGTTTGCTGCACCAACAGAATTATAAGTAAGGTCGGTAACCTGTGTAGTTGACAAAGAATCCACAGTAGCACCTGTCTTGGCTGCACTATCACCAAGCACAACGGTCATACTCCGGGTAGTATCCGCCAACACCGACGCCTTAAAAGTCAAGGCGTTGGTCAAATCTGTTGACTGGTTACCAAGAATGGTAACCTTCCCACCATTATTCAAATTAGTAACATTAAAGGTGGAAGCTGCCGCTCCTGCCGTACCAGTAGCAGCACCAAGCTGGATATCAGTAAGCCCAGAGATAGTGGAAGCATCAACAGTGATATCAACACCGTCAGCAAGAGTTCCTGCTGTAGTGGCTTTCAACGTTTCGAAGGAGCTTACACGAGCGCCCTGAGCGGCACTTATCACAGTGCTATCGGCAGTGTTGCTGACATTACTAACTGTAAGCCTATCAGTTCCAGCACCACCAACTAACGTCATCGCTGTGCTAAGATCCGTTTGATCCAAAGTCAGCTTATCTGCGCCAGAACCACCAGTAAACGACAGCCCAGTCGTCCCTGTCGGGTTACCAGCCATATTAATAGTAAGCCCGCCTTGGTTCGTGCTAGCATCAACCGTAGTAATACCAGTAAATTCAACACCTGCAGCGCCGTCAGATGTCAATGCAAGGGAGCCAGATCCCGTAACAGTCAGGGAAGTAGGTTCAACATTAGCGTCTGTCGGTGTTGTCAAGTACACATAATTGGAACCAGTTGCAGCGATATTTAACTTTGTAAAGACATCACTACCAGCAGTTGCAACTTTAATTCCAGCAGCAAGTCCTGAGGCACCAGAAGAAGTAGTGCTAATGTTCAGCGTCGCAGTAGAACTACCAACTTTGTCAGCCCCAAAGGCAGCAGAGAGGGCAACATCATTGTTGCTCCCAACCGTGATAGAATCCAAGGAGAGGAGCACATTATTTGCGATATTAGTAACCGTAAAGGCACTATTGGCTGCATTTGTAGTTATAGTTCCCTTAGCGCCCACTTCGGTAAGACCAGTCCACGTCGCAGCGGAAATGCCTGCAGGAGCACCCGCAGTTGCAACAGTACCAATAAACCTTTCGACATTGGTCATCGTTGTGACTGCAGTCTTAGTATTATCGGTGATTGTTAAATTAAGGGTGTCAATTCCACCATTTCCATTAACAGTATCCCCTGCAGTAAAAGTGCCACCATTTGCAACAGTGTCAAGCACTCCAACAATAGTGTCATTGCCCGCAGTCCCAACAATGGCGTCTACACCCGTCGTAAGTGTATATGTTTGCCCAATGATCGTAATCGCGGTCGGCGTATAGGAAAGACCTTCGTTAATCCCATACTGCAGATAATGAGCAATAGGGGTCAGGCCGGCAGCCTTGAAGGCGGCCATTTCTGCAGCAACGGTGGAACCGTCTTTGGCAGCCTTGGCGGCGTAATAGGATGCGTCATTAAAGCCTGTGGAGGGAGAAACGCCCGTCTCGTAGGCGCCGTACAGGGCATAGTGCGCGTACAGGTTGGTCGAACCGGTGGCGTTGTACCAGGCCAGTTCAAACTGGGCCACGGTCATACCGGCAGCAGCGGCCTTGGAGGCGGCGTACTGATCCGCATTGAAATACGCGTTCGGGGCAAGTCCTTCAGCAAAGCCGTACAGGGAGTAGTGCTGGGCCGGGGTCAGGCCGGCAGCTGCCATGGCCGCTTTGGCCTGGGCCGGGGTCACTGTCTGGCCGCTAGCCAAGGTCATCGCATTCGCTTTAGCCGTCAGATAGTAGGTTTCGTCAAAACCCTGATTCGCGGTGATCATAATCGCCATGTGTAGCCTCCACAGGTTGATTGTCCGGAAAAAAACCTTTACCGGGGCCTTTATTCCGATAAAGGCACGTACCTTTCGAAAAGATACACGGCCCACCTCAGAATAGCAAGCATTCCCAAACAGATAATTTGGGGATTATCGCATTTTCCAGGCGGCAGACGACCAGTATCTTTTTGATTTCATTATCAATTCTTATAACGCACTCTACAAATACACACTACAGCCTCTCAAGGCGCTCCATCGAAACGACGGCAGGACAACTTTCCCGTTACCTCAATAAATCCACGGCGTCGCCAATTTGCCGACCCTGCCCGTCACAAATACCCTGCGTTCCCCAAAAAGCCAAATACTATCCTGCGCCGACTTCGCTCTGCCATCCCAACTATGTAACTTTCTTTTTCGAAAGCGCACAATAAAGCTCACACACTTTTATACAATAAATATTTTTCAAATTTCGCACCTCTTTTTAAATATCATACAGGAAATTATCTCTTCAAATAAAATATATTTTATACTCTTTTTATTTTACAAGAGTACTTGTGTGCGTCGATTTTATATGGGTTATGCCAAATGTATAAGGACGCTGCGTGGTGCAGATTAAATGAATCGGATTTTCATGCCACCGCAACATGACATTATTTTCCTGATTTCCTACCGCTATGGCTGGTTTGAAAAAATAATCGCCCGGCGCGAGTGGTGGCAAGTTCAACGTGCTGACAATAACCACACCTTTTCCAGCAAAAGGATCAATCAATAGCCCGCCTTCATAGGTATTAAACGCCGCAACCAGAATATTTGCCCGGTTATGCACCGTACAGCCTACAATGATATTAGGTAGTACGGCGAATTCAGCAATTTTCTTGCTCACCTGGGCAATATCCCATTCACAGGAATAGGAAATCGTCAGGCAGGATTCATCGGCAAAAACATTGCCCTCGGTCAACCCCTGGATCTCTATCTTGCGGATGACGCCGCCGCCGGAGCCCCAGGCCATCTGACTCGTATCATAGGCGATGCTGAGCATTTCCGGAGTCGCCGAAGACGCATCAGGCTGCCCGGTTGCGGTCGCCGCCATATCGGCCGGGCAGGCTCTTTTGGTGACCACGTACTCTTCCGGAAATAACAACCGAAAATAGGCCAGCACGGCCTTTTGCGGCATGGCGTCCTGCAGCAAATGGCCTTCATTGAGCAAGAGCGCCCGCGAACACAAACGCTTTACCGTCTCCATGTCATGGCTGACCAGCAAAATCGTCTTGCCGGCCTCTTTAAACACGTCAAACTTTTCATAACACTTTCGTTGAAAGGCCGCATCGCCAACGGCAAGCGCTTCATCCACAATCAAAATATCCGGCGAGACATTGACCGCACAGGCAAAAGCCAACCGGACAAACATGCCGCTGGAATAGCTCTTGACCGGCTGGTCAATAAAATCCCCAATGTCGGCAAATTCCAAAATCGCCGGCACCTGCCCTTGCATCTCTTTTTTGCTGAGCCCAAGCAACGTCCCTTGAAAATAAATATTGTCTCGGCCGGTCATTTCCGGATTAAACCCGGCTCCCAGTTCCAATAAGGACGAAACCCGACCGGTCACGGACACTTCGCCGGACGTCGGAGCCAGGACGCCGGTCAAAATCTTTAACAGCGTCGACTTGCCACTGCCGTTTTTCCCGATGATGCCGACGACTTCTCCCGGCGCAATGGAAAAATTGACGTCATGCAGCGCGTAAAAATCTTTATGATATTGCTTTTTAAACGGATGCAGGGCTTCCTTCATCCGATCCATCTGCGTGGCATAGATCTTATACGTCTTGGTGACGTTTTTGGCGATAATCATAGGATTCCTAAATCACATCGGCAAAGTGCGGCCGGAGCTTTTTGTAGACAGAAAATCCACACAGAAGGACAAGACCTGTGATGCTCCAGAAATATAACCCGAGCATCGGCCGCTGCCAAAAAGGAATGCCATACAAAAACGTATCCCGATAGCCGCTTATAATATAATAGAATGGATTGAGCTTCAGATAGAAAACGAATTCCTCCGGCATGGAGCGAATATCCCAAAAAATCGGCGTCACCCAGAAGCCGATCTGCAAGGAGACAGCCACAATATTATTGACGTCCCGCGTAAAGATGGCCATTGAGCTGGTGAGCCACGAAAGACCCAGGATAAAACAAAACATCGCAAAAAAGTAGTAGAGCACCTGGAACCAAAGAAACGTTGGATAGATGGCGCTTTTAATCAACAGCAATAAAACAAGCGTCACCAGGGCGATATGGATGATCGCGTTGGACAGAATTTTTACAACCGGTAAAAACGAAAGATTGAAATTCGTTTTTTTCACCAAGAATGCACTGGAAAGGATAGAGCCAGTCGCATCGTTAATGGTATCGACAAAATAAATCCAGGGGATCATCCCGACGGATAACCACAAGGCGAACGGAATATTTTCAATGGGCTTTGTCTTGAAGCCAAATCCAAAGATGACCCACAGCACCAAAATGGTAATGATCGGGTGAATAAACGCCCATAGAATCCCAAGATACGAACCAAGATATCTGGCCCGAAAATCATGGCGCGCCATTTCAAGCAGGATAAACACTTTTAAAACAGCCTGTTGCAACAAAAAGATATCTCGCTTGTTAGTCTCTTCCACACACGCCCTTCCATCGGATGTAGGGATTTTAAAGGGCTTGCAAGCTCTTTGGCCGCCGGAGGCTTCCCTAAACTCCCTCACTCCCCATCAAGCGAGGCGCGAAAGCGGCGCATCCGCTCCAATGTCGCCTCCGGTAAAGGACCAAATTCATCCGCAGCCAAGCGGTGAATTCTGTCCATCTCCTGACCGAGCAGCAACTTTCGCCCCTCCTGCTCCTGGCCGACGACGCTTTTTTCATGGCGACGATGCCAGGCCAAATCACCATGGACGTAGGCCACCCGACCGCGACTGGCCAGATTTAAGTAAAACAACCAATCTCCCGAGCAACGAAAGTCCTGACAGGCCTCAAGCAACGTTTGCGGCGGCTTGCGGAAAACCGCCGCCGACACGTTGGGAATGCAATTGGCCACGGCCAAGACGTCGCGGATTTCTTCCAGACCAGGCGCCACATAGCTGTGCGTCCACCGTTTTTGGGCGGCATACGCCAGATAATTGGCCCGATAGTCAAAGCCCTCGGCAAGCGCTCCGTCACCGTCGATCACCTGCGGAATGCTGTAGGCCAGCACCACGTCCGGTTGGGCGCAGGCCGCCACAAGCGCCGCCAAAAATCCCGGACCGGCGGCATCGTCGGCCTCGGCTATCCAGATAAATTCCCCGTGGGCCAGCTCCAACCCTTTGCGCCATTGGGCGAAGACATTGCCGCTGTTGCGCTCGTTTTTGACGATCTGCAAGCCGGCCCGGCCTTCCCAGCGCGCCAGCACCGCCAGACTGTCGTCGGTCGAAGCGTCGTCCAGAACGATTACTTCCACATCCCGGAAACTTTGCTCGAAAATGGAGGTCAGACGCTGGTCCAGATACGGGGCGTAATTATAATTCGGGACAATGACGCTGACCGGGGCCGGCTTTGCGGCCACCGCGCGGCAGGTACGCAAAATATGCGGCACGGCAATGTCCGTCGTGTGCTGGCCCAACAAATTGTCCCGGGCCGTTTCTCCGAGCTGTTGCCGCAAGGGTCCATCATCGAGAAGTTGGCGCACTCGATCGGCCATGGCCTCCACATCGTCACGGGGCACCACAAATCCCCCATTTTGCCCCACAAAAACCGGCATATCCCCGACGCCTTCGAAACAAATCGAGGGCACCCGGCAGGCTGCCGCCTCCAGGCAGACCAGCGGAAAGGGGTCCTCCCGCGAGGGGAGCAGGAAAAGATCCGCTGCCAGGAAAAACGCATGGGGATTTTCCTGTTCGCCGACGAACAGCACCTGTTTTTCCAGGCCATACTGGCGCACAAGCGCCCTGGGGTCGGGAATGGACGCATCTTTTCCGCCGCCAATCCAGACGAAGGTCACCGGCGGGCAGGCCGGGGTGGAAAGCACCCGTCGGGCGATTTCTACGAAACTGTCCACACCCTTGCGCCAATCCCGCGAACCACAGCCCAAGACCAAAAGCGGCGCTTCGGCCAGTCCCAAGGCCTGCCGCTGTCGCCGCCGGTCGCCGTCTGGCGCAACAGGATGCGGCGTAATAAAGGCCCGGACGGTTTGTACCGCTTCGGGGGCAATAGCATGACGCGCGAGCAGGTTTTGCCGCACCGCCTCCGATGCGGCAATATAGTGGCTGGTGTGGCGGGTCATGGCCTCTAAGACGGCCGGACCGGCGAATTTTTGCAGCGACTGTTCCAACTCGTGGACGTGGGTGATGATCGGAACGCCCAGGAACGCAAGTTTTTCATAGGCCGCCGCCGCAACGGCCGTATTGCCGAAAATAAGATCACACTCCCCACAAAAGGCCGTCACCTTCTCCCGGGTCAGCTTGTGCGGCGGACAGCACAGGACCTCGCAAACCGCTTCAAAGGCCGGTCGCAACGGGCCGTCTTCGAGCAGCACGAGTTTCATATCGACGGCAGCATGCCGGGAAAGCCAGCGCATGTGCTCCAAAAGAAGTTTTTGCGCCCCGGCCCGGGCCGCATCATGGGATACGAAAAGCAGGCGCAGCCGCAAGGCGGGATCGGCAATCGCCCCCGAGGCGGCGCCCAATTCCGTCACCACCCGGCTGGTGGCGTTTAAAAACGCATAGCCGCCGTGTTGTCCCGGCTCCAAATGCGCGCCTTCCCCCCACTCGTTCCAGGCATTGATAAAGACGAAGGCCCGATCTTCCGGCAGGGTTTTGACGGCCACGGCGCAGGCCTGGCGCAGCCAGTCAGCATATTTTTGCGGTGTGGACCCGGCATAGATAGTGGCCGACGGGCCCCGGCGCGGCGTGTTGTCCCAACTCGGACACACACACGGGAAAACCGGGAACGGCGCATCAAGACCGGCCAGGGTCTGACCGGCCATTTCGTCATAGGCAATGACCGTCCCGGTAAATTCCGGCACCAGCCCATCCAGGCGGGTGGTCTTGAATCCGGCCGGATTATGGCTCAAATGCGGGGGAAATTGGGCAGCGGCGTCAAAGCCGGCCACCCGCGGATCCTGGTTGCCGAAAGATTGCACCATGACGAAATACGGCGGCTGTTCACCCTGCGCCCGGCAGACTTCCCGCCAACGTTCAAGCGTCGCCGCCATATCGGGAAGCAACCCGGCATGGTAGACCAAAAAGACCGGACGGCCGTCGACCCGGATATAGCGCGGGTCGGCAAAGTAGCGCAGCACGTCGGCCATGATGGCCCGATCGTCTTCCGGGCTATGCTGCTGGGCGATGAGAATTTCCTGATCCATGCCATCCCACCGCCGCGACCAATTTTCATTGGCCCAGTTGAGACAAAATGGCATATCGCAGGTTTTATCCGCTAAAAATTGCTCCAACGGCAGTTCCAACAGCCGTTTTCCTGAAAACCAATAGTAGTGAAAACAAAAGCCAAATATGCCATGCTGTTTGGCCATGCGGATTTGCTGGCGCATGACGTCGGGCACCCGCAGATCATAAAATCCGAGCGGACCAGGGAGATCGGGTTGGGCATGGCCGGGAAAAAGCGGCCGGGCCTTGGCGACATTGGTCCATTCCGTGAATCCTTCCCCCCACCAGCGGTTATTTTCGGCAATGGGGTGAAACTGGGGCAGATAATAGGCCAAAAGCTTGACCACGCCCCCGGCATCGCAGGGCTGGTCGTTTTGGGCCTCATAGGCCATCGTTCCCGGGGTCGGTTCGCCTTGATCGGGCGCCGTATTGCGCAACAGCCACGCTCCAAGGCGCGTTCGTAAAAAGACCACAACCGCCCCAAAGGCGCTGCGCCACCCATAGCGGGCCACATGCTGACAAAATGTCCGCGCCAACGAGACGAAGGCGCTGATTTTCCCTTGCGTCATTTCGATTCCTATCGTTTCTCCGGCTCGAGAGCGGCCGTATGCGTCAAAGAGCGCCAACTCCGGTCGCCTTTCTTGGGGCGGTCCCGGGCTGGCCTTCCCGCAGGGCATAGGCGTGCTTTTTTCTGGCTTACCGCCCTATGGGGGCAAGGGTATTGGCCCTGGCCCAGGTCAGCCCTTCCAGACCGCAGCCAAACAAAAACAACCGCTCCAAGGCATGGGCCAGGGAGGCGTCCCGCACATCTTCCCGACTTTCGTCAAAGGACTCCCAAGAAAAATTAAACCGCAGCCAGGGTTCAAGCGCCTGCCGGCGGCACCAAAACATGGAGCCGCTCGGAAAATCAATTGGCATGTTCGGGGGGAGGGCAATTGCGTAGCGCGACAGCAGTTCGCCCATTTTCAGCCAATTCGAACCGATGGCGAACGGTGTGCCGTAGACCCGGTACAAGCCTTCCCAATGCTCCGGACAGACCATGCCGAGATCAGGCGTGCGCCGCAACGCGGCCACAATCTGCCGGACGCGTTCGGCGTCGCCGACCAGACTGTCGAGCAGTTGCCGCCGCCAGGCGTCGCCGACGGCTTCGCCCAATTGTGTCGATTTCTTGCCGTGCAGACGCAGCAGGATGTCGTGTTGCCGGATTTCTTCGCAAAAGCCGACCAAAAACGGCCCGACGTCATAGCCCCGGTTGGGAAAAACGCGGACATCGGTCTGCGCCGCCAACCCGGCCGCAGCAAAAACCGCCGCAATATGCGTCGCCTTCTCCGGCTGGTCCGTTGAAATATAAATCCGCTTCGGCTCTGGAACGCGCGCAATATACGTGGCCAATTCCGCCGCAAGATCGTCGTAATAGAGGTGGAGAAAAACGCCGATACTTTCGGAAAGGGGCTTTGGTTGCGTGAGCTGAAGGATTTTTTCTTTTATTGTCCCCAGAAGACGCAGGATCAGCCAGGGACTCCGGCTGATTTTTTTGCGTAAATAGGCGATCTGCCGCGACGTTGCCGCCCCCGTAAGCCGTGCTGGAGCAACCTGCTCGATTGTCTGGCGTAAATATGCGACCTGCTGGGCGACTGACGCTTCTTCAAGTTGGGCTACCGCCACCTGCTGCCGTAGCGCGGCATTTACGAAATGCAGATCCTGATTTTCCTGCCGCAAGGCTGAAAGTTCCGTTTGATCGCCAACAGATGACATATCGCTGTTCTCGTTATTCTTATCACTCATATATTTTAAAGTTATGCTGTTTTTTTATTACAATAGGATTTAAGCAATGTATAATATCGGGAAGCTGCCCGCAGAAACAACTTTACGCCAAGCGTCACAGTTATTTTTGCATATTTTAAGAAACATCCAAGCGAAACGACAACCCCTTGCTGTTTATTCAGTTCATTTTTCAAGGCATGGACGTATTCGTTTAAATTGGCGATTTCCATTTCCTGACGCTCGCAAAATGCCTGCGCCACCGCCGTGCCGTCAAATACCGTTGCCGGTAAAGAGGGAGGCGGCGTCGCGCCAGCCAAAACGACATGAAACGACGGAGCGGCTAATTGCGTCAATCGGGAAAAACCCTGAAACGATCCGCCATACACCTCGACACGCTCCGTGCGTTCGGCCGGCCATAAGGCCGAACAGGTCAAGACCTGCTGGCGCAGGTGCGCGTAGTGCGGAAAATACCGGGCCAGAAGCGCAAGGAACTCTTGTTCATAGAGTTCTTTGACATGAAAATCGTTGACATACCCTGTTCTATCGCCATGATTGGCCTTGTCTGGCGATGAAATAAGCAAAAATCCGTCTTCTTTTAAAACGCGCCGTATTTCGGAAAGCATTGTTTCATGCTGCACAATATGTTCAATCGTCTCAAAACTGACGACAAGATCAAACGTCTTCTTTTGGCATGGGATACAGGCTGCATCGCCTTGTACAAACGTCACATGGTCTGAGCCATATTTTTTTGTGGCATGCACTACGGCTTCAGGCTGCCGATCAATGCCCACAACCGTTTTGGCGACAGCGCCCAGCAAATTTGAGCCGTAGCCTTCGCCAGAGGCAATATCGAGGACAGTTTTCCCGGCAGCCAGCGATACGGCGAGCGCATAACGATGCAAATGCTCGGCAACGGTCACATGCTCCCAGGTGGTCAGCAGGCGTTCGCCTGTGTCTTTGAGGACAACATCCTGTTTTTCTCCAGCTTTTTGCATCGGCAAACCCCTTGATAAAAATCGCTCGTTGTATCCTGCGCCGGCGTGCGGCGTAAATTTTTCTTGCGGCCTTGTGCGGCAATGAAAACGGCGTGCACCGCATCCCGCAGCGCTCGGCAGCGTTTTCAAACGGCCGGAGGGCACCGGCGCATTGGGCTAGGCAAAGCTGGCCGCGTGCCTATACGTCCGGGACCGACTTCCGTCAAAAGTGGCCGAGCGTTTTTCGCGCCGCACCAATTGCCGGTTCAAGCGTGTTCCTTGCGTTCCCGCCAGACCCGTTTGAGCCATGCGTCCCGAGGACCGCCAGGATGGCCCTGTAGCGCGCCTTTGAGCTCTTCCGGGGACAGTGTTCCCTTCCAGGCTTCAAACTGCGCTAATTCGGCCTTCTGATGCGCGAGAGACACGGCTCTGGCTTCTTCCTCGGCATCCTTGGCGGCCTGTTCCTCCGGCGAGACATAGCCGGCCGGGCGGCGATAGTAGCCGGTGCGGGCCAGGGACTGAAACACCCAGGCGCAGGGATCCGCGACAGGCTGGCCGGTCTTGTCGCACATTTTGCCCTTTTCCAATTCCCATTCGGCATGATCGAGACCCCGGATCACCCGGTCGGTCGGCTTTCCCAATTCGGCGAGCATCCGGCTGATTTGTTCCAGCTGGTCGGAACCAAAACCGCAGCGGACAAGGTTGGGCCAGGAGGTCTCGAGCGTCTTAAGAGAGATAGATAGATTTAAATCTTCTCTATCTATCTTCTTAGAGTGGTTTTGGACCGTCCACGTGGACGGTCCATTTGGACTGTCCATTTGGACCGTCCATTCGCGCGGCGTAAAAAGAATGCGTAACCCATCATTGCCCAGCCGTATTTTTTTTATCGCGCCGGCGCGCTCGAAAATTCGCAGGGTTTTTCGGACAGTCGCTGGAGGAATTGATAATATTTCTGCTATGTTATTGATAGTTGTCGTGCAATCCGGATTGGCGGCAAGATAGCCGAAAAGTGTTTTTTGCTGTCGGGTCTTGGTGATTTGCCCGGGGGTTGAATTTGGAATGGACCGTCCATTTGGACTATCCATTTGGTCCGTCCATTTGGACGGTCCATTTGGACTATCCATTTGGACGGTCCGGACCGTCCATTTGGACTGTCCGGACGGTCCATTTGGACTATCCATTTGGACGGTCCATTTGTCCGTCGCGGCGGCTTCGGCGGGAGGCGTTTTCTGGGGGACGAACGTCGAAACGTTTTTGGCTATACGGGCGAGATCCGGCTCCGCATCGAGTGGGCTCGTGGCGTTGAGACGATCAAAGAGATTTTGTTTTTTGGCAGGTGCAATCGAAAGTTCTGGTTGCTCGTCCGTCTGGTGGGACGCGGGAGGAATCTTGGACAGGACGCTTCCCATGCGTTTGCGTTCGGCCATGGTTTCCCCCCTCCCCTAACCCGCGCTGGTCAGGTCGATAACCTCTTGGGCCAGGCTTCGATAGGCTTTTGCCGCCGGGGATCTGGAATTGTGGCGCAAGACGGTTTGCCGCAAATGTTCGGCCTGCTGGAATTGGGCGCTTGCCGGAATGGTCGTTGAAAAAATCAGGTCCGCACCGAGCTTGTCCGCCAATTGAGCCATGGTCACTTTGCCCATGGTGGTCCGCTTGTCGACGGAATTGATCAGCAGGCGGAAAAATCGCAGTTCAGGATTGGCGGTTTGCTGGATTTCCTGGATGAGCTTTATGGTGCGCAAGAGACCATCCAACGAAAAACCGGAACCGGAGATGGTGGGCGAAACGACGAGATTGGCGGTTATAAGGGCGCTCATCGTCCAAAAGCCCAGGTTGGGTGGGCAATCTAGAAAAATAAAGTCGTACTTTTCTTTGACATACTGTCGTATTCTATCTCGAAAAAGCGTTAAATTACTTTCTGCTTCCTTTATCAGATCAAATTCCATGGCCGCGACTTCTTCCACATTGGGCAAAACATCAACAAGTTCATATTGTGATGGATAGATGCACTCGGCAACAGGCGCATTCCCCTCAAAAAGCTCGTAGAGACTGTTTTTTGTCTTGGTTCCAGGCGACAGCAACAGGGACGTCGCATTGCACTGGGTGTCAAGATCACAGACAAGGACGCGTTTTTCGCGGTTGGCCAGGGCATGGGCCAGGGTGACCGAGCAGCAGGTTTTCCCGGAACCGCCTTTGTTGTTGGAGCAAGCGATTATGACGCCGTTGGTCATAGAACATCCCCCTGTTGGATGAAGCTATAGCGATTTTTTCCCGGGGATATCAAGGAGTTTGTGGAGCAAAAAGGCAGATAATGAAGCGAATCTAGCGGTTGATTAGCTGTTTTTATACCCGGTTAGCCCGGGATTTTTTTTTGATTGCAACCGGTGGCGCGACCCGGATGCCCGGGTTCGGGGCCGGGGTCGCCCCAGAAACGTCCCATGAAGGGCCCGATTTTTTTGTCATGCTTTGTCTTGTTCCTGTCCGGTTTTCCCCCCACTTTGAGAAAGTAAAGCACCCCTGGAGGGAAAATTCATGCAGACTGTGACACACACGACGACCCCTGGCTGGATCAAAAAGAATCTTCCGGCGTTTGGCGTCGGGAACCTGTCCAATCCCCTGACGCTGGATCGGCTGGAAGAGGATGACGCCCTTCTGTCCCAGGCCATTATCGACCTGCACGTCCTGCACCACTATCCCCTGATCCATACGACCGGGTACACCATGCCGGTCGTGGCCGCTGCGGATCAGGTCACCCTGTGCGACAACATCGTTTTTGCGGTCGGCGGGGTGGTTTTTAACACCCATGACCAGCAGCGCACCTTTGTCATTCCGGATAATTCGACGGTGTTTTTGCGGGTTGGCGTCGATCCCGGCTGCGGCGATCTGGTTCCGGCGACGTGTTCCGCTGACGGCAATATCACACCGCTTGGCCGCACCATGGCGTGCGCGTTTACCCTGGTCACAGGGGCGGAAACCGACGCCGAAGGCCAGGGCGGCGGCGCGTCCAGCCCGACCAGCATGCGCATTTTCAAAGCGGCCAAGGGCGCGGCCGGCAGTGTGCCTACCGTGACCTGTTACGCCAACGACGGCCATTGCGTCAGCGGCACGTCCGGTCAGCCCGTCACGCCTCCTACGCCTACCTATGTCGTGACCCCGGGTCAGTATGACCGGGATAGCGTCTGGGCGGCCAAACCGATGGGTGTAGCGGCCGACCGCTACACCCTGCTTTCGCCTTCGCAGCTGCTCGTCAATGTGGGTGGTTTCGGGTTGTATAGTGGCACCCAGCAGGCCTTGGATCTTTCCCTGGCTGCGACCTGGGACACGACCTCCGATACCGATTACACCGTGGCCGCCAACCGTGCCGGCAAGGATTTCTACGTCTACGCCTGCTATAACTCCGGCAATCTGAAGCTTCTCGTCTCGGCCAATGCGACCTATCCGACCGGCTATACGCCGACGACTTCGCGTAAGATTGCCGGCTTTCATTGCCTGTGCCTGTCCGTCGGCACCATTACCGGCCATGCCCTGAGCGACTACCTGACCGGCGATATCCTGCCGGCTTCGGTGTGGGATCTGAAACACCGCCCGGCGTCTGCTCCCGAAGGTATGGTCTACGTGGATGGCGTCGACAAATGGGTGGACATCTATCTGACGTCGGTCGCTGGCGGCGCTCTGGTGTCGGCCTACAACGCCACCTGCGCGGATGGTGCTTCTTCGCCTGCCTTCCATTGGTACAAATTCTCTCAATGGTTTGGTGCTGTCAAAAAGCGGATGCTGACGCAAACGGAGTTCGTTGCTGCGAGTCTGGGCAGCAATCAGGGGACCAATATCGCCGGGTCAGCTGACCCGGGCACGACAGGCGGCAAGTCTGATACGGCCGGCCGCCGTATGATTAGCAACGTCGGCTGTGAGGATTGCTGCGGCAATCTCTGGCAGTGGGGAGAAGAAACAGGTGGAGTAGCATCTACTTCTACAGTTAAAGCTTATGATGCAAATGACTCTAGTGTCGCAGGTTATCACTGGTATAATCCAAATCGTATGATCCTTGGTGGTCCATGGAACAATGGTGTCCTTTGTGGTTCTCGTAATCTAAGTGGCAGTAATGGTCCATTAAGTTTGGCATCAAACTGTGGCACTCGTGGTGTTTCAGGTATGATTGGTACCAGCATCTAGGAGGTCAGCATTATGAAAGAATTCCCGAAGACGATCAGTTCGCGTCAGGATGTACTGAACTTGCTGGCCGACCCGGCCACCAAATCGACAATGCTGACCAAGCTGCAAACCCTGCTGGATGAACGCTACGATTGGGTGTTGCAGGGCCAGCTTGACCCCAAGACTACGGCTCCGGCCGAAGCCGGCACCAAGATCGTGGATATCACCAACGATGCCGGCGTGGTCACCCAGCGCTACCTGTACAAGTGGATGATCGCGTCCAATAGCGCATTGGCCCGGCTTGGCATCACAGCCGCCGAAGCCGTGGCCTCCGGCTGCGTGGACAACGTGATTCCCGTACCGGCTGCGTAAGCAAAATATAAAAAATGGCCCGCCCCACCCGAGACCCTCAACGCGGTGCGCGGCGGGCCATTCCATAACGAGCTGCCGCCATGCAAACCCCACGAGGCATCAGGAACAATAACCCGCTCAATATCCGCGTGTCGAAAGATGCGTGGTTGGGCGAGGTTCCAAAGTTTGAGAAAAAAGACGCTGTTTTCGAAGAATTTGTCTCACCGCTCTACGGCCTTCGCGCCGCCGCCAAGCTCCTCATCAAGTATTTTACCGTTTACCATCTTGAGACCCTCACCAAAATCATCTCCCGGTGGGCTCCCCCCGAAGAGAACGACACAGCGGCCTACATCGCTGCCGTGTCGAAGGATTCTGGGCTGCACCCTGACGAGCACCTCACCCCCGACGACATCCCCACGTTTCAACCCGGCATGATCAAGGTTGAGAACGCCGGCCAGCAGCCCTACAGCGCCGCACTCATCCGGCAGGCCTTTGAAATGGCGCGGGGGAAATGACCGTGCGCGCCTGGCTGCAACACCACCTGAACGCCGTGCATGTGCGCTGCGCCCTCTACCGGGCCTCGGATCGGATCGCCCTGGTATGGGAGCGTGTCGTACATCCACTGCTTTATCGGAAGCCCTCTGCGTAGCCTGATCGAAAAATACGACTGAAAAACGGTGGTCGGCCCGCTGCTCCTGACTATCGGCCAGATGCTGCAGAGCATCCCGGCCGTTAAATCCTCTGCGCCTGTCGCCAACGCCCGGGGCATAGCCCTGGGAGGCGTGGGCATTCGGTACACTCTCGCCACAATCGGAGAATCCAAGAATGCGTAATTTCTTCACCTGCCTCGTCCTCGTTTTCGTCCTGGCCGGATGCGTTGGCGCCAAAACCGGCACGGCCACCACTTCCGCAGCCAACACGAACGCCACGGGTCTCAGCCTGGATCAAGCAGAGGCCGGCGTGACGTGGTTGGATTTATCGGCCAAGCGAATGGCCGAGTTGCTTACGCAGGCCAAGGCCAAAGACGCTTCGGTGGCCGGCAAGGCTGATTCCGCGCTCGCTGTGGTCGATACCATCGCCACCGCAACGTCGGCGTTTAAAAACGCGCTGGGGACAGCGGCTGCCACTGATAAATGGGCGCTCGCCAAAGCGGCGGTTGATACTGCGGCCCAGGTGGCACTCCCCATTGTCGTTGACGCGTTGCTTCGGGGGTAACGCCATGTCGCACTACGAACAAATCCCCTATCTGGCCGGCGGACGGGAACTGTGCGTGACGGGCTGCGCGCTTTTGACGGCATCGGCGGACCTGCTCGGCAAAACCATCCGCTGGTGCGAGGGCGGCGAGGCCTTTTGCTCCCACGCTGCCGGCGTGGTGCGTTTCCCGGCGTCGCTGGTGGCCAGGGAGCGGGTCACACTCATTGAATCTCTGACCCATGGTCCGGTCCTGACCTACCTGTCGCGTTATTTCGAGGATTTCAAAGGGCGGCTGTTCCTGTTTCTTCCGGCCGGGCTGACGCCGGAAATCCAACAAGGCTTTGCGGCCTGGCTGCTCGATAAGGCGTTGCTCCAGACGCCGTATGACTGGCTGGGGCTGGGCCGGCAAATCGTTCGGCATGTGGCCCAGGACGCGACAGCGCTTTTTTGTTCCGAAGCGGTCGGTATGGCCTGGGAAGCAGCCGGACTCCCCAGACGCCCGGCCGCACCGGTCGGACTTGCGCCGCAACCCAAGGATCTGCCGGTCTGGTGGCCGGGGCGCGTGGTGGAATTGGTCGGACCGTTTGCCGCAACCGATCACGGTGCCCAAGTGCCTCAAATTTTGGCAAAGACGGCGTAAAAACAAATCCTATCACCCCCAAGAACCTCATTGCCATAACTGAACAATCCATGCTAAAAAAGACAACAAAATATTTCTCTTGGGGAGGCGGTCTATGGGCCATATCCTGGCTCTGTCCAACAATAAGGGAGGCGTCGGGAAAAGTACGGCCACGGCGAACCTCGCCCACGCCTTGACCAATAAAAAGAAACGCGTGTTGGTTGTTGACGCCGACAGCCAATGCAATCTGACCGGCACCTTTTTGGGAAGCCCCTGGTCCGGTAACAGTCTGCTGGAACTCCTCGATGGCGACGGCGTGCCGGTTGCGGCCTGCATCGCGCCTGCCCCCGAATACGAACGCCTCTCCATTCTCCCGAATAAATCCGGCAGCGCGGCCCTGGAACCGGATCTGGCCCGGCGTGAGGACTACGGTTGGTTCCTGCTGCGGGAGCGACTCCGCGACTATGCGGTTGCCAACTTCGATCTGACCCTTATCGACTGTCCGCCCAACCTGGGGCTTTTTTCCCTGCAAGCCATGATTGCGGCGGATTTCATCCTGGTGCCGGTGGAAGCCGGCAGCCGCTACGCCATGGATGGTTTGGACCGCACCGTCGAAACCATCGACGATATCGCCCAGGCAGACAGCGCCGGAGCCTCCGGCCGTTTTTTGCGTCTGCTCATCAATAAGGCCGACCGGCGTACGGCAGTCAGCCGGGTGTCCATCGAACAAATCAAGCAAGCCTACGGGGAACGTGTTTTTGAAACCATCATCCCCATCAACACGGATATCCAGCAAGCGGAACTGGTTCGTAAGACCGTGATCCGGCACGCTTCCAAAAGCCCCGGGGCAAACGCGTTTCGCGCGCTGGCGACGGAATTGCTGCGCATCCTTGGGCAATAAGCAGGGGACACAATGGCGCTCTCTCTTCGGGAAAAATTACAGCAGGCCTCGCAAGTGAGTCTGGCGGCCAGCGCCGCCCGGACCGTTGCAACGCTCAAAACAATGGAGCAGGGCGTTCCCCGAAGTGCATCGGAGAACCTGACCGGGGACGCGTCGGTGTCAGTTTTGGAGCAGCCGACCCAGTCAGCTTCCCAGCAGGCGACCCAGCCACCCAGTCAGCTTCCCAGTAGGCGTCCCAGTAAGCGACCCAGCCACCCAGACAACTCCCCGAAAGACCACCCACAAGACTTCCCAGGAGACGAGACAAGCAACTACCCAAAAGGCAATCCGGCAGACTACCGAGAAGACTCTCCAGTACCCTCTCCAGGAGACCACCCGGAAGACTACCCGGAAGACTACCCGGACGTCCCTCCCGATTTTTGGATGACCTTAACCAGACGGCAAAAGAGCGTCTTGGTGTATCTTCTGGAGCATCAAGGGGAAATCATTCGCTATGTGGACATGGCCCGACATGCCGGGTTGTCGATTGCGACCGTGCAGACCGTGTGCAAACGTTTCAAGGCGCTTGGCCTGCTGGCATCGCGCTACGCCAGCTATGGTGTCCTCAAAGGAATGCGGTATACGCTCGATAAAAGCGTTCTTACCCATCCACTGCAGCAAAACTACCCAGTAGACGACCCAGTAAGCGACCGAGAAGATAACCCAGGCAGAAGGCGACCCAGCCAGCCAGCCACCCAGTCGACCACCCACAGGTCCGGTAATGTATTGAAAGAAAGACAGAGAGATCTTTCTCTCTCTTCTTCGGTCCTCGCGACCACCTGGCCAAACCTGACTCGTTTTGGCTTCGGTAGCGCCCAGGTTGACCAGATCGTGGAAAATCTTACGGCGCTCGGCAAGGCCACGGATCGGGTCCTTCAGGGGCTTGACCACGCCGAGTGGGAGCTTGAGCAGGGCAAAATGTGCGACAAGACCGGCCAGCCCGTTGCCGATCCCTGCGCCTGGGTGTTTCAGTCCTTGGCCCGCACGGGCTATTACCGGCGCCCGGCCGGCTACGTCTCGCCGGAGGAACAGGCCGCCAAAGACGCCGAAGAAGAGGCCCGGGCCGTTGTCGCTGCCCAGCGCAAGGCCGAACAGGCTCAATTTGAAGCGTGGCGGGACGGGCTTTCCCCGGAGGCATTACAAAACGCCCTTAAGGGGCACCCGGGCGGACCGCGCGACGCCTGGCTGCGCAATGTGTGGAAGGAACGGCTGGCCAGGGAGGCGAGACGATCGCCCGGCAAGCCGGGCGGTGGGACCGGACGATGACGCGTCACCATGGCGCGACGCGACGGGGAGCATCGCAAAATTTAGACGGCAATCCGCGGCATGACAACCGTTTTGGCCTTTGTTAGGATGCACTATGGAATGGATTTTTATTGGTCTTGCCGTCCTTATCGGCTTCGGCCTGCTTGCTTATTTCGCATTGACCGCCAAGCGTCAGGAAGGCGCGACTATTCCCGGTCGGTTCGATTTTTCCCGCTTTGATCATTATAAATCCGAGGAACTTTCCCGCCGCGGGGTTCAGGATAAAACGAAGTGGCGATGAGGGGGCTGCTTGGTTGCTGTCTCTTAACCCAGGTGGCGTGGCTCCGGGGCGTAGGCATAGGGGCCGCACTCACGTCTCCAAACGGATTGACGGGGGGAATTAACAGTCCTCAGCTTCTGGAAGTTGACAGAACAGGCTTGCATCGCCGTATCACCTCTTCTGGCCGGTGAGCCAGGGAGATATTGAAGGTTTTAAAGGCGTTGCCCAAGCCTTCGAGATCATCCCAGCACCAGTTGTAGGATAAGACCTCCTTGTGCCACCGGATGAGCTGCTCGCAGGCATTGAGCTCTGGACTATAGGGCGGCAAACGGTGTTCGTGGATTTTGCGCTTGCGCAAGGCGTTTTTGACTTTCATGCCCTTGTGCCAGGGCGCATTGTCCCAGACGAGGCCGATCCGGTAGCCGGGAAACCGCTTCCTGATCCTCTCGACGAACTTGGCGCTTTGTCCCTGGTTGAACCATGTCGTGCGCATGCGGACGGTCTTGCCCTATGATCGGACTACGCCCGCGTAGAAAAGGAGTTTTTTTTTCCGGGAGAGGTGGAGTCCACTGTGGCCTTACCCTTGAGATATCAGCCTTTTCTCGGCAGGGCGTCTTGATGTACTGACCTTCGTCGGCAAAAAACGTTCGGCTTCTCGGAGAACGCTCCCGTTCAAGCTGATCCAATTTGTTTATGAATTCCTGGTGCTTCTCAGGGGTGGCCTTGACATACTTCGTATCCGGCTTTCTGAAACTGAACCCCAGGGAGCGAAGATACTTACGCACTGTCTCCGGATGAAGCTTCTTGTTGAAAAAACGTTCTATAAATGCCGTTGCCAAGCTGGCCGTCCATCTGCCGGTACGCAGGCCGACTTCGCGAGGCGGCTTGGAGACCACTTCCCTGAGTTGATTGAATTCCCCATCCGTCAGGGATTTGCCTGGATGCCCCTGCCAGCCCGAAGCCAGAGATTCTGGGCCAAATCCGTTAAATTTTCTCACCCACTTCGCCACCTGCGCCCGGCATCGTCCAACTTTCTCGGCAGCAGCGACACCAGAATCGCCGGTAGCAATGAAATGCGGTCCTTCCGACTTTTCCGTGGGTAACGTCGCTCAGGCATTCTGGGGATAGAGGTCCTGACCTTTCCCCCGTTAGGTATCCCAGCTAAAAGTTCGTGACGCCGGCCAAGGAGGCCATCGTCATGCGGAAGAGCCGATTCAGCGAGGAGCAGATCATCGGGATTTTGAAACAAGCCGAGGCAGGCATGACGGTTGCCGCTGTGTGCCGCCAGCATGGGATCTCCGACGCGACGTTTTACAAATGGCGGAGCAAATTCGGCGGATTGGAAGTGACCGAGGCACGTCGGCTGCGAGGGCTTGAGGAGGAAAACCAGCGTCTGAAACGGCTTGTGGCCGATCAGGCCTTGGACATCCAGGTTCTCAAAGAGGTCCTTGGAAAAAACGCGTAGAGCCCGCCGAACGCCGCTTGGCCGTGCGTCATGCCGTTGAGGCGCATGGTTATTCCGAGCGGCGGGCCTGCCAGTTGATGGAGATGAACCGTCGGACGTACCGGCGAGCGCTTGGCCCGGATCGCGACGCCGATCTGCGCGTCCGGTTGCGGGAACTGGCCGAGGAACGTCGGCGTTTCGGCAGCCCCCGGCTGCACATCCTGTTGCGGCGTGAAGGCGTTGTCGTAAACCACAAGCGGGTCGAGCGGGTGTATCGGGAGGAAGGACTGTCGCTTAGGCTCAAACGGCGTCGCAAGCGCGTCAGTCACTTGCGTGTCGTGCAGCCCGGACCGACCGGACCGAACCAGCACTGGGCCATGGATTTCGTAAGTGACTGCCTGGAAAATGGCCGACGGTTACGTGTGCTCACGGTGGTCGATCTCTTTGACAGGCGCAGCCCAGTAATTGAAGTGGACCACTCCTTGACCGGTAATCGGGTAGCGAGAACTTTGGAACGCCTGAGTGCCGTGGGGCAGTGTCCGGCAATCATCCGCACGGACAACGGCCCAGAGTTCACAAGCAAGGCCCTTGATAGCTGGGCGCATAGGCGGGGAGTCAAACTAGAGTTCATCCGGCCTGGCAAGCCGATGGAAAATGGTCATATCGAAAGCTTTAACGGCCGGTTGCGAGATGAGTGCCTAAATGCTCAGACCTTCCGCTCGCTGGCCGAAGCCAAAAGGATCATCGAGGACTGGAGGCAGGATTACAACACCGTGCGCCCCCACAGCGCCCTTGCCGGGATGAGCCCTGAGGAATACCGAAGAGCTGTTAAGGGGGAAAACCCTGAAACCAAGAGTCCGAGCTTATCTTTGGTGTACTCGATGGGGTAAGGTCAAGGGGACCATTTTCGATTTTCCAGGGGGTCAGCTCTCCCTTACTCCTCAAGGATTGCCGCCAGCCCCCTTTTTGATGCCGCCTCATACAACGCCTCAAGTGCCGGCAAAAATTCCTCCTGACCCCGCCAAAATGGAAATGCACCAAGGCGGCAGACTAACGACGCTTTAACCGCCGGCACGGATATTTCCCCCAGCGTCACGTCCTCGTGTGCTTCTTGGCCCCAGAACGCGCCGCAATCGACGGGCAGCGGTACAAGTTCACTACTCGCGCTGCCTGACTTTTGCGCATACGCCTCGGCCTGAGGCGCATCATCATCCACCTGTACGTCCTGTAGCATCTCAATCAGACCCGCACGCGTCATCCCCCTGAGCTTGAAAAGCAAAAACGGATCTCGGTCGAACTCTTCGGCCACAAGAAAATAGACGGCGGCGATATGTTTGCAGGGGTTTGACCAGTCCGGGCAGGAGCACTCCGTCATCAAGTCTTCGTAACGGGAGGGGAAAAGCGATACCTTGGCCTTTTTGAAAACGTCCTCAAGGGCCTGCGGCATTTGCCCCGCGAGCAGGGCAGCAACATGGCCCGCCTCGTGAGAAAGAACGGTGGCGACCTTGGACCAATCCGCTGGAGACAGTGTTTTGACGCGTATGGTAACGACATAGGGCTTCGATCGAGAGCCCTGCACTTTGGCGGAAATGGCACCAACGCCGATTTCTACGGCGAGGACCTGTCCACTCCGAGCATAACTGCGCCCCCGGGTCAGTCTGGCCCCAAGGTTGAATCCGGAGAGAACCTCGATCCACCGCTTGGCCCACCAGCTTTCGCCGAAAGCACCACGTTTGCTTTGCGCCTTGATGCCGCCCTTTGCCGTCTTGGGCTTGGATGGGGGGAAATATCCGTAATACGGAGACATACTATGCTCCAAGCGCTTCCTTGCGCAGTGCAAAGAGGTCTTTGATCTCGGCGTTGGACAGCTCCGTAAGCCATGCTTCGCCAGTGCCCACCACGGCATTGGCCAAACTCTGCTTCTGTTCGATCATGGCGTCGATTTTGTCTTCCAAGGTTCCGACGCACAGGAATTTGTGTACCAGGACGGTTTTGTGTTGTCCGATGCGAAAGGCCCGGTCCGTGGCCTGATTTTCCACTGCCGGATTCCACCAGCGGTCATAGTGGAAGACGTGGTTGGCATTGGTCAAGTTGAGCCCGGTTCCGCCAGCTTTAAGGGATAGAATAAATACTGGGGATGCCCCGGTGGACGACTGGAAACGCTCGACCATCTTATCGCGAAGGTTTTTCGTCACGCCGCCGTGCAGGAAGAGCAGTTCCTGGCCGAACGTTTCCTGGAGGTGGGTTTTGAGGAGGTCCCCCATCTCTTTGAACTGGGTAAAGACCAGCGCCCTGTCTCCGGATTCGATCACTTCTTCGAGCATTTCCGTCAAACGGGACAGCTTGCCGGACCGGCCGGAAATGGTTGAATTGTCGCCGAGGAATTGGGCCGGGTGGTTGCACACCTGCTTGAGCGTGGACAGGGTGGCCAGGATGATCCCCTTGCGCTTTATGCCTTCGGCCTCGGCCAGGGTCTGTTCCAAATCCTTGAGTACGGCGGCGTACAGGGAGGCCTGTTCCTTCGTCAGATGGCAGCGCTCCTTGCGTTCCACCTTGTCGGGCAGGTCGGCGATGACGGTCTTGTCTGTCTTGACGCGACGCAGGATGAAGGGGCCGGTCAAACGCTTGAGCTTTTCCGGGGCCTCGGGATCGCGCCCGGTCTGGATAGGAACGAAAAATCGTCGGCGAAACTCCGCCTGAGTTCCCAGAAATCCAGGGTTGAGAAACTCCATGATCGACCACAGATCACCGACATTGTTCTCGACAGGCGTGCCGGTCAGGGCGATTCGAAAATCCGCTGGGATAGCTCGGGCCGCCTTGGCCTGCTTTGTCTCAGGATTCTTGATGTTTTGCGCCTCGTCCAGAATCACCCCGGCCCAGTCGATTTTTTGGAGAACGGAGACATCACGCTGCAAAAGCCCATAGCTCGTAATGACCAAGGCCTGCCCGGATGCTATTTTTTCAAAAGCAGGGTCCTTTTTCCGGCCTAGGCCATGATGCACCATGACCGGCAACCCGGGAGCGAATCGGGCCGCTTCCTGGACCCAGTTGTTGACCACGGAAGTCGGGCAGATCAGCAGACTGGGCTTCTTCTCGCCGCCCTCCCGCAGCGAAAGGAGCAGCGCCAGAGTCTGCATGGTTTTGCCGAGTCCCATGTCGTCTGCAAGGCAGGCTCCGAGACCCCAGTGCCGTAAAAAAGACAGCCAGGAGAATCCGCGAAGTTGATAGGGGCGCAGCCTGGCGGCAAGTGCCTCTGGAGGGGAAAGCTCCTGGAAATTCGCCCGCCCCTCAAGCTGTTCCAGGAGGTCTTTGATCCAACCGGTCGCCTCGATGCCGCCAAAAGCAAATCCCTGATGCGTTTCCTGGCCTCCAAGCGCCATGTGGATGATCTCGCGCACCGAAGCCGTTTCGTTCGCCTTTTTCTTCCAATAGGCCACGGCGGAGGCGATCGCTTCGGCATTGACCTCGACCCATTGTCCCCGAACCTGGACCAATGGAGCCTTGAGTTTGGCCAGGGCCGTGAGTTCCTGAAGACTCATGCGGGTTTCCCCGAGCGAGACTTCCCACTGAAAATCCGCGATGGCGTCCAGGGACAAGCCGCCTGACGTTGCAAATTGGGGACTCTCCACATGCGCCCGGACGACAGGGCGCAGTTTCGTCCCTGTACGGGTCCACCAGGCCGGGAGCATGACGCCGAAACTGGCTTGTTCGAGCGCGGGGGCTGTCAACGTCAGGAACTCGTGGGCAGTCTTGGTGTCGCAGGGAAAGCCGGTTGGGGCCGGCCCCTTCAGACTGGCGGCAATATACGGCGAAAGGATGGACGCTTGTCCCAGGGAAAGAAGCACGTATTCCTTGGGATTGGCGCCAAGGGGCTTGAGCGCTTCACGATTTGCTGCTTTTGTCTTCCAGAGTTCAGCCAAGGGAACCAGTAAACTGCGGTCGCTATGCGGTTGCAAGAAATACGAGACCTTCCAGGTCTCTTTCCCTGGTGGTGCCTCCTCGCCTGGTTCTTCCAGTCTGAAGCAGAGGCGGACCGGAGACGCTGCCGTCACAGTGACAGGCCGCTTCCAGCGCATGATGTCCTTGTGGAGCGAGGAGACGTCCTTTTTTGCCCATTCAATCAGCCCTTCTGGAGCGCGTAATGCGGCCATCCAGGCATCATGGACGCTTTCCGGTGCAAGCGATTGCCGTGATCGTCGGTCGGATTTCCCTTCCGCCGCAATGGCTGATCGAACCAGGGCATCAACCGCTTCGACGATGAATGACCGCAGGACTTGCTGCGCCGGTATCGCTGGCGATTGTTTTTGGCTGGGATCGGCCAGGGCGCGAGCCGAAGGCGGCATCCGCCCCGCGAACGTCACCAAGCGCCCTTGATCCCCGGCGTCCAACGCAGGTTCCCACACGGCATGCAGTTCGCCGCCGACAGTACGAATGCCGGGAAGAAATTGCTGTCTGGCCACCAGCGCCCCCGCGAATCGGAGCATATCCGCCCAGTAGGCGAGGTCGGCTCCCACGACGACGCCGCTGGCGAGTGTCCTTCTCTGCCAACAGACGGAAGGAATGGCCAAAAGCGCATCACCCTCCAGAAGCAACGCAGGGACCAGCCACGGGGTCAAGGTCGTGGCCGATGTGGGTGCTTCCGTATCTCCAAGAAGATGGCTTGAGGGAAGGGGGGCTTTCGCATGGGAGGGCAGCCAAGCTGCGGCATCAATTGGCAATGCTGCAGCCTTGGCCAAGGGAAATTTTTTTTTCAGCAGCGCATCAAGTGATTCTGCGCGCACGGCATAGGGCGACGGACGTGGAGTAGCTTTTTTCCCCTTCGAAGGGCCGGGGCTGGCGGCGGCATCAAAGGGCGCTTCGCCCCAGAGGAGCAACCCGACATCGGATTGGGCGGCATGAAGGATAATCATAAGCCTTGACCCTGCTCGGCATTTGGCGGCAGGGGTAGCAGGATGCATTGACTCTCGCAAGCCACTCGAAGAAGCGGCGCCTGGGAAGGTTTTTTACCAGCTTAGATCACAGGCCCTTGTAAACGGTGGATGGTCAGGATATCCGGGGGCTAGGTGTATGTTCGCCACGCCTTCCATCTCAGTTTGTTTGGCCTCGGTCGCCGAGGAATATTCAGAGAGCGATTCTGCCCGTCCATTCGTGGAATGTGCCGATATGTCAAACCCCGGCGCGGAATTCTCGGTGAGATCAGGGAGATAAGGGATGCCGGAAGATATTCGCTGGAAACAGCGGTTTGAAAACTACGTAAAGGCGCTCCAGACACTTTCCGACGCCGTAGAACTGGCCCAAAAGCGGTCACTCTCGACGCTGGAAGAGCAGGGAGTGATCCAGTCATTCGAATTCACGCATGAACTAGCCTGGAATGTCTTGAAGGATTACCTTGAGTACCAGGGTGTCAGGGACATCGTTGGTTCAAGAGGGGCTGTCCGCGAGGCGTTCAAGAATGGACTGCTTGAAGATGGCGAAACATGGATGACGATGATCCAGGACAGAAATCTCTCCTCTCATACATACGACCAGGGGACCGCCCAAGACATCGTCAAGAGAATCCTGGGGGAATATCATCCGGCTTTTCTGAAGATGTCAAAAAAATTCAGCAGTCTCTACGAACAATCTGGAAACGAATGATGCAATTCGGGCTCAGTGAGCAAACAATAGAAAAAATCAACTCGGTTTTCGCAAGGCACCCCGATATTGAAAAGGTGGTGCTTTATGGTTCACGTGCCAAGGGGACGCACAAGCTCGGTTCGGATATCGACTTGACCCTTTACGGAAATGAAATTTCGCAGAAAGAAACGAACAGGATTCTTGATGATCTTGAGGAGCTTGATCTGCCCTATAGTATCGACCTTTCTGTTTTCAGTCGGCTGAGCCACGTCCAGTTACGCGACCACATTGAACGTGTTGGCGTTGTGTTCTATGCCCGCCACCTTGATAGCTGCGTTGGCTGACGCGCCAACACGAGCCGTTGGCTACGGTGTTGGACCCCGCCCCAGCATCCCCATCTAGATTTTCCCTTCGATTTGAACGATAAAGTTTCCCAATGCTTCTGGAAAGTTCCCCAAGTGTCTATTCGGGTTAGTTTTTCTTTTTCCGCGTAGATTTTTTAGGAATTTTTGCTGGTGGTGCGTCGTTGGGCCCGGGATGGTTTTTCTGGCGGGATTTCCAAGAGGCGGGGACGGCTGGCTTTTTCCCACCCCCTGGGGCTCGTCTCCTCGTCCCCGGGCCTCCCTTCCCCCGACTGACCCGCTCAGGAGGGGACAGCTATGGAGAACCGTTTTGGCTCGGGGTTGGGACCTCGGCCGAAAATACACACAAATTTCTCCGCGAATATATTGAGCTTTTTTCAGACTGTCTGAATTCACAATGATTCTTTTGGATCCACCTCGAAAAAAGCACTAGACAGCGATAGGCACCGGACCTATATGTTAGGCGTGTCCCTAGTGAAGGTTGTGAGCAACCCTAACGGAGGCGATGCCCTTGGGTGAATCAATTGTCGGAGAGTTTTCCTCGCAGTAGAGCACTTGAAGGCCAGTAAAAAAATGAAATCTGGCAAACTCCATGTGTGGTAAACACTCGCTCTACGTTTCAAGTCGAGGCGCAATCGTCAACCCATAAGTCTTTATGTAACAGCATAAATTTACTGGCCCCGGCTTGTGCAGTCGGGGCCTTTCTTTTTTGCATTGGGATGCCGAGGTCATCCCTTGTCCCCACCCAGTGCACCCTTTAACCGTGCACTGCCTATTCTGTCAGCCATGTTTGAGTCTACTTCACAAGTCCAGCTTTCTTCGCAAAAGGGTCCCACGCGGGGTTTCGATGCGCGTCATACTCGGTGACGAGCTCAAGCCATGCGCCGACCTTATCCCCGTACAGGCGGGAGATGACGGCCAGAGTCATATCGATCCCAGCGGAGACACCGGAAGAAGTGACTATCGTCCCGTCGTCCACCCAACGCGCTTTTTTGATCCATTTTACTTGTGGTCCCGGCTTGATGGAGCTCTGGAACGCCATCTTGTTCGTCGTTGCCGGACGCCCGTCGAGGAGTCCCGACGCAGCCAGCAACGAAGCGCCATTGCAAACGGACATGATGATTTGTGTCTTCTCTTTTTGGGCGCGCAGCCAGTTCAATGTCGCTTGGTCATCAAGGATGGCCTTTACCCCGCTGCCGCCCGGGACCAGCAAGAAATCCAACTGGGGGGCATTACTATAATCGTATTCCGCAACAGTTTTCGGACCTTGGTTTGAGGGGATTTCCCCTTTCTGGGCGGCGATGGTGACCAGACGTGCGGAGACCTTCTTTTCCGGTCCGCCCCAGACTGCTGCCGGCGCATGTTTGAGGCTTCCCCACAGCTCCATGGGACCATACGCATCCAGCATTTCAAAGCCGGGGAAAAGCAGCACCCCGACGGTTATCTGTTTGGCTGCGGGCTTCGGAGGAAACTCATATAAGCCTGGTCCCGATTCGAGGGGTTGCGATTGTGCCGCGACCGGCAAAACCGTTACGAGCAAAGCCAAAGCCATCGCCAGACGCAGCAGGGTGCGTCGCATGTCACATCTCTTCACGCAAGCCTCCAATGGGTTATTGCCCGGTGCCGAGGCGGAATCTGTCCCGGTATTGGGCGGGGGAAATCCCGAAACAACGGACAAAGGCCAGACGAAAGTGCTCACCAGACTGGAAACCACACTCCCGGGCGATGGATTCCAGGGGCAAGCCCGTTTCTTCAAGGCGTTTGACCGCTGCTTCAAGACGAATGCGTTCGAGAAAATGGGCCGGAGTGGCTCCGGTCTCCCGTTTGAAAACGCGGGCAAAGTTGCGAAGGCTCATGGACGCGTGTGCAGCGAGGGCTTCATTGCCCAGATCGCGGTAAAAATTGTCGCGCATCCAGTGAATGGTCGGAGCCAGCAAGCCGTCATCCTGAAATTGGGCCAGCAGGGCGGTGCTGAATTGGGATTGCCCGCCGGGGCGCTTGAGATACAGCACCATCAGACGGGCAACATTCAACGCCAGCGTACGGCCATGGTCTTCCTCCAGTAACGCCAGCGCCAGGTCGATTCCAGCCGTGACCCCCGCCGAGGTGTAGACAAAACCGTCCTTGATATGGAGGGCGTCTCCCTGGACAACAATCTGCGGATACTGCTTTTGAAGCTGCTCGGCCTGGAGCCAGTGGGTCGTCGCGCGCCTCCCTTCAAGCAATCCGGCCCGCGCAAGGATGAAGGCGCCAGTGCATATCGAGCCGACCCGGCGCGACAAGGGAGCTGCGCGGCGCAGGCAGTGTACCAGCGCTTCCGGCGCCTGCCGCGCCTCCCGGCCCCCAGCCACCAGGAGCGTATCCGCCCCGGAGCACTCCTCCCAGGACGTGTCCGCCAGGAGCCTGATTCCTGAGGACGTCACCAGCGCGGCGTCCTTGGCTTCGCCCGCTATTTCCAACTGATACAGCGGCGACTGTCCGCCAGTATCCAGATGGATGCCGTTGGCGGCTGCGAAAACGTCGAGCGGCCCGGTTATGTCCAGTATTTCCGAGCCATTGTATGCCAGCATCGTTATGCGTCGTGGCGTGTCGAGCCGGACAGATGGAGGCGGATCGTGTCGCATGGCGCGAAGGTAGAGCAGCGCACTTAGTGGCGCAATGACAAGAAACACGAGATTTCGGCCAAGAGCGTGTCGGCTCATTACCCAAAATTATGCAACTTCCCGAGATCGCAGGGATGCGTTTGAGGCGGTGGGCACGAACAAGCCGGGGGGCCGAGGAGGGCGGGGCTGCGAAGAGCCTTTTGTATTTTTCACAGTGCTCGCAGTGCGGTCCGGACCTTTTGGGAACAATCGGATGCAGGTGTTTCTCGGGGCTGTTTTCTTTCAATTTTTCAACTCGCGAATCCGGCCGTTGTGCGTGTAAAATTGCCCCATGAGCACGTCTTCTTCACAGTCTGCCACAGACGTCCGTCAGGCCTCTTCACTCGGGATGCTGATCGTCGTGACCGTCTTGATCGGCCTGATTGCCGGGCTTGGCGGCATGTTTCTGGCGCTTTTGCTGCACGCGATCCAGCATATCGCCTTTGGCTATGATGTTGGCCAGCTCCATGGCGCGAAAAGTTTTTTGCAAGGCGTCTCCGGCGCTGATGCGTTTCGCCGGGTCGCGGTTCTTGGCGTCTGCGGCCTCGTGGCCGGCGTGGGCTGGTGGATCGTCCGCCGCTTCTGCAAGCCGCTTGTTTCCATTTCCCAGGCCGTTAAGGGGGACGATTGCCGCATGCCGGTCGTGGCCACAGTCACCCATGCCTTGTTGCAGATTATCACAGTCGCGCTTGGTTCCCCCTTGGGCCGCGAAGTGGCCCCTCGGGAATTTGCGGCCGTTTTTACCGGGCAGCTTGTCCATGCCGCCGGCCTGACGCGTGAGGAAGCCCGGGTGATGGTGGCCTGCGCGGCCGGAGCCGGGCTGGCGGCGGTCTATAATGTGCCCCTTGGCGGCGCATTGTTTACGCTTGAAGTGTTGCTCGGCACATTTCGGTTTTCTGCTCTTCTCCCGGCCCTGGCGACATCGACGATTGCCTCCATGGTCGCCTGGATCGGCTTGGGCGACGTCTCGCAGTATACGCTGCCACGACTGGCTATTGCTCCGTCTCTTCTGATTTGGTCCATCGTGACCGGACCGGTTTTCGGTGGAGCCGCCTTTGTTTTTTCACGGGCTTCCGCAGCAGCGCGACGACAAGCCCCCCGGGACCGCCGCCTGATCCCGTTCTGTCTTGTGCATTTTCTTATTCTCGGCGCGTTGGCGATCCCTTTTCCGGAACTGTTGGGCAATGGAAAAGGGCCTGTGCAACTGAGCCTCTACAGCGAATTATCCGGCGGCTTTGCGGCCCTGCTCTTCCTCCTCAAATTTTACGTCATCACTGCAAGCCTGCGCGTTGGCGCGGAAGGCGGCCTGCTGACGCCGGGCATGACCTTGGGGGCCATGCTGGCCACGGTGACCGCCGGTCTCTGGAACCTCGTCTTCCCCCCGATTGCGCCTGCCGATTTCGCTCTTATCGGGGCGGGGGCCTTCCTTGCTTCCTCAATGAAGATGCCGCTGACCGCGATTGTGCTCGTTTTCGAGTTCACGCGGTTTGAGCATGACTTTTTTTACCCGCTGCTCCTTGCGGTGTCCGGTTCCTATGCGACGTTTCTCTGGCTTTCGCAGCGAAGCGCCCGTCAACCCGCCCGGTCTTCACTGGCGGGCAAGGCGGCATACATGGCCGGCAACCAGGCATAGCCGGCATCCCGGGCCCGGACGTGCCCGATGCCGGGAAACGGCAGATGGGCCCCGGCCACCCAACGCTTCTCCCGGGCAGCCTGGGCCATGACTTGCTCTCTGGCCGGGAAGGCCTGTCCCTGGTCTGCGTCAAAGTCGATGGTCACCGCCGGGCGGGGAAACTGCACCGGCAGACAATGCGTCACATCGCCCCAGAAAAGCAGGCTGCTCTCCCCGGACCGGATGCCGTATCCGCAGTGTCCGGGCGTATGTCCGGGGATCAACTCCGCTTCCAGTCCGGGAACCGGGCGTTCGCCCGTGGCGAAGCTTTTGAAGGTCCCGGCGGCCTGATACGGCGCCACAGCGGCCCGGAGCATGGGCATGACTTTCCGTTGCCCCTCGGTGACGCGTTGTTCCGCGTCAGCGCGCAGCCAATAGGCCACTTCGGCTTCATGGACGCGGACGGTCGCGTTGGTGAATAGGGGCTTGCCCGCTCCATCCACCAGCCCCAGCGCGTGGTCCGAGTGGAGATGGGTCAGCAAAACGGTGTCGATCTGCTCCGGAGCGTATCCGGCCGCCCGTAGGTTCTCCGCAAGCAACCCGGCCTTATTTCCAAAATAGGTTCCCGCTCCGGTGTCGATCAGAATCAGATTTTGCCCGGTATTGACGAGGAAGGCGTTGATTGAGGCCGGAAATCCTGTTTTGGGGTCGATGCAGGCTTCTTCGAGCAAGGCGTTCACCTCCTGCGGCGAAGCGCCGTGCAAGAGTTGCGGCGACAACGACACCCCGCCGTCGTATACGGCCGTGATCTCGACATCCCCGAGCAACATGCGGAAAAAGCCGGGCGCCTGCCGGGAAATCTTGGGCACTGGACCCGCGGCTGCCGGAAGCGCCGTCCGTCCCACCATTGCGCCTGCGGCGACCAAGGCCGCTCCACGAAGGAAACTCCGTCGATTGATCATACCTTGCCTCCATTTCTTGACATGAGGAGTGGCGGCAAACCGTGCGTCGTCGTTTCTCTCCTCATCTCCTGTACTCCTTTTACCAGAGGGTGGGAGCATCACAAGAAGGCACTTTATCGGAACAGGGGTACTTTCCAGTGCGGTGAACCGGAGGCGGCCGGTTCGTACCCTTGTAGCGCGCCGAGAGAGAAGGGCGAGCCCTTTTCTCTTAGCCCCTTCGCTGCTGCCGGGAGTTGGAGGGAATAAATTTATGGTTTCTTAAGCATCAGGTGGCAGCTCATTGACATGATACATGTTTTATGGACAGAAAATTTGGTTTTGACGTATTTTAGTCGAGCCAATCGAGTATTTCTTTGGTGTTTTAGCCAACAGTTGCCAAGGGCAATATTGCAGGATAGCGGCCCCCAAGGTATACGTAACGGAATCCTGGCATTCTTGCCGGCGCCGTTGCGACTCATTTTTATTAAATTCTCTCGGTCCCTTGACAAAAAATCTGTCAAGATGGCCTTGAGGACTGTAACGCCCAAAGTTCTCTTGTATGCCTCACCTCTAACGGTGTTTAGCGCCGTGACTTTCCCTATGCCATATTGAGTTTGTTGTAATATTTCTCGCACAGGAGAACGCAGCCATGGATAGCGTCTTTATGGCCAGTGAGGGCATGTCCCTTGTTCTGCTCGGTATTCCAACGATATTTTATTTTATACTTGTAAAGAAATTCGATTATAAGCCAGATAATCACTTATCGGAAACAATTTCGAACTACAGTTTGTTTAACACACTGTACTCAATATTTTTGAGTATGGCGTTAGTTACATTAATGGTTAACTTCAACACTGTTCAAGATGATACACGCAAAGAAGCCGAGTCTATTATTTCAGAGGCAAGATTATTGGGTGGTCTAAAAGAAGCCTCTGCGCTGAAAAGCGCTCTTGTGCAATATATCAAGAATGTCGTTGCGTATGATCTTGCGGCGATGCGCCTCGGAGAGATGTCGGAAGAGGCCTCGTCAGCCTTCGACGCCTTGTGGAATCAAGCCTACAAAACAAAACTTTCTTCCTCAAATGAGGAAAACATTCACCATCTTGTCATGGGAGAACTGATAGAAATCAGCAAAGCAAGGTTAACAAGAAGGATGAAGGCGAAGGAGAATCTGCATCCTTTGATATTCTTTTTGATAGTCGCAGGATATTATGTGATGCTTGTCAAAACATTTTTTACACGCGTGAACAATAAAAAAACACAAACCATCTATGAAGTTTGTATGTTTATAATGCTCATGCTTGTTATTACGACAATCATAGATCTCAACACCCCATTTGCTGGTATTGCCAATGTTGATGTCAGCCCTTTCGAGTGGGCGTTGGAGAGGGTTATACAAATCACGAACGCGCCGCCGCAATAGCCACCGTTGCGACCATAAGCGGTTGTGTAGCCTGGAGTAGCCCCCGTGCCTCCGGCTCAGGCAGGCAAGGGGATAGCCGGACTCCCGGGGAATGTTGTGAAACGGCCTGGAGCAAGGGATTTCCACTATTCATGGAAACGGCGCGCGTGCTATCTCCTGTCAAAGGACCGAATGCCGCATCCGTCGACCCGCCGACACAGGCGCCAAACGAAGGATACCCCGTGCGACGTACCTTTTTACCGGAGAAACCGCCATGCCCAAAGCCAGTTGCGCCATTCGTGGAACGTTTTTCGACTTCGTGGATGACCCATGGAAACATACCGGCAACGAGCAGGCGGCCGCCAGATTCCTGCGCGACGGACTGCTGGTCGTCAAAGACGGCATCATTGCCGATTTCGGTCCCTTTGCCGACGTGTCGCCGCGCCATCCGGATATCCCGGTCACCCATCTGCCCAATCGGATCATCATGCCGGGGTTTATCGACGGGCACATTCACTTTCCCCAGGTGCGCGTGCTCGGAGCCTACGGCAACCAGTTGCTGGATTGGCTGCAAACCTGGATATTCAACGAGGAACTGAAATACCGCGACCGCGACTATGCCCACCAGGCAGCCGGACTCTTTTTCGACGCACTGCTCGCCGGCGGCACGACCACCTGCCTCGCCTTCACTACCAGCAGCCCGGTCTCCACCGAGGAATTTTTCGAGGAGGCGACCCGGCGCGACATGCGCGTGATCGCAGGCCTCACCGGCATCGACCGCTTTGCGCCGCCGGATTTCTGCATAACACCGGAAGATTTTTATAAGGAATCCAAACGACTTATCGAGCGTTATCACCGAAAAGGCCGCAACCTCTACGCCATCACCCCCCGTTTCGCCGTTGGCTGCACCAGCGAAATGATGGAAAGCTGCCACCGCCTCAAGGTGGAGCACGACGACTGCTGGGTCAACACCCACATTTCGGAAAATCCGACAGAGGTCCGCACGGCCAAGGACCATTTCCCCGACTGTTCCGACTACACGCATGTCCATGAAAAGCATGGCCTTCTTGGTCCGAAATTCACCGCCGGCCACGGCATCTGGCTGTCCAACGATGAAATGCGCCGCTTTTCCAAGGCCGGCGCGGCCATCGCCTTTTGTCCGTTGTCCAACCTCTTTCTCGGCAGCGGGCTTTTCCGCCTGGGCCGGGCCAAAGATCCCGAGTATCCGGTACGCGTGGCCGTGGGCAGCGACGTGGGAGGCGGCAATGCCTTTAGCCTCGTGCGCGTCCTGGAGGAGGCCTACAAGGTCGGCATGTGCAACAACACCATGCTCGACGGCTCCATCGACCCGCGCAACCAGGACCTGGGCGAGGCCGACCGCAACAAGCTTTCGCCTTACCGGGCCTACTACCTGGCCACCCTGGGCGGCGCGCACGCCCTTTATCTTGACGACATGCTCGGCAGCTTCGATCCGGGCAAGGAAGCCGATTTTGTGGTCCTTAACGTCAACGCCGGGCAGACGGCCATGGCCTGGCACCAGTCCCTGACTGTGGAAGCGGGCGACCCGAAGACCGTGGAACAGGCGGCCCAGTTGCTTTTCGGCGTCATGACCGTGGGCGACGACCGCAACGTCGACGAGACCTGGGTGGCGGGCAGGCGCGCCTACAAAAAGGACGCCTCAGGCGGCCGCCCCTGAAAAAAGGAGCACAGCGTGGAAGTGCGCGTTTCCAAGGTTTCCGCCGTAGTGGTCCAACGGGTGCCGCCGGAGAAGGCCGACTGGTTCATGGAATGGCAACGCGGCATCTCGGCGGCGGCCGAGGGTTTCTCCGGCTTTCGCGGCACCGACGTCTATCCGCCTGCCGCAGGACAGGGAGACGAATGGATCGTGGTGATCCACTTCGACGAGGCGGCGACACTCAAGGTCTGGCTGGATTCGCCGGTCAGGGCGCAGTGGGTGGAAAAGCTGCGGGAAACAATCGGGAGCTTTGATCTCAAGGTGCTTTCGGTCGGCTTTGGTCCTTGGTTCGCCTGTCTGACCCCGGAGGCCGGGGCGGCCCCGCCGCCTGGCTGGAAAATGGCCCTGATCGTGCTTCTGGGGCTGTATCCCACGGTCATGGTGTTGACGCTTTTCCCGGGGCCGTACGTGTCCCCCTTGGGGCTGGCTCTGGCCATGCTGATTGGCAATGCGCTGAGCATCTCCATGCTCCAGTGGGCGGTGATGCCCGTGCTCAATCGCCTCTTTTCCGGCTGGCTGTTGGCCAATACCCCGGCGCAACGGGTGTTGTCGGTCGGCGGGTCTGCGGTGATCCTTGGACTTTTGACGATCCTGGCCCTGCTTTTCCGCCAAGTGACGGGCTAGCGCCGCATTCACCACAAGCAGTATCCCAAGGGGTTCCTCCAACAGGGTGAACCCCTTGTTTCTTTGGTACGCCGATACGTTCCACAACAAGCTTTGCGCGGAAGATTTTACACGGGCAGGACAGCCCGAGCAGCCAGGACTCTTTGAGCGGCCCCTTGAAACTCCCCCGCGCCAGGGGTACCAATCAACGTACAGAGCGGTAAGAGACAAGGGAAACGTGACCGCGGTCGCTGCGGCACTGCAAGAGCAAACCAACCGAATACTGAAAAGAGCGAAATAATGCCTCAAGAACGTGCGCACACCACCCAAGCAAAGCCCCTCGAAACATACAATGGGGCCGAATCCCTCGTTGCCACCTTGGTCGAGAGTGGGGTGGAAGTCTGTTTTGCCAACCCGGGCACCTCGGAAATGCATTTCGTCAGCGCGCTGGATCGTATCTCCGGCATGCGCCCGGTGCTCTGTCTGTTTGAAGGCGTGGTCACCGGCGCGGCCGACGGCTACGCCCGCATGACGGGCAAGCCGGCCTGCACCTTGCTCCACCTTGGTCCGGGCTTCGCCAACGGCATGGCCAACATACACAACGCCCGCCGCGCCCAGTCGCCCATGGTGAACATCGTCGGCGACCATGCCACCTACCATGAGCGCTACAATGCGCCGCTGAAATCAAACGTCACAGGTTTTGCCACCGCCATTTCCCATTGGATGTGCCGGTCGGAAAGCCCCCGGACCGTGGCGGTCGATGCCGCCCGCGCGGTGCAGGCCGCCCGTCAGGCGCCCGGACAGGTGGCGACCCTGATCCTGCCCGCCGACACCGCCTGGCTGCCGGCGGAACGCCCCTCGCCAAGGCTCGAAGTCTGCCCTCCGTCGCAAGTTTCCGATGGGGCCATCGCTGCGGCGGCACAGGCCCTGAGCAGTGGGAAAAAAACAGCGATCCTCATGCGCGGCGCCGTGCTTCATGGCGACGGATTGCAGGCTGCCGGGCGCATTATCGCCAAAACAGGGGACACGCTCTTCTGCGACACCTTCCCCCCACGCTTGCGGACCGGAGCCGGGTCACCGATTGTCGAGCTGCTTCCCTATCGCGGCAAGGACATCCTGCGTCGCCTGGGCGAATTTGAACAACTTCTGCTGGTCGGCGCTGAGCCTCCGGTGTCCTTTTTCGCCTACCCGGACCAGGAAAGCTGGCTCACGCCGCCTGCATGTAAAATTCTGACGCTGTCCCACCCCCATGAGGATGGCAATGACGCCCTGGCCGCCCTGGCCGAGGCAATCGGCGCGCCCGCACGGGGCGTGGTCGCCCCCTTCGAACCGCCCAGCCTGCCGCCGCACGGCCCGCTCACTGCGGAAAGCGTCATGCGCACCGTCGCTGCGCTGTTGCCGGAAAACGCCATTGTCACCGACGAAGGGATCACGTCCACGCTCCCGTACACCTCGCTGCTCTCCAAGGCCGCACCCCACGAGCACCTTCCGCTCACGGGCGGCTCCATTGGCGATATTCTGCCCCTCAGCACGGGCGCAGCCATTGCCGCGCCGGACCGCAAAGTTGTCTGTCTGGAAGGTGACGGCAGCGCCATGTACACCCTGCAGGCCCTTTGGACCCAGGCCAGAGAGCACCTCGACGTGGTCACGGTGATCTACGCCAACAGGTCGTATGCCGTCCTGAATCAGGAATTGCGTCTGGTCCAGGCGACGTCCCGGGGAGAACGGGCCCTATCCTTGCTCGACCTGCATAACCCCTCCCTCGACTGGACCAAGCTGGCCGAAGGAATGGGCGTGCCGGCCGTGCGGGCGGAGACGACCCAGGCTTTCGCCGACGCCTTCGCCGCAGCGTTGCGCGAGTCCGGCCCGCGTCTTATCGAGGCCGTCATTTAGCGTTGCGCCCGCGCAAGGCGAGGGCGATGGCACGCCATGTCCAGAGGTCCCACCCTCTTTTGGGACTTCTGGACAGAGGTGGCGTAGAATTCACGGCAAAGAGCCCCTTCCGTTTGTTGCTGCCCAAGCGACAGCGGAGGATCGGGCGGTTGGCTGCTTTCCAGCGAACGCGAGTTCCCGGTTGCGGACAGTCTTGGGGCAGGTTGCCCCCATAAAGCCACATGAGCCGCCAGCCTCCTGCGGCGCATCGAGAGCCCGAAGGGGGCAGCCCTGGCCGACAGGGCCTCGCTCCAACGGCAACACGCAACAAGCGGCCTTGAAAATACACCACGGGAAATAAAAAATGCTCTGGAATCGGCGTTATATACTCAAGAGCTCTCTTCGAGGATCGCTCTGGTTCGTGCCTTTTGTTTCCATCCTTGCCTTTTGGATAGTCAGCCGCATCGCCCACAAAATAGGAAGTTGGCTTATATCTACAAACAAAATCGATGCAACGACCTCCCTCTATGGGTTAACCATAACCGGGGCACGGTCGCTTCTCGACACGATAACCACCTTAAATCTTTCATTTCTCGTTTTTACATTCGGATCATTGCTCGTCGCCGTCCAGATAGCTGGAGGGCAATATACACCAAGAATTATCGCAACAACGCTTTTACGGGATAATAAGATACGATTCACGGTTGGCTATTTCGTATTCACCCTTTTATTTTCCGTGCGGACAGCAGCAACCATGGGGGATAAAACAGTTTACCAGTTCGATACATTCATCTCCGGGATACTTGGATCAATATCCGTTGTTGTATTTTTGTACCTCATTGATTACGCTGCACGTTTTTTGCGCCCGATCAGCATCGTCAAGCGGGTAGGGACATCAGGTCTTGCGGTTATCAACAGCGTCTATACGAAATCAACCACACGCCTGCATCCTGCGGCACCATCCCGCCAACCGGCATCCCCTGAACGAACGGTTGTACATGCCGGCACATCGGGGATCGTGCTCGCCGTGGATGTGGCCGGACTTGTCGCGCAGGCGCGACAAGCCGACGGGACGATCGATTTTCTCCCCCAACTGGGCGATTTCGTGGCGGTCGACGAACCCCTCTTTCACCTCTTCGGCGGCGCCAGCGCCATCAAGGACCAACAACTCCGGGGCGCCGTCGCTCTCGGGTCCGAACGGACTCTCGAACAAGATCCGACCTTTGCTTTTCGTATCCTTGCCGACATCGCCATCAAAGCGCTCTCGCCGGCTATCAACGATCCAACAACGGCCGTCCTCGCCATCGATCAACTCCACCGGCTGCTTCGAAGTGTCGGACTGCGCCACACAAGCAACGACATCATCTGCGACGAGACAGGCACATTACGCCTTGTCTTTCGCACACCGCACTGGGAAGACTTCGTACATCTTTCCTGTACCGAAATCCGGCATTACGGCGATGGCAGCATGCAGGTCGTACGCCGAATGCGTTCCATGCTGGAAAATCTTATGCAAACATTGCCAGCCCATCGTCATAGCGCATTGCGTGAGCAACTCGAACTTTTAGATCGCGCGATCGATGCGCATTTTGCATTTCCTGAAGATCGGGCCATGGCCAAAATAGCAGACCCACAAGGTCTGGGTGGAGCCTTGGGTCTTTAATGCAAACGAGAGGAAGGAGGATGGAGGACCCCCCGTTTGGACCGGACAGATGTGGCAGTCTCCATGATCGAGAGGAACGGTCCTGCCACCGCTCCTTCGGCGGAAAGCATCGACAAGCGTGCAATGCTTGGCTACTTTCTGGCCGAACCATCATTTTTCCAATAAACAATTGTCTCCGTCTGACTTGCAGCCCGTGAACTACGGCATATCTCTTGCCGCATGCAATTGCGCATTTCCCCGGTCAGACAGCAGACAGAGTGCATCGTTTGTTTGTTGAATGGGAATTTGGAACGTGAAAAATTTTTTTATACGATATACGTCGCCTTCAACGATCCTTGCATTTTTGCTCCTCCTCTGTAGCGGCCTGATGGCTATTTTTCTCGATAAAATACAAAACGACACCCCTCTGATAACGACCATCGACGCCCGTAGTTACGGCGCATGTCCAACGCTCCCTTGCGAGTACCTTCTCACGACGCTGCACAGCATCAAACACCGCGACATTCGTCTTGACGTATATCAACCCTATGGGGCGGCCGTTCAGATCAAATGGAATTTACCACAACTGGGAGCAAGCATTTTAGACGCGTATCCGACACCTGAAAATACGGAACTCACACGTACGTCGTATCTCTTTGAGTCTCCAGGCGTCAGCGGCGATGTGAAAATCGTCCTGCGCATGCTCAACAACCATCCCTTCACCTATAGTCATGCCGTCATTTCTTCTGAGTCGCCTCTCGCCATACTTTCAGAGTACATGAAGATCGCTCTTCCAATTTTGATTGTATTACTGCTTGTACTTCTTTTTACTCCAAAAAAATCCACTTCTTTTGCAATAGTATTTTTCTTTGTGTATTGTTGTTATATTGTCTTTGCGCCTTCTCCAAAATCCGGCCAAATGGGAGATAATCGGTTTTATCTTCCCGCCGCCTATGAACTGGTCCGTCATGGTCATTTATCACTCAATAATTATACGGGGAAAGATAGCATCCATCCCTTCACAATACTTCTAAAAAACAAATCCAACGACTTCTTAAATTATTATCCAGCCGCTGTTTCCATCGTCATCGCCCCCCTGGTCGCCTGGTCAGAAACCTGGCTCCCACCGGAAGAACGGCTGGCCGACGCGCTCGCAAAAATCATTGCCGCCGCCAGCGTTGCAATCTTTTTCCTTATATGCAGGCGCATTGGCTGCACCACAGGCGGCAGTGGACTGCTCTGCGCCGCGTTCGCCTTTGCCACCAGCCAATTTTCCGTTCATGCCGGCGGGTTGTATTCGCACACCATTACCACTTTTTTTGCCTTGGCCGCGCTCTGGCTCCTGACGCTTCCCACTCCAACGGCAACGCAGACGCTCTTGCTCTCTCTGCTCTCCGTTGTGGGAACGGCTTGTCGTCATGATTTCGCCTTCGTCATTTTGGGATGCACCATCACGCTGCTCCTGCGTTCCAGACGCTTCCTTTTCCTTTATCTGGGGGGAATGGGCGCGCTGCTGCTTCCGACAGCCTATGGAGCCAACGTTCTCTACGGCCAATGGATACCGCCCTACATGCTCAATCATGGCCCAAGAAATCTCAATGTTGCAAATCTCAAAGCTTTTGCCGGACTCCTGACCAGTCCCAATAGAGGACTCTTTATTTACAGTCCGATTCTCGCATTAGGGTATCTTCGAGCCATCTTTACCATTGCGAAACCCCAAAAGAGCACGCCCCTTGAACTCGGATTGGCTGCGACGACGCTTTCCTTTCTGTTGCTTCTCTCCAGTTTTCCAATGTGGTGGGGGGGATGGTCCTATGGACCGCGTCTTTTCTGTAGTGTATTAGGCCCGCTCATGGTCCTTACCGCGATGCAGATAAAAGCTCTCGTCGAACGCCCTCGCGGGCGGGCGCTCGTGGTGGCCCTCCTGACGCTTGTACTGGTTTGGGGAACCTTCGTTCATACCAAGGGGGCCTTGATCGGCGACGGATGGAACGGATCACCCAACAATATTGACCAGCACCCGGAACGCGTGTGGGATACAACGGATCTTCAGATATTCCGTGATATCAAGTTGCTACCGATTTTATTGAAGGAGCGAATCTTATACTTTATGCCAAACTCCTAACGCTAACAAAATATCCAAGCATTTATTTTACCAGTAGTATATAATTATTATTTTATTTCTTCCATTCTCTCCAAAAAACATGTCCATAAAGCACCTTCTAACGAGGTAGACAAAATTCATTTTCTAAAAAACTCAAACCGAAACTGTCAAATTCCAACATATTTTTACAAAACTATTATTCACATTTTGTAAAAAACAATATCCTGGAGATACTCATTCATGGAAAATAAAATTTTGTCCGTCATTATGCCTGTATTTAACGAAAAAAATACGGTTCTCCCCATCTTAGACAAAATTTTAGAGTACGATTTTGTGAAAGAAATAATCGTTATCGACGATTGTTCACAAGATGGCACGAGTGAATTGCTGAATAACTATATCAATGTCCACAGTTCTATTCACTATATGCGTAATACAGTAAACATGGGCAAGACAGACTCTTTAAAAAAAGGGATCGCCGTCGCGACAGGGAAAATCATTATTATACAGGACGCCGACTTTGAATACGACCCAGACGAGATCGCCTCTGTTATAGAACCCATCGTGACTGGCGTTGCCGATGTCGTGTACGGATCACGATTTCTCGTCAAAAAAGCTTCACGCGTATTATATTTTTACCATTATTTGGCAAACAAATTCCTTACATTCTTATCGAACATTTTTACGAATTTTAACATGACGGACATTGAGACCTGCTATAAGGCCTTCTCAAGCAATATTCTCAAAAACATGATCATCACCTCATCAAACTTTGGGTTCGAAATAGAAGTAACTGCAAAAATTGCAAAATTAAACTGTAGAGTTTACGAAGTTCCCATCAGTTACTATGGACGAACATATGAAGAAGGCAAAAAAATAGGCGTAAAAGACGGGATACTCGCCATACTTTACATTCTCTATTACAACGTCTTTGTCTCAAAAAGACAATCTTTTCGAAATATGTAAAATGCGTAGTATCCTATAATTTCCCTGCCGCTATACCATAAAAAAAGACAGACACGGCCTGCAACGACCACAGAAAACGCTTTTTGACACCAGATGGCGCTACGGCATGAAAAGAGGGCGCTGGTCCCGCGCCCTGCCCATCGCGGGTACGTTGACAACCGGCGCGGCCAGTCCCTACAAAAGAGCATCCCATTCCAGTTCCCGAACCCAAAGAGGAACGCCATGTCCCGAAGCTCCACCCACCAAGCCACACTGCCCGCCCTGGCACTTTTGCTTTCCTGCCTGATCGCCGGAAGCGGGGCGGCCCTGGCCGGAACGCACCCCATCGACGCCGCCCTGGAAAAATGCCGTCAAAAAAATCAGGATACGGCAAGCCGCAACCAATGCACGACCCAGGCCCTCAAGCAGTGGGACCAGGAACTCAATAAGGCCTACACGAGCCTTATGGCCGCATTGCCCGCGCCGTCCCAGGAGCCTCTCCGGGCGGCGGAGCGGGAATGGATCAACTACAGGGATGCCGAGATAAAATTCCTCAACGCGCGCTTTGCCTCGGAGCAGGGCACCCTCTGGCCCTCTGTCGAAGCAGGGCAAATCCTTGACCTGACCCGGAAACGGGCCATCCAACTGCGTTGCTTTGCAAAAATGACGGATATGGCCGCCCCCCCCGATGACAATTGCCCCTAACGGCGCGGCGTATAAAAAGGCAGCACACGAACCTGCGGCAAAGGAGGCTCACGTATGTTCCACCCAATCCGGGAGTGCATCGCAGCGCGCATGCGCGCACTGGAACAAGCCGATGCCATCGATCGCCACGACGGCACTCCGCAACCGCAGCGATTACGACAAATCCCCCCGGAGACGGGACAATTCCTCGCCTTACTGGCCGCGACAGCGCCCGCCGGAACCTTCCTTGAGATAGGGACAAGCGCCGGATATTCCACGCTTTGGCTGGCCCTCGCCTGCGAAGCCGCCGGACGCACCCTCACAACGTTTGAAATTTTACCGGAAAAAGCCAAACTCGCCCGAGAGACATTCCGACTTGCCCAGGTTGAAGACCGCATACACCTCCAAGAAGGCGATGCCCTCCAGCATATTCCCCACTACACCGATATCGCTTTTTGTTTTTTAGACGCCGAAAAAGAACTCTACGCCGATCTTTACGAAGCAATCGTCCCCAGAATGCTGCCGGGTGGTCTGCTTATTGCGGACAATGCCATCAACCATCACGCGATCTTGCAACCCATGCTTGATCGGGCTTTGGCGGACCCACGGGTCGATGCGCTGATCGTCCCGATCGGCAAGGGAGAATTGGTCTGTCGCAAGCTCTAAATCTCCCCCCCGCGGCCTCGCCCCCTCCTCCCGCCTCCCCTCGCGGGGGCCTGGGGGGAATGATTCCCCCCAGCGGGGATCGGGGCAGCGCCCCGTTTCCCCCTTCGCCGGCAACCGGGCGCAACACTTCTCAAATGTTCTTCTTCTGGAACGCAGTCTGCCGCGTGTGAATGCAGGAAGCCTTGACATACAACTTTCTTGGGTGTGATGGTCAGGCGATCATGCCCAGGCCGGGCCAGGGTTCCATCTTCACCCCAAAAATGCGCTTCCGTTCCTCGCGCCGGCCCAGATCGATAGGTCCAAGCTTCACATCGCAACCCTGTTTACTTCCGACGATCGAGGAAGTGTATGAGCAACGAGCAGCATCTGGCTCTTACCGAAGTGGGCACCAATGAGGTGGAGATCATGGTTTTTTACATTGATCTCCAAGAGAATAATGCTGTCTACAGAGCATACTATGGCATCAATGTGGCCAAGGTGCTCAAAATAACCCGCGTTCCGGAACAGGTCATGCGTCCGCCAATGAGCACGCATCCCTCCGTATGGGGCGCGTTCCATTTCAAAGATCGGGATAAGATCGTCCCTGTCGTGGCTCTGGCCCGTTACCTTGAACAAGAACAGATCGAATCCGATACGCAAAAGTTGATCATCACCGAGTTCAATCAGGTAACGACAGCCTTTATGGTCTCCGGCATCACCCGGATCTACCGATTGAGCTGGGCGGATGTGGAGCAGCCGGACAAGTACATAAACGAATACTCCCACAATGCCTTTACGGGGCTCGTCAATCTCGAAGGCCATATCGTCTTCATTCTCGATCTGGAAAAAATCGTTATTGAGCTGAACCCGCAGGCGGGGAAGGACTTTTTCGGGGTCACCAATACCACCAAGTCGGACCGCAACATCCATGTGTTGCATGTGGACGATCAGGCCCTGGTGCGGCGCATGGTCAAACGCGCCCTGGAACAGGACGAGTCCTTTACGGTCGAATCGGCGGACAGCGGCAAGGCCGCCTTGGATATTTTACAGGCCAAGCTGGCGGAAGCCCGGGAAAAAGGCTGCAACGTCAATGAGTTGGTCTCGGTGGTCGTGTCCGACGTGGAAATGCCGGTCATGGATGGCTATACCCTGTGCCGGTCCATCAAGGACGACCCGGCGCTCACCAACCTGCCGGTCTATCTCTTTTCCTCGTTGATCACCGAAGAGACCTTGCACAAAGGGCAGTCTGTTCGGGCCGACGGGCAATTCCCCAAACCGCAAACAGAAATGATGGCCAGGGAAATCCTGGCCGATCTGGCGCGAAAGTGCATCGAGAGCCCGCAGGGCTAACCGCCCCAAACGACAGGAGCGGCCGAGGGCAGCCCCTTTGCCATGGCATCACCAACTGCCTGCCGGCAAAAGTCGACCACGGGGACGATCCGCTTGTGAGCGGGGAAACACCGGAGCACCCTGGATCTGACAAATTTCCCTTTTCCGTAAATTTTTCCCGAAAAACACTTCCCCTCTGGCTCCATCGTGCCCCCGCACCTCCCTCGAACGCTTTCCACCCGCAGGGCACCGCCTGATCCGGTGCTTTGCCCCTTTTCCGGCAGAAACAACCCGGGCGCAGGCTCCACAAGGCTGGGCATTGAGCGCGTTGGTTCCGGAACCATTGCGAAACGGGCTGCCTGGGGCCCTGCTGTTTGGTATGAAACTGTTTCGGCCTCCCAGGAAAGGGCAATAGGCCTCTTCATAATTATCACACAATTGTAAAACTTGAAAAGAGTAAAAAACTTTGAAAGAATACAACCAGAACGGGGTCGGTAGGAAAACATTTTTCGTAAATTGGCCCCAAGACGTTCAAAGAAGAGGGGAACCACCAACCATGAACAAGCGAACGATTCCACAATTTGTTCTCGCCGCGCTGCTCCTTGTGGGGAGCCAGGCCGCCTGGGGCCAAACCGGCAAGTACAGCGAAACGGCGTCCCGGACCATTGATCCCATGACCACCAAGGGCATGGTGACCTCCCCGAATTATCTGGCCACCCAGGCCGGCGTGGATGTCCTGCGCGCCGGCGGCAACGCCGTCGATGCGGCCATCGCCGTGGCCTCGACCATGACCGTCGTCTATCCCCAGATGTGCACCCTGGGCGGCGACAACTTCTGGCTCATCTACAACGCCAAAACCGGCGAACTGCGCGCCCTCAACGCCAGCGGCCGGGCCGGCGAAAAAGCCACCATCGAACTCTATACCGGCAAAGGGCTGACCAAGATCCCCGCCCGGGGCTATCTGGCCGCCAACACCGTGCCCGGCGTGGTTTCCGGCTGGGACGCCGCCTACCGCTATGCCAAGGAACGCATGGGGCACAATCTGCCCTGGAGCCGGCTGCTCCAATCCGCCATCGGCTATGCCTCCGGCGGCTTCCCCGTCAGCCCCAGTCTGGCCTACTGGGAAAAAATCAACGTGAACCCGGCCGATCAGGAATTTCGCAACCTGCAACGCTTCGACGGTTTTGCCCGCACCTACCTCAAACAGGGAGGAGAGCCCTATCAGGTCGGTGAGGTCATGAAGCTGCCGGAACTGGCCAACACGCTCAACCTGATCGCCAAAGACGGGGCCGCCGCTTTTTACACCGGTCCCATCGCCAAAAAAATCGTAGCCGATCTGCAGGCCAACGGCGGCATCCTCACCGTTGCGGACTTCGCCAAGCATACGGCCGATTGGGTGGATCCCATTCATGTGCAATATCGGGGGCTGACCGCCTACAACTTCCCCCCGAACACCCAGGGCATGGCTTCGCTCGAGATTCTCAACATTTTAAACAACTTCGACGTGAAAAGTCTGGGCGAAGGATCGGCGGACTACTACCACCTGCTCGTGGAAGCCACCAAGCAGGCCTTTGCCGATCGTGACCGCTATCTTACGGATCCGGCCTTTGCCAAGATCCCCCTGGACTTCCTGCTCTCTCCCGAACACGGCAAGGAGCAGGCCGCCCGCATTGACCTCAAAACGGCCGCCAAAGACGTCACGCCCCTCGATCCCAAGGGCGACACCGTGTGGATCGGCGTCGTGGACGAGGAGGGCAACGCCGTGTCCCTTATTCAGAGCATCTACCACGACTTCGGGTCCGGCATCGTAGCCGGGGATACCGGCGTGCTGCTCCAAAATCGCGGCAGCTTCTTTTCCCTGGACCCCTCCCACGTCAATTGCCTTAAGCCGCACAAACGCACCTTCCACACACTCAATCCGGCCATGCTGCTGCAAGACGGCAAGCCGTATCTGGTCTACGGCACCATGGGCGGGGAAGGGCAGCCCCAGACCCAGGCGGCCATTGTCACCCGGGTGGTGGATTTCGGCATGTCGCCTCAGGACGCCATTATTGGGCCGCGCTGGCTCCACGGACGCACCTGGGGGGCCTCTTCCAATGATCTCAAGCTGGAAAGCCGCATTGCCGACAACGTGATCGAGGAACTCAAGCGCCGTGGACACCCGGTCAAGGTGGTCGACGCCTATACGGACACCATGGGACACGCCGGGGCCATCCTGATCGATCCCCTGACCCACGTGCGCTATGGCGCAACGGATCCGCGCGGCGACGGCCTCGCAGCCGGCTATTAGCCTCATCTCCCCCGCAATGGCGGCCGGGGCTTTCGGCCGCCAATCCAAACAGAAGGCCCCGAAGTCAAACATGGACTTCGGGGCCTTCGCGTTGCAAAGCGCTTTTTCCGGATGTACGCCTCGCCCGGGCATGCTCAAAACGCATCCCTGTCCGCCTTGAGCGTCCCCACCGCCGTCGCAATGAAATCCTCCAAACCGTGGATCGCCTGTGCATCCCGATACAGAAGTTCTTTCCGGTCGTTGATCTGGCGGCGGACCTGTTGGTAAAACGCCGCATCCGTTCCCAGCCGTATCGCCAGCGCAATATACTCCTCAACGGTTTGCGCAATGCAGCAGGACAGATCGAGCCGCGTTAAAAACGCGGCGCTGTGCCGGCTGCGCATAAGCTGCAACGGCAGGGTGACCACAGGCAGATCAGCGTCCAGGGCTTCGAGGGTTGTGACCCCACCGGACCAGCCGATGCTGTCGAGAAAGGCGTCCACTTGCTGCTGCATGGCCTGGTAGGCGTCCTGATCCAGACGGGGCGCAAAAATACAATGCCGGTCCGTATCCAGGCCCAACGCCGCGAAAGCGACGGACAGGCGCTCCTTAAACACGCGCGTTCCCGTCGTGGATCGGGGGTGTACCAGAAACAGGAATTGCGCCTGCGGCACCTGGGCTGCAATGCGCGGGAAAACGCTGTCAAACTGCGGCAGATATTTAAACGTGGACTGGGTGCAGGCGTAGACGAACGCATCCTTGCGTAACCCAAGCTGCTCCCGGTTGATGCCTTCGCTGAGCCCTTGCTGCCGTGGTTCGTACCAAATGGAGAGTTGCGGCAGGCGAATCAACCGTTCCGTGTAGTGGTCCGCGGCATCGTGAGGCTCCATCAGGTCGCTCGACAAAAAATAATCCATGGTCGGCAGGCCAGTAGTCTCCGGATGTCCCCAGGCGACACACTGAATCGGCGCCAGCCGGCGCGTGGACAATACATAGGAACCTTGCCCCATGCCGATCTCCGGATAAATGAGCATATCAAGCTCGTCGGCAAGAATGGCGTCCTCCCAGGATGCGCCCGGGGCGGGAGCCGTTCGCGTAACTTCTATCGCCTCCAGCAGGCCGGGGGTCGCGGCGTCGGCCCGCTCGGGATCAATCGCATAGGCGTGCACCATAAACCGCTCCCGGTTGAGTCGCTCCATCCATCCCCGGAACAGTTTGGTCATCGAGTGGGTGCGCATGAATTCACAGACAAAGCCGACCCGGATGCGACCAGCGTCGTGGCGTCGCGTCGGCTCGCGGACAGGGGCGACCAGCGAGGCATACCGGACCAGACAACTGCCCAGACTGGCTTGCAGGGCGCGGTCGCAAAATCCCTGATAGGGCAATTCAAACGGTTTGAAATTTCCAAGCATGGCAAGGGCAAAAGGCGTATTGGGGAGACTTCCTGACGCGATCGCGTCGAGCACTCGCGGCAATTCCTGCAACCGCCGGGCATATTCCGCCCGGACGGCCTCCATCTCCTGAAGACTGCGATAGCAACTGGGCAGACAAACGGAGGCCAAGGCCAGGGCGGCGATAAAATTACGGGGCTCGTTTGCGCATAACGCCCGGAGCAGGGCGCTGGCAGCCCCGGTGGCATCCTGGAGTTTGTAAATCAGGGCGAGATTGATCGTCAGCACCGGGTTCCCGGGCTCAAAATCGAGACCGGCGCGCGTACAGGCTATCGCCATTTCAAAATCATTTTGCTGATAAAAAAGCTTGGCGGCGTCTGCGTAGGCCTGCATCGCTCCATCTCTATCTGTTTCTGACAAAATTCTCGCCAGATCAAAATAGAAATAGGGATTACAAGGATTTTGTTCAATAGCTCTTTTTATAAGAGCAACGCCAGTGTCCCTGTTCCCCTTCGTAATATGGATGTTCCCCAGAGAATGCAGCGCTTCCGGAGAATTTTGATCATCGCCTGTTATGATTTTATAGACCTGCAGCAACTCATTTTCAAACAAAGCATCATTCAAAGTATCTTTCTTGTTGTTTTCATGCATAGAAGTGGTTGCTTTTTTAAAAAATCGTCAGTTTGAGAGTTCTCGCGCCTGACCATATAAAAACGCCCCAGGGACGCTGGCCCCCACCGGTATGCTCTGGCACGTGTTCCACCGCGAACGCCAGTGCTTGGAGTAAGAGCGCTCGCGCGCGCCAAATGGTTACATTTGGCGTCAGCATTTTTAAAATTCACGGCTCCTTTTCCCAGACCACACCCGCAGTTCACCATCGCTTTCGAGGCGCTCGGGTTGACAGAGCCTGCCAATCGACCGATGCCATCGGTTCCCCTAATAATCGGCAGACGGACGCCGCCGGCTTTGCCGGTCGTACGGTTTGGATCTGCCAAACGCCCCAAGATGAGTCCCTCTCTATGCAGACAAAACTCAGCGGCTACCTCGCCGCTCTGGCCGCAACCGTCATCTGGGCCGGCAATTTTGTCGTGGCCCGGGGCATCGCCCAGGAAATCCCCCCCATCCAACTCAATTTTTGGCGCTGGGTGGTGGCCCTGGCCTGCATGCTGCCCATGGCCATCCCAAAACTGCGCGCCGACTGGCCGATCATACGCGCCCATTGGCGCTATCTGAGTTTTATGGCCTTCGTCGGCGTGGCTGCCCTCAACGCCCTCATCTACAAGGCAGGGCAGACCACCGAAAGCCTCAATATGGCCCTCCTTGTGCCGACCGCCCCGATCATGATCATCGTGTTATCGCGCATCTTCTACGAAGAACCCATCACGTTGCGTCGCCTGACCGGTCTGATCGTGGTGCTCGTAGGCGTTTTGGCGCTTATCGGCCGAGGCAGCTGGCGCCATCTGGCCTCCGTCAACTTCACGCCGGGCGATCTCTGGGCCCTGGCCGGCGCGGCCTGTTTTGCCCTGTACTCGCTTTTTATCCGCAACAGACCGGCCAAACTCTCCGCCGAAGGATTCAACGCCGCCATGTTCGCCCTTGGCGTCGTCCAGCTCCTCCCCGTCGTCCTCTGGGAAATGGCCGTGCGGCCGACTCCCGTCTGGAACGCCCCCGTCGTCATCGGCGTGCTCTACGCCGGCATAGGCTGTTCGTTTGCCGCCTATATGCTCTGGACAAAATCCATTGCCATCATTGGCCCTGTCCTGGCCGGCATCGTCTACTATTCCCTGCCGCTTTTCGCCGCCATCGAATCCACCTTCCTGCTCCATGAACGCATTGCCGCATTTCATCTTGTGGGTGGAGCGCTCATCATTTCCGGCATCATGATCGCAACAGTGGACATGCGCGCTCTGGCCCTGCGCGCCCGGGGCAAATAAAGCCCTCCCAGGGGCTCCCACCCCGGAGACGGGCAGAGGAAAACCCCTTCCCGTGACAGTTTTGAAACAATTTGATAAATGCTCTTGCTTTTAAGGAGGAGGGAATGGAACTCGCCTGGACCTATCTGTTTCTGGCCGGATTTTTCGAAATAGGCTGGCCCGTTGGCCTTAAAATGGCCCAAACTTCGGGCCGCCTTCTTGGCGGAACCGCCCTGGCCATTTTCTGCATGGCCGCAAGCGGTTTTTCCCTCTATCTAGCCCAAAAGCATATCCCGATGGGTACGGCCTATGCCGTCTGGACAGGCATCGGCGCGGCCGGTGCCTTTGTGGTCGGCCTGCTGCTGTATAATGATCCGGCCAATCTGCCGCGTTTTTTGGGCGTCTCCCTCATCATTGCCGGCGTCGTGACGCTGAAGCTGGCTGACTGAAGTCCTCTTTAAAATAACTGAAGAAAAACCATACTATGAGAGTATACTGTCGATTTTGAAAAATTGACGGAGGACGTCACCCTCTTTATAGGGGAAACGGTGTTGTCAATCAGGTGACGCCAATGTGCTGCGACGGCTGGCGTATCGGACTTTCCGATTTTGTTTTCCTTCTGTGAAAACGCAAAGAGAGTTCTTTTGTTTGCGATGGGAGTTCGCCATGCGTATAGGCATCACCATAAAAATCATTGTTCTTGTTATTTCCTCCGTCATCGTGGCCAGTATCGCGGTCGCCATATCTGGAAAATTTGCTTTTGAAAGCGGATTTTCCAAAGAATACGACCAAATGATCCGGGCCTATAAAAACGTGGCTGCCGACCGCATCGACCTCCTGCGCTCCCAGGCCCTGGACCTCTCCAAGGAGCAGGTTTTGCGGCCAACCGTCATAAACGCCCTGGAAACCAAAAACGCAGCCACCCTGACCCGGTTGGGCAAGGATCTGCTTGGCGTGGGCGAGGCCAGCGGCATTGTCTATACGGATGCAGCGGGAGCCACGGTCGCCTCGGCCGGTGAGGTCGCCGGACTGGAGGCCGCCATCCGCCAACGCCAGGACGCCATCCGGGCCGGCAAGGAAAGCGTCGGCTTCGTGCCCGAGGCCGGGGAACATCTGCCGCTTCTGGCCTGCGCCCCGATCCGCAAGGACAACCAGGTCATTGGCGGCCTCTGCGTCATCTCGGATCTGACCGCCAAGCACACCCTGGTTGATGCGCTCAGCAAAATGCTCGGCGTCGAAACCACGCTTTTTTCCGGCTCGGTCCGCGTCTCCTCGACCATCCGCGTCAACGACCGCCGGGTGATCGGGACGAGCCTCACCGACCAGACGGTGGTGCAGCAGGTGCTGGGGCAGAGCAAGGTGGCCTTTACCCACATCACGCTTTTCGACAAGCCGTATATCGCCGCTTACTGGCCGCTGACCGATGCAAACGGCAAACCGGTGGGCATCGGCTTTGTGGGGAAGGATATGGGCGCCCTGGAACATGCCCTGAGCGCAGTCAATCGCCATGCAGCCCTGTCTGGCCTGGCCGTTGTCGCGGTCCTGGCGGTCCTCGGATATTTTGCCTCCAAGGTCTTCACCAATCCCATTTTGGCCCTGGCCACCTTTTCCGGAGCAGTCGCCGGGGGCCGTCTCGACGAACCCCTCAACGTGTCTCAGAAGGATGAAGTCGGCGATCTGGCCGGTTCCCTGCGCCGCATGGTCGGCACGCTTCGCGATAAGATCACCGAGGCCGAGACCGCCACCGAAAGGGCTCGTCAGGAATCCGCCAAAGCCAAAGAAGCCCAGCAAGCAGCCGAAGAAGCCCGCCATCAGGGGGAAACCGCCCGGCGGGAAGGCATCCTTCATGCAGCGGCCCGGCTTGGCGAAGTGGTCACGGTGGTCACGACCGCTTCCAACGCCTTAAACAGCCAGATCGAACAATCCCGCAACGGTTCGGAAGTCCAATCCCGCCGGGTCAGCGAAACGGCCACAGCCATGGAAGAGATGAACGCCACCGTGATCGAGGTGGCCCAAAACGCGTCCCAGGCGGCGTCAACGGCCGATGCGGCCCGGAGTAGGGCGGCGGACGGGGCGAATATCGTGGCCGATGCCGTGGCCCGCATCGGCACGGTGCGGGATCAGACCCTGGCGCTGAAAGAAGATATGGGGGCCCTCGGCGGACAGGCCCAGAGTATCGGCAACATTATCGGCGTCATTAACGACATTGCCGATCAGACCAATTTGCTGGCCCTGAATGCCGCCATCGAAGCCGCCCGGGCCGGCGAGGCCGGACGCGGTTTCGCCGTCGTGGCCGACGAGGTCAGAAAGCTCGCCGAAAAGACCATGACCGCCACGCGCGAGGTCAGCACGGCCATTCACGGCATCCAGCAGGGAACGCAAAAAAATATCAGCAACGTGGATACGGCGGTGGCGACCATCACCGAAGCGACGGCCAAAGCCCAGGAATCGGGCGAAGCCCTCGGCGCGATTGTCAGCCTTGTGGAATCCGCTTCGGATCAGGTGCGCTCCATCGCTACGGCGACAGAACAACAGTCGGCGGCCACCGAGGAAATCAGCCGGTCAACCGTGGAAATCAACACCATTTCGACGGAGACAAGCGCCTCCATGACCGAAGCCGCCAAAGCCGTCGCCGAACTGGCGGCTCAGGCCACCACGCTGCAGGAGCTGATTGCCTCCATGCAGCGCGAGGCGAACGAAGAGTAAGAGTATGAGACGGGGCGCTGCCCCGAACCCCGCTGGGGGGAATCATTCCCCCCAGCCCCCCTGGGTGGGAAAAACCCCGTTGCGGGGGCCGGGGGCATCATG